>MPMF02306649.1_pt1 | contig 18702 bp, 17 predicted proteins | sample 1617271 | NCBI WGS metagenome assembly MPMF02 (sample SAMN05944812, study PRJNA350692) | marine metagenome | biome: marine; feature: ODZ; material: water; isolation source: 120 m water sample prefiltered with 30 um filter, filtered on to 0.2 um... | place: Pacific Ocean | collected 2012-04-09... | reverse complement strand
TTTCCCTGTCTTTAGGAGTTTGTTAAAATGGGGCGTTCGGCCAGCGGGAGCTGGGGCGATTACCACTTTTTATGGAGATGGACCAGACGGCGTGAGCAGAAGGTTCCGCAACGCAAAGTGCGTGCAGAGTGACACGAGCATCGAGCGAAAAACACACGGTGAATGATACCTGGGGCGCCTACCGCTTAATGAGTCGGCTAGCCACGACCCGGGCATTTGAGGTTTGGGAAGTAGAGGATTCACGGCAGCGTCATCGTTTTGCGATGAAGTTGATGCAGCCACAATGGTCTGGCAATCGCCATTGGGTCCGCAGTCTGCAGCAGGAATATTTTGTCGGCCATCAGTTGAAACACGAGCAGGTGATAGAAACGCGAGAGTTTGGTGTCAAAGATGGCCTGGCCTTTCTCGTAATGGAGCTTTTTCCAGAACCGAACTTAAAACAATGGATGCGTGAGGTTGATGTTTCCAAGGTTCCCTTTCTTTCGCACGTTGTTGAAACAGCAGCCGAGTCACTGCAGTATCTGCATTCCCGGGGGTGGGTTCATCGAGATATCAAGCCCGACAATTTTTTAGTAGGGGGGGAAGGATCGGTCAAGCTGATTGATTTTACGCTAGCAAAAAAACAGCCAGGTTGGCTTTCCCGCATGTTTTCCAGCTACTCCAAGACTCAAGGAACCCCCAGTTATATGTCGCCCGAGCAGATAAGAAACAAACCTCAGGACCAGCGATCTGATATTTATAGTTTTGGCTGTGTGATCTTCGAGTTGGTGACAGGCTTGCCTCCCTATTCAGGAAACACAGCAAACGAGTTGCTGACAAAACATCTGCGTTCACCCATCCCTTCTTTAAAGCTGAGAAATCCGAAGATCAATGAATCGTTCTCGCAAGTCGTACAGCAACTCTTATCCAAGCAGCCAGCGGATCGTCCTGCAACCATGGATCGTGTCATTGCAAACTTAGCGAACATCGATATTTTTGTCCCATGATCGGAAACTGCTATCCCTTGGCTCAGGGAAGCATTTTAGGAATCGAATATGGCATCTGCAAATTATCAACTTGACTTTGAGCGACCGCTTTACCAACTCGAGGAAAAGATTGCGGAGATGAAGGCCAATGATGACGGCACGCAGGCAGCGCGCGAAGAGCGCCGCCGTTTGCGGCGCGAATTGACCGATTTGCGAAAAAAGATTTACAGCGAATTGACTCCGTGGCAGACGGTGCGCGTGGCGAGGCATCAGGAGCGTCCCATGACAACGGACTACATCAACTTGGCTTTTGATGAGTTTGTTGAATTACATGGCGATCGTTTCTTTGGTGATGATCGTGCTATGCGAGCTGGCTTTGCTAAGCTTGATCGGTTCAAGGTAATGCTGATTGGCCACCAGAAAGGAAAAACGCTCGAGGAACGCCAGCAATGTTTTTTTGGTTGTGCGCATCCAGAAGGCTATCGCAAGGCATTGAAACAGATGAAGTTGGCCGCCAAGTATGGATTGCCGGTGATTTGTCTGATCGACACGCCTGGTGCTTATCCAGGGGTCGGCGCGGAGGAGCGAGGTCAGGCACAGGTGATCGCTGAAAATTTGTTTGAGATGTCCCGCCTGCCGACTCCGATCATCTGTGTGATCATCGGGGAGGGGGGGAGTGGCGGAGCTTTGGGAATCGGGGTTGGGGATCGCGTGGGAATATTGGAATATTCCTACTATTCGGTAATCAGCCCGGAAGGCTGCGCGGGGATACTCTGGAAGAGCGGCGAGTATGCGGAGAATGCTGCTGAAGCCCTGAAGTTGACCTCGAAATATCTGCTCAATTTGGGTGCCGTGGATGATGTTATTGAGGAGCCGGCGGGAGGAGCCCACCGAGATCACCATCAGATGGCATCGCGACTCAAACTCTACCTTCTCAAGACGCTGCAGCAGCTGACCGAGCAACCGATCGACGAGTTGCTCGCGACTCGTTATGAAAAGTTTCGTCGCCTGGGAGTCTTTTTAGAAGGCGATCAGAAGGGCCCGGAAACGGCAGATGGCTGAATAGAGGCCACCCACCCCAACGTCCGATAATGTATCTTATGTTCGTTTGATAGGGCTTTTTTCCCGGGGTTTTTGCTTCTTTTCAATCTCCCCTTACCCGCCGCCAATACTCTCGTTTGTAGTCTGCTGTCGGTTCAGGGCGTAGTCTGCTCAGGACGTAGTCTGCTCAGGACGTAGTCTGCTCAGGACGTAGTCTCCAGCGGTGCCGGTGGAATCTCGGCGGGCGTTGGTGGTGGCTTCGGCTCGGCGGTGGGAGCCGGCTGCTGCGGATCGGTATCGTGACGATCCGAGTCGACGTGATCGTGTTCCAGCTGTTTGTCGAGTTCGTCCAGATAGGGGTGGAGCATGTCATGCATCCCCTGCGGCATGATGCCGTCGATCCGGTCGATAAAGTAGCCGATATAATACCCGGATCGGCTGGTCATGATTGCTTTCTGGTAGGGTGGCCCCACCAGGCTCAGTGCGAAGAACGTGATGGCCACACAGAGCAGTCCGCCCTTCACAATTCCGGCTACCGCCCCCATCTGCCGATCAAATTCCTTCAGTTTGACCCGATCGATCAGCCCGGAGAGCAAGCGGAAAAGAATCCAAATCAACAGTCCGCAGGCCACATAAATTAAAAACATTGCCAAGAATCGGTTCAGCGGAGGCTTCACGCTAAGATAGGGAGCCAAGTTACTACTGAACCGCAAGGCAACGAAATAGCTGACGACGAGCGAAGCGAGTGACGCAATCTGCCAGACAAACCCTTTCCATGCACCAAAGACCATCGCTGCGAGGAGGACAACGATCATGATTAGATCGTAGATCTGCATAAGTGGGCAATGCCCTTCTAGAGAAAGTCCAATGGATCAGAATCGAAGCGGCAGGAGTATAGCTGTTAAAGAACCGGTGCTGAAGGCCATTGTATTGCCGTTTTAACGCCCGTATCCATGCTGGCACTGCAGGCAATCGGGTGCGAATGACTCCTCAGCGGATGCACTCCGGCCTTACTGCTAGACAATCACCGGTTGGACCAAGAAAGCTTTTTAGCACCAGTTGGAAACCCTGCTCTGCGACAAAGTTCTCGATGTCTGCTTCGAGAACACACTTCTCGTAGGCTTCGTTTTCCCAATATTCAAAGATGATCCACTTGATATGCGTTAATGTTTGTTGGGCTCCTTTGAGAACCTCCAATTCGTAACCCTGTGTATCTATCACAAGGAAATCCGCATTTTTTATTTGATAGGAGTCCAGCGTATTCACTTCTACCTGCTCGCTTGGTGTCGCTTCGAATTTCACACCCGGGAAATCAGCTAGATGTTTTTTCGGTTTGAGCAGGCTTGCAGACCCGGACAGGTTTGGGCTTCCTTCCTCCTCACGATGGATCGGGAGAGTTACCCCATCGGTAGCACCCAAAGCGGAGTTGAATAAATGTATGTGTTTTTTGTACCCATACTTTCCCCGCAACAGCTGAAAGATATCAGATTGAGGCTCGAAAAGGTGGATATTATCGACATTGAGCAAGTCGTACGCAGGAACTTCCCATCCATGGTGTGCTCCCACATGAATGACTCCTTTTGGATTGAAATTTGTTGCTTGATGGATTTGATCCAGATGAAAAGGTAAAAGGCCTTTGTAGCGGCGGACTCGTTGGGGATGAAACCAGTGATTCAGCCGATTTCGGAACGACCTGGAAAACATCTCGCGGAACGATCTGGAAAACAGGACATCAAACTTGCTTTGGTATTTCTTGCGAATTGTTCTTAGATGTCCGTTATTATTTGATTGCATTTTTTATTCAGTGAATAAGGGTTGCACCAGAAGTCTTAGAAGCAGGGAATGTATCTATAAGACTTCCTGAAGTCCATTGCGTTTGCGGTGTTCATTTGTGCTATATCCTGCCCGCTGGCGCTGCTAGCATGGGTCGCATCGTAAATGTGATATAAATGATGTTGGTTCCTGTACGTGGATGACCTATTGTTCCCCATCCATTTTGTGGACGCATTCCGCTACGGCATCTATTTCTGACAGGACTCATGATTGATGGCTGGTTTCAAAACACATATTACGACTAGCTCTGTATTGGGTATTGCGTATGGTGGCGCCGGCGCGATGATGTTTCGCAATGCGAATGAAGAAATTCCGGTCGCAACCTGCCTGTTGAGTGCGGGGCTATGTTCACTCGGCGGCATATTGCCAGATTTAGACAGTGACTCGGGAGTTCCCTTGCGGGAAACGGTCGCCTTTACGGCAGCCGTTGTTCCGCTGCTGCTCATGGATCGTTTGGCTCAGATAGGTTTTTCGTCTGAAATGCTGGTGGTCTTAGGCGCAACGCTCTATCTGACGATTCGATTCGGTATTTCCGCCCTGTTGAAGCGATTTACAATCCATCGAGGGATGTTTCATAGTATCCCGGCAGCATTGTTTGCCGCTGAAATCGGTTTTCTGCTCTGTTCCGGAGAAACACTCGCGCAAAGGTACTATAAGGGAGGTGCGGTACTGCTAGGATTTATGTCCCACTTGCTGTTGGATGAAATCTATAGCATTGAATGGAAAAAGGTCCGCCTGAAAAATTCTTTTGGTACGGCCATCAAGTTTTGGGGAGGTTCTACCTATGCAAATGTGCTGACGTACGCCCAAGCGTTGATTTTGGCATTGGTCGTTTGGAAAGATCCAGGTCTTGTGGACTCGGTCGAAAGCCAACTCAAGCAGGGGAAGTCAGTTCCGCATATTGCACGTGAGGAGATCAAGACTCTTTTTCGCTAGCCCGATATTCCTCGTCGGACGCGCATCCCTCCCCCTCTTTTGCCTTGGCCATCGGTTGCATCACCGATCTGACTGGCTGTCGATCCAGATCGTCACCGGGCCGGTGTTGACGAGTGCCACGTCCATGTTTGCGCGGAATTGACCGGATGCAACAGACGCTCCTTCCGCTGCGGTGAGAGCGAGAAACTGCTCGTAATAGGCTTCCGCTTTTTCAGGAGTTGCGGCTTCAACAAAGCTGGGCCGCCTACCCTTTTGGCAATTGCCATACAGTGTGAATTGACTCACAACGAGCAACTGCCCACCGCTTTGAAGGACGGAACGGTTCATGAGGTCATCATCATCGGGGAAAATACGGAGATGAAGGATCTTCTGTACCATCCAGCGGAGATCGGCATCGGTATCTCTTTCGCCGACACCGAGCAACACCAGTAGACCCTGAGCAATTTGACCACAGACCTCGCCCTCTACCGTCACGCATGCTTCTGCGACTCGTTGAACACAGGCGCGCATGGTGTTTTAGCCCCTGCCCTCCGTCGCCAATGCTGCTGCTTGCTTGGAAGATCCCCTGCGTTCCAGAATTCCCCGAACGATTGCTGGAGAGATAAAGGCTAGGTTTCCGACAATCATTGCCAGCCCAAACGTTATCATGCCCATGCAACTGGCGATCCCGAGATGCATTACGATGACCAAAAAAAGAATCACAGGACGAGTTAGACGATTCCAGATAAGTACGCAATAAAAAACTTCAAAGAGAATGACCAGATGTGTCAATGCTATCCCAAGCAGAGGCCAGTTGGCCAGCCAAGTGAGATCGATCGACTGGTATTCGTAGTTGGCTGCGGAGAGCCACATCGCCGAACCGTCCCACCAACTGGCCCCCAGGAGTTTACGTGTGCCTGCATAAAAATAGATGACACACATGTGAATCTGGATCAGGCGAATCGCCACGTTTCCTGATATTGTGAGTCCGACCTCTTTAGACGCACCGGCCTCTTTTCGACGCTTCCGCCAGCGGTCAATCGAGTATCGTGCACCACACGGGCCGATCATGAGGTACAGGGCAAGCATTGCATTGATTTGATCCAGGCCGAAGAGAGCCCCACTGGCTCGATGGATGTAGGATACGGTAAGCAAAAATGTAAGCACTGCGGTGACGCGACTGAAAAGTCCTACAGTGAACATGGCAAAAATAATGAGGCTCACGATGTGTACAATCCAAAGCAGCACCGGCGACTGGATCCAGAAGAGGTGCGACCAGAAATAGACCCGTTCGCCAGCCAATTGCTGTTCGTTCCACATCTGTCCGAGGAGGTCTGTGGAGATCCATCCCCCCTGCCCCATAAAAGCCTCCAAGTCAAAACTCCACACCAGATGGGTATAAAACAACATCAGGCCCGCAAGAATGCGGATGAGCGAAAGCATGGCCGGATCGGTAGGCGTGAACCAAAATTGGTTCCAGATGTCCAATATTTCGTGACACCAATTGCGAACGGCTTGCCAAAGCATCCTCATGGCCGTTCCCCCGCAGTAACGGTTATCACCCGCCCAGTTTCGTACAGTTTCGGATCCTGCAGGCTTCCTCCACCGAGGATATCCTCGCGGCTTGCTTGATGGTGGCGGATAAGATGCATCTCCACCTGAGATGCTCCCGTTGTGTTCAGCAGATGGTGTCCGTACGAAGTAGCACGTCGCTCAAAATCTCGATTTTGAAGCGTCCAGCGGTCGTGCATCTGTTTCCACTCTGGATCGTAACGGGAATCAGCAGGCCTGAGAGGTTCGTCTTCGTGCAGCGAGGCGAGCTGCTCAGTAAGCATGAAGTGCCGATGATATCGGAGTCGAGGCCAATGTTCCTGAAGATCTGGGATTGTGCCTTGCTCTGTATGTCCGTCTGGGAAAGAAAGTTCGTAGTCGATGATATGTCCCGGTCCTGGATCGGGAGCAAAAAAAGCATAGCCGTGGCTGACGTTTCCTGCCTGGAGATAAGGGCCAGCATATTGGATGATCTCTCGTGCAAGTTGGGACGCCGGAATCACAATGCCCATTGGCGTTGCAATCACGACCACCAAATGAAGAATGAGCACAACGCTAATGACCAGACGAAGCGATCGACGAAGAGGCACGGGCGATTGAGGTGCGGAGGCAGGATTCTTTCCGGATTGTTTTTTTCCCATGGCTAGATTATGGCCCGAGAGGTTTTTTCTGGCAAAGCCAATTTTTTTCACTCCGCGGTGGACAAAAACAAAAAAACCTCGTACATGCTCAGCGGCATGTACGAGGTAAAGATCCTTTTTTGGGCGGTAATTCGTCGTTTATTGGTTTGTGGCAACGGCTGCCACTTTTGTGGCGGGAAAATGGATCGTCAATTCACGGAGTTCTCCCGCCCGCAGCGTAATCTTCTTCTCGCGAACGAGCGTCTTTCCGCCGCGTTGGACTTCCGCTCGCACCGTATAGTCATTCCAGTGTTGCCCCTGGCCTAACGCGGTGGTCTGAAAGACTCGATTTGAACCGGTCGACTCGGTGTCATTGCCGGCAAGAGTGACTTTGGCGTCACTCGGAACCTTGAGTTTGAGCGTCGTCTTTGGAGGAGCAGTCTTGGGGAGCGTTTCATCTGCGACCCGCTCAGTAGCGGATACCGGTTCTAAATCAAATGTAACGGTCGGGTGGTCCCCTGCCCCAGCATACACAACCTGGGATTCGACTTGATTCGTGCCGTTTCGGTCCACTTCGGCCCGAATTTCATATTTATACTGTTTTCCGTCACGAGTGCCGCTCGAAACGTAGGTACGCATTGTTCCGATGGTCGTTGTCGGTTTCTCGTTCACAAACACCTTGGCCTCGGCGGGAACGTTGACCGTAAGATAAACCTTGTTGGGATCTCTTTGCTGATGGGTCGATTCGTCCGCCTTCGGTTTTTTCGCCTCGGTGGGTGTCGGCTCGGTTGAGGACTTTTGGCCTTCAGATTGCACCGGTGCTGATTCAATGGGTGCTGATTCAATGATGGTGCCTCCCGCGCTACCGTAGCTACCATAACTTCCGTAACTTCCGTAGCTGCCCCCCGAACCTCCATAGAAGTTGTAATATCGGACAGGTTGATATCCCCAACTGCCGTAGGAGCCATAACTGCCGTAGGAGCCATAACTGCCGTAGGAGCCATAGCTGCCGTAGCGATGACGTCCCCTCCACGCATCAGCGTCGGGGATCAGGATCGCCATGCCAGCAAATCCCAGACAGAGCATGATCGCCAGCTTCCAATGTTTTGATTCCATCTCCGCACCTCTCAATAACTCTAAAAAGTTTGCGAACCAACTACCTCCGAGCATACTTGCTTTGGATAGTAAAACAAGCGGTCTAGGTAGGTTTTTTGGGTCCCAGGGGATCGGGGATATGCGGCAAATAGGGCATTTTATTGCCCGATTTAGGCAGCTATTTAGCTGCATCCAGTCTCTTGTTGCAAAACGCTTCCGGCGAGAAAATTTGCCTCCCGCGGCCGGTCTCAGCTCCCCTCCCCTGCCAGTAAGAGTTTTAGGTCGTGGAACCCATTTTCCACAGTTCTGGTGTGATCGAAAGCATCCCATCAAGCACTGATTCCTTCGGTGAGCAACATGAAGGCCGTTTCGAGATTCATTTCCTCCTCCTGGAAAAGGGTGAGGCCGAAACCGGCTTCGATCAGAACCCGAGGCAGCTCTGTATAGTCCGCGACATCGCCGACTAAAGAAACTGCGAGCAATCCATTTCGCTCTTCAACCTGCTGCACGAGAGGATGTGATGCAAGAAGTTTCACTGCGGCTCCGAGATCGCCAACAAGACCAATTTTTAACATGGACTTCTGGCGGATTCGTTGCATGACCTCCGAGACTTTTTCGTTAACGATTAATTCGCCCCGTTCGATGATTCCAATTTTGTTGCAGATATCGGCCAACTCGGGAAGGATATGGCTTGAGACCATGATCGTCTTGCCCATCGCCTGAAGCCGTTTGATCAGTTCTCGGATTTTGATGCGGGCGCGGGGATCCAGACCACTTGCGGGCTCATCGAGTAACAAAACCTGAGGGTCATGAACCAGCACGCGCGCAAGTCCGAGACGTTGGGTTTGTCCGCGCGAAAGTGTGTTGGCCATGTTGTCTCGCTTGAACGTCAGGTCGACTAGATCGAGTACCTTTTCGCAGATGTCCTCGCGCTTCTCCGATGGAATGCGATAGGTAGCGGCAAAGAATTCAAGGTATTCAATCACCTTCATGTCGTCGTACACGCCAAAAAAATCTGGCATGTATCCAACGAGCCGACGGATTTCGCGAGGCTGCTCGTAGATCGAATTTCCGCAAATGTACGCCTCGCCACTCGTGGGGTCCAGCAGCGTTGCGAGCATCCGCATGGTGGTCGTTTTTCCGGCTCCGTTGGGGCCGATAAAACCGAAGACATCTCCTTCGTCGAGGGCCAAATCGAGCGATTGTACGGCATAAAAGTTTCCATACTTTTTGGTGAGCCCCAAGGCCTGGATGACGTGACTACTCATTGAGATATGCCTCTACTACTTTCGGTAAGCTAGGAAATCCGTTTTTGGCAAAGGGTTATTTCTTTTCATTTCGCAGTTGTTGGACTGGAAGTACAAAACGAATCATGGCCGACTTCAGGGTCTGCGGATACGAAATGGCATCAGCATCGTTAAGGATGTGAAATGTTTCCGAGCCCATTTTGCCGACGAGTACGGCACGATGGTCTGTCAGCAGAGGTGTCATATCCATATCGTGTAGGTAGGTGTTTTTGAGCGGTATCCCACTACGGCCTCCAGCCGCATGGTAAAAGGTTATCCTCTCGAAGATGCGAAAAATATCATTCCGCTCAGATTCCGTCTCCATACTCCAAGGGCCTAATCGTGTGAGGTAGTTGCGAACGGTACGAACGGGGATATCGTTTCCAATCGTCACGGTTTGCATTGGCTTGATCGTGCCGAGCGGATACACCCAACCATCGTGAAAAAGGGCACTATTTTCAAGCGTCGTGGAAAGAAGATTGGTGATGGTGCCATGTACCAAAGGATCCAAGTTGGATTTCCGAACGCTCAGATCCGCTCGAAGACTTTTGTCGCTCCAGCCTTGGTGCTCGGCAGCGAAACATTTTGTAGACCAGATATGTATTGGAACACCTTGCATGGAGGCAAGGTCGGGCCCGTACTGGTAGCCAATCTCAGGTTGGGGTGTCGTGATGGGCGACTCCATTCCTCCGAGACCGGTACCCGGTAATCCCAGCCAGGATAGAAGCATGTTTTCTCTCCGACCACTTTCATTTTGTTCTTCCTCTGTTTCATTTTCCGGATGGGCCGTTGGTAGTTTCCAGTCGGTGGAGAGATTGTAGCGTTCGGTCTTTGGGCTGAAAATCGAAAACCAACAAGCTGCCCGGATTTGTCCGGTTGCCACGTCGATATCAATAAGCTCCGCTTGGTTGATGAGGCGACTGTCACCTTTCATGGCATGGGCAAAAAAATAGATTCCCGTGCTCGTCAGCACGATGAGCAACGGGAATGTAATCCACGTTGCATGCATCCGGCCAATGAAACGCTTGAGAAATAGATAATCGCCAGGCGCAATGAGTAATAGATAGACAACTCCCAGTAAGAATAAAACTTCAAATGGAATGAAGCGAACTCCCTGATTCTCGAACCGATCGAGTGCTGCCCGCAATTGACCCGACAAATCGTCGTAGCCGGTATGTGCCAGTTCATTACCGCTTTGGTCTCTAAGTTGCTGTCGATTGGCGACCGATCCGAAAAGGAGGCGATCGATAAGTTTGCGAGTGCCATTCCAGAGGGTGAATTCCGGCTGTTCCAGGTCGAGGGTCATGAACGTCACCTGTCCAAAGCCGAGCATCTGTCGAATCAGTAGTGGCACGACTCGGGAACCGCTGGAAGTTGCCAGGAGTACCTCTCCGCGCAAAGGGTCAAAGACAGGTATCGAGAAATCCTGAGCGTGTCCGCGTTCATCTTCCTTAATGAGAGGGTTGTTTGCTTTGATGAATGTTTCAATCGCTTCGAGCTGTTGGATGGATGCAAGGTCCACAAATCTGCCAGGAGCCAACGCCGCAAGTGCACCGTCTTGTTTCAATAGATGTTCGGCACCAGGCCCGATCGATAACAGCAGCTTGCCACCGATGCGAATCCATTCGAGGAGTGAGTCGGCAGATTCCTGGTGGTCGGTCAGTAATGAAATCGCTTTGCGGCTTCCACAGACAATCACTTGATCAACGCAGTCGTAGCCATACCATTTTGACGGTAGTCGATCAGTTGCCGTCAGTTGCGCCAGTGTAATGCTCCTGTCCCCTCTCGCACCTTCAGAGACCGCGTGGAGAATGTTGGGGGTTTCGCCAATGGCGAGCAGTAGTTGGGCATCGGAGGGTAGTGGAGGATGCTCCAATTCATCCAGATGAAATCGTTTTCGGGCTAGTTCCCGTCCGCTCTGGTGAACAACCACCGATAGCTCACCATCGCTGCGGCCAATTTTGCAATAAAGCTCTGCTGCGGCAGCACTGACCTTAGAATAATCCTTCGCGGAGAGTACGACAGTGGTCGTGCTTGGTACTCCATCACCATCCGGTACGGTCAGGTCGATGGTGATCGCCTCCCCCCTCCCCTCACAGTCGAGCGACACAAAAACAGGGATCCAGTAGCCGATTTTATAATGTCCGGAAAAACCGAGCGAGACATCGGTAATTGTCGCAGCGACTTCGGCGCCCACCGTTGCCGGGAGCAAGAGTCCGCAAAGCATGACTGCCGTTAGCCAACCTTTTTTTATGAAAACGCGCATTGTCCCGATCATGGTTTCTCCGCATCGCGGCAGGAGCAGATCAGACTGCCACAACCCGGGCACCCCGAGCCATATTTGTCTCGGATCGCAGCACTCAAATCGACGCCGGCGATGTTTGCAATCGTTGTCAGCCAGGCAAAAACGTCGGCGAACTCCTCACATTGTTCTTCGCGGGATCCGCCTCGCAGCGATGATGCGAGTTCACCAATCTCTTCGACCAGCCACATGAAGGTGCCGTCGATGCCTCTCGCAATATCCTTTTCGTAGTACATTTCCCGAATCAAGTTTTGAAACTCGGCGAGCGTTATTTCTCCAGAATCTTCCCGGCGGCTCGTCCTTTCCGAATCGGTACTGCTCATTTCTTGAATCTTCCTGCGGTTTGTCTTGTTGGAGTGTGGCTCGTTCGATGTTCCAATGCCAACACCAGCATGTTTTGTTTTTAATCCGCCGACAACACGGACAGATGGAAAAGACAGGGATAGCTCGAGGCCAACGGGCTCAAACAAAATCCGGTCGATGAATCATTTCTCTGGTTTCGCAATGCCTCGCTTAAAATCTAGCCCCTGTAGTTTAAGCCATATAGAACCTGACCACCAGCGAACGATGAGATGCTCCGGGATCCGGTCAGTGAGAATTCGTACTGCAAGGCAGATGCTTCGGGGCAAGGTTTGCTCGTTACGATGGGGCAGTGGCCATCGAGGTTAGTTGTGTCAGGGATCGGTTCTGTTCTTTTTCCAGAAATGCCCTGCCCAACTTCACGTTCACATGATCCCAGGGGAGGCGATCTGAGATTTCAAACGGGGTGTGGATCGCTATATCGGGATCGATCCCCGCCTCGGAGAGGGCGTTCCACCAGCGGGTGCTGTCAAAATGTTCTTGCCAACTATCCATGCGGCTTCCGTTGCGCCAAGCGATCTCAATCGCGCGGGCCATCCGCCGGTCACCTCGACTCAACGCTCCTTCCAATAGGCTGTTTTCAATATCGTGACACTTCACCTGGACAGATCGCATCCGTCGTCGCTGGTGTAAATGGTGATGGGCCCGTTGGAAATACTCCCGTCGCTGCATGGCGTTCCATTGATACGGCGTGTGTGCCTTGGGAACAAAATTGGAGATGCTGGCAGTCACCTTGGCAAATCGGCCGGTCACCTCTTTTCCGATGCGGGCAATGGTTTCTGCCATCTCAATGATGCCATCGAGATCCACCTCGCGTTCTCCGGGCAAGCCACACATAAAATAGAGTTTGACCCGCTGGTATCCATTTTCAAAAGCGACGCGACAACCATCGTAAAGATCCTGGTTTTTTATCTTTTTCCGAATTTGTTCACGCATGTCATCTCTTGCTACCTCTGGAGCCAGCGTCAGGCTGCTACGGCGTCGCGTGGGGATCAATTGTGCCACGGTTTTGAGTTGATCGTTCACTCGAAGACTCGGCACTCCAATATTCACTCCCAGGGGCTGGAAAACTTCCTGCAATCGCAACGCCAGTTCCTCGAAGTGTGGATAATCGCTGGTCGAAAGAGAGAGCAAGGAAATTTCGTTGTAGCCGGTGTTCTGATACGATTCCAAGGCGGCTTTGACGATCGTATCGACGCTTCGGAAACGGAGAGGTCTCTTGATGACGCTGCTCTGACAAAATCGACACTGCCAGGGGCATCCTCGCATGATCTCGATTGCAATTCGATCGTGGATGCATTCCGAAAACGGCACGACCGGCCGGACCGGCAGCGGGTGCGTCTCCAGGTCCGAGACAATGGCAGGCTCGATGGTTTCAGGGACTTCCGTGCGAATCCGGTTGAGGGTGGCATACCGGCCATCGTCCAAGTATTCCGGTTCATAAAATCGAGGAGCGTAGGCAAAGGGGAGTTGCGCTGCTAAACGTGAGAGCATCTCAGCCCGCTCCCTCTGCCCTTCTTGACCTGTGGCAAACTGCCCTGCCTTGCGACAACGTTCCCGCAATTGCAGCCACGTGTCACAAATCAGTGGCAGGGAAGGTTCTCCATCACCAACAACCGCTAAATCAATGAAAGGCGCGATCGGTTCGGGATTCTGGGTGCAGGGACCACCTACCACGACGAGAGGGTCCGCCATCGTCCTTTGGTCGGCATGTATCGGGATGCGACCAAGGTCAAGAATCGTCAGCATATTTGTGTAGCAGGCTTCGTATTGCAGCGTCACACCGAGTAGATCGAATTCGCAGAGAGGCGTAAAAGACTCCAGGCTGTAGAGTGGTACATTCTCTCGTCGCAAAGCATTTTCCATATCGATCCATGGTGCAAAAACTCTTTCACATGCCCAACCTTCTTTTTCATTCATTAGTGAATAAAGAAGTTGCAATCCATGATGGCTCATGCCGATGGCATAGGTATCCGGAAAGGCCAAGCAGAGTTTGCCGCGCACAGATGCAGGATCTTTGCGGACACTATTGACTTCTCCGCCAAGATACTGAATCGGCATCTGCACGTGCGGCAGTATGTGGGTCGCCAAATGCGTCTTGAGGGCCTCTCCTCGTTTCACAGCCAAGATCCTGTTTGTTCGCTATAGAGAATGGCAGTCATCGATTATGCCAGATTGTAGCAGGACTATGTAGGGTAGTTTGTATTTAACGGTTTGGTCCTTGGCGGTTCGATGTTGTAATGGTTTCGGGAACGATATACGTGCCAAAGAAGTACCAATACCATTTGAACACCGCGCAGTGGAACCGTTTATCGATTGCTGCAAATGTTCCGACTCTACCAGTATGTCTCCTTCGGGAGACGGACTTGAGGTCTGACCCGGTTATGCTAACTTGAATATCCCGATAGTGGTAACAGATCGTTTGCAATAGGCACGAGGAGTTGGGAAATGGATATGCATCAATTGACGAGGGAGCTCCAGGTCCACAATGACTCGAAAATAGTAATGCTCGTTGCCGATGGATTGGGAGGACTGCCCCAGCAGCCCGGTGGGCTGACAGAGTTGGAGACAGCCCGCACACCCAACTTGGACCGGTTGGCGGAACTTGGAATTTCGGGTGGCAGTATTCCGGTGAAGCCGGGAATCAGTCCGGGAAGTGGGCCGGGGCATTTGGGGCTTTTTGGCTACGATCCGTTACACTATCTGATCGGTCGTGGAGCACTTGAGGCGACAGGGATCGGATTCCATCTGACCGATCAGGATGTCGCGATACGTTGCAATTTCTGTACGCTTGATGCTGAGGGCAATATTACAGATCGTCGGGCCGGCCGAATTCCCACAGAGCAGAGTGCCCCGCTTGCAATGCGGCTCCGCGACATTTCTTTATCAGGTGTGGAGGTCTTTGTTGAGCCGGTCAAAGAACATCGGTTTGTAGTTGTTTTTCGGGGCAACGATTTGGGTGGAAATGTCAAGGATACCGACCCACAGACAACAGGTGTTCCCTTGCTCGAACCGGTTCCAATTTCTCCAGAGAGCGCACGCACGGCGGAGTTGGCAGCAGACTTTGCGCGTCAGGGAGCAATGCTGCTTGCCGACCAGGAGGCAGCCAATGCCTTTTCCATGCGTGGGTTTTCGGCCAAGCCCCAATTGCCCTCCTACCAAGAGGTCTATGGCCTTCGTGCTGCGGCCATTGCGGTGTATCCCATGTATAAAGGCTTGGCAAAGCTGGTTGGGATGGACATTGTCGGAGAGGCCAAGTCACTCGAAGAGCAGATTCAAGTCATTCGTGATTGTTGGGATGATTACGATTTCTTTTTTGTGCACTTCAAGTACACCGACAGCACTGGTGAGGATGGTGACTTTGATGCCAAGGTGCAACGGATTGAAGAATTTGATGCCGCGATTCCCAGCGTGATGGAACTCAAACCGACCGTAACGGTTGTCACAGGAGATCATAGCACTCCCAGTTTTCTTAAAGCGCATAGTTGGCATGCTGTGCCAACATTAATCGTTGCGGATGCCTGTCGCACCGATGCCTGCAAAAAATTTGGTGAGACAGAATCTCTCCGCGGAGGGCTCGGTCAGTTCGAGGCAAAATATCTGATGCTCTTGGCCCTGGCAAATGCGGACCGCCTGAATAAGTATGGGGCCTGAAGTCGCAAGCGAACGCGGGCCTAGCACTCGTTGTCTTTAGCGGTCTTTGTCTTTAGCGGGCAAGAGGCGGGCATCGAGCCAGTTTGCACGATCCATTTCATCTCCCCTCTCGGCATAGTCGACCATGAGGCTCAGCCCTCGAATGCCGCTGAGGTCGATAGATATCGGTGTGGTCCCGTCGCCACCACGGATGATGTCACTTTGGTAGCGGAGTTGCCATTTTCCGGATCCATCGTCAACGTAGAGGCGAAAGACGACACTGCCACGATTCCCCGCGGAGTCGTCGATTCCGAGTGTTGCATCAAAACGTTGATAAGGCTCTTCAAATTGGTAGGTGAGGCTGGCCAAGCTATGCATGCCAATCCCCTTTTCATAGAGCGTGCCACCACTGCGCAGGCGGGTACCCATCACATTGTGGTCTGATCGATACGGCCAGGCGACGGAGAGATACGGCCGGTGACGATAATCGGAAGGTTCAAGATCCGAGAGATACACAACGTGCGAAGTGGACGATTGGAGTCCAAGCAGGTTTGCAGCTCCAGCATCCGTGCGGTAGTGCGTTTGTAGTGCAAGACCGCTTGGCGTTTTCAGCTGAACTTTTTCGGCATCACCCTTCCAGTCACTAGCGATGATCCGGCTGCCATCTGCTAGATGGACCATCAACAGACGATCCTGCTGCTTCGGTCGGTCGAGGAGTGCCGGATTCAAGGCGATGGCTAGGATGTTTTTTCGGGGTACAGAGATCGTATTGCCTGAGGCGATTTGCAGAGCCAATTCGGTGGTGGATAAGCCACCGATGGTACCTTGTAGCTCATCTCCGTTTTTCAAGAGGACCGTGTCTGCCGATCGCTCTGTTGTGCGCAGGCGGTCGATGATCTGGTCCCGCTGCTGTACATCCGGGGGCAGGCGAAAAACAATTCCCTCCAGAACCGAGAGAGGCAACTCGATTTTTTCACCCAGGCTCGTGGAATCAAAAATGACCTGTTCGCCCACAATGTTCAGAGGTTCGAAACTCTCGTCGACAGCCAGAACGTTTCCGTCCGAAAGATACAGGAGAGCACCGCTTGGGGTCTTTGCCGGTTCTCCCCAGCGGATCAATTGATCCATGGTCCAATCGCGAGTTTTTCCGTCGATTTCAAATAACCAGCTTCCATCGGCTTCGCATCGCAAGAGTTTTGCCCCAGAGCGATCTCCGTCGACTGCGATTAAGGTCTCTGCCTCACCGCGTGCTAGGGACGCGGGCAGTAACAGGGTAAGACCTACCACCCAGAGTCGCCATCGGGATCGGTCGTGGTGTTGGGACATAAAAATTCGTATTGGGATTTAAGAAATTTATCGTTGGAAGATCGGGAGTGTGTTGTTCGGTAACTGCAAAATAAGCAGTGCCATCGCCGTTGCATATTCCGGACAAATCGAACTTATCCAATGTCCCTCTCTTTGTTGTGCGGCAGTCAACTCATCTCGGACTGCAGGATACCAGGATGCCCAATACTGTTCGCCAGCATGCCACATTGCCTGGACTGCATAATAGTGGCCGTAATAATAGTGGCTGGTTCGCCCCATCTGGCGGCCGCGAGGAAGATATCGCAGCAGGTATTTCAGGCCCCGGGTGATCGCCGCATCGTCGTACACTCCAGCACTGTATAGCGCTACAATGCCGGCAGCCGACCGAGGAAACGCACTGGGGCCGCCTGTGAGCATGTAGCGAAAACCACCATCGGCATTCTGACTGTTTTTTACATACGCAATGCTTTTATCAATCGTTTCGTTTGGCACGTGCAGGCCGGTATTGCGGGCTGCACGTAATGCCATCACCTCGCATACGGTGACGGAAATGTCCGCATCGGTAGGCTGGGGTTGGTAACGCCATCCCCCTTCAGAGTTTTGTGTCGTTACAATGATCCGTATTGCCGCAGTAAGTTTTTTGCGCAGCTCTTCGTTCTGAGACATGCCATAACATTGCGCTAAAAAGAGTGTGGCAAAGCCGTGACCGTACATTGGTCCGTGGCTGCTGGCAGGCGCATCGCAAATGAAACCGTTGTCGTGCGTGTTGGCGAGAAGATAGGCGACACATTTTCGCAGGTGTTCGCCATAAGGACCGCGTCCCGGGGTGCTGCCACTTGCCATCATCGCCATACCGGCTAGTGCACAAACCGCTACGTTGCGGCGATAGCCACTTGGCCCAAAAGCCCCATCTTTTTCTTGTCTGGCAGCGAGGTAGCGCAGCCCTTTTCGGATCGCCCCGTCGGTCCGGACCGTGATCAGTTCGGTCGCCGATTTTTCCGGATCTGCCGCCGAAAATGCCAGTTTGGTTGAAAAAACAGTAGCACCGCCCGCAGCGACGGAACCGGCCAAAAAATGTCGTCGTGATAGATGCTGGGGCATAGATAGTGTCGATTATTTGAGCGCGTTTTGGTCGTCGGCCTCTTCAGCCAGACGGCGAAAATATTTTTCAACAGCGACACCGTGGCCCGGCATGACCTGATCGGCAGACAATTGTCTTAATCGTTCGCGATCTTTTTCGGGCAGGTGTCCCCAAATCTCTTTTACGACTTCGGTCAATTCCACCAGATTGACTTGAGGCGTCGCCTTCCCCAGTCGTTTTGCGCTGTCGCGAGATGGTTTGTCTTTTTGATGCCCTTCCTTTGATTCTCCTTGTTGCTCCGCCGGTTGTTTGACCTGGGAGCGACTGCTTGCTTGTTGTTGCGTTTGCTGCGCACTGCTCGAACTGTTCGATGAGGATTGTTGTTGGGCTTGTTTGTCCAAGAGTTCAATGAGTATTTTTAATTCCCGGACAATTTGCTCCTGGAGCGGACCCGTTTGCGGATTGCCATCTGCTTCCGGTTGTCGTAGGAACGTTTCTACGAGTCGCATTTTTTCGCCGATGTGTGTAACTGGATCGTTGTTACCGTCCGGATCTTTTTCCGGCTCCGTTGTACGGGTCTCGGAGTCGCTATCCTCTGTGGCAGGCTTTAAGTCGGGAAGCAAGTCGTCAGGCAATACGTTGCGAATCGGTTTTTCTTCGTTGGGGCTGCCGTCCGGTGTTTCTTCCCCGCGAAGTTGTCCCCCGAGATTACTCA
>MPMF02111429.1_pt1 | contig 18730 bp, 17 predicted proteins | sample 1617271 | NCBI WGS metagenome assembly MPMF02 (sample SAMN05944812, study PRJNA350692) | marine metagenome | biome: marine; feature: ODZ; material: water; isolation source: 120 m water sample prefiltered with 30 um filter, filtered on to 0.2 um... | place: Pacific Ocean | collected 2012-04-09... | reverse complement strand
TCAAAGAAAGTGTGCAACCAGAGGTCCCGTGGCTGTACAATTACAAGCTCGATTTCCGCTTTCGTTGAGCCAAAGTCGGGTCAAATAAATGCACCCGTGAAAATGGCTGGCAGAGCTGGTGGTTTACGAAAATGAATTAGGCTTTGTGCCACTCTTGTGCCGGAACTGCGCTTCGCTTGTTCCAGCCTACAACTACTTCATTGCCTTCCAACGACGACACATCGCAGCGAATAGAACACAATCACCATGACCAACGACGATAAATCGAACGCATCGAATTCCGTCGACCAGCCTTCTTCGAGCGACGAGGATTCGCGACTCCACAATCAACATAAGCCAACGATTATTCTGCTCAGCTCTACCGTCTTAATGCTCGTCTGGAAGTACTTTGGCACGGTCGAGTTCTACACAGATGTTCTTGCGGATCGTTGTGACTTTGGCAATCCAGAATCCATGTCGGCGTTTTATCAATTTGTCAGTTGTCTGGTTTTGCTGGGAGTGATACCAGGATTGATCGTGAAACTCGTGTTTCGTGAACGGCTCGCAGACTATGGCCTTCAGTTCGGACATCGACTGTACACAATTCGCTCGATCTTGGTGACCGTACCGATATTTGTGATCGCTGGTTTTGTCGCCTCGACGGACCCAGGTGTTCGTGAAGCGTTTCCCATCAACAAGCAAGCCGGAGTTACGACGCCATTTTTGCTGCACGCGTGCACTTACGTCTTGTACTACATTGGCTGGGAATTCCACTTCCGTGGGTTTCTTCAATTCGGCTTGTCCGATTCGATGGGTCGCACGGGTGCCGTGCTGATTCAAGTGATGGCATCCTCGTTGCTACACATCGGGCAACCATGGACCGAAAGCATGGCTGCCATTGGTGCGGGACTCTTCTGGGGTTGGCTGGCGTATCGAACGAATTCCATCGCCTCTGGGCTGATGCAGCATATCGCCATAGGCGTGACCGTCGACGCGGTCATCGTCTTTTCATAGTCGCGTCATCGAGGCTGCTAGGCTTCGGCCGGTTTTTCCCCACATTCCATGGCTGCAAAGGCAGCCTTTGCGCCTTCGGCCATCTCTTCGGGCGACAGGTCCTCATTGTGCGTGGCGATACCCCAATGGTGGCCGAAAGGATCGGCGACCTTGCCGAAGCGGTCGCCCCAGAACATGTCGTCGATCGGCGCAAGTACCTGACAGCCAGCGGCGATGGCTTGATTGTACACGGCATCTGCATCCTCGACGTACAGGTGCATCGCCGCCGAGCAGCCGCCCAAGGTGATAGGCGACTTCATGTTCCACTGAGGATTCTCGTCGGTCAACATCAGTATCGAATCGCCGATGGCTAACTCGGCGTGCATCGTGCTGTTGCCGTCTGGGCCCGGCATTCGCGTCACCAATTCGGCGCCAAACGCTTTGGTATAGAACTCAATCGCCTCGACGGAGTTCGGCACAATCAAGTAGGCGCTAAGCGAATTGAAGCGATCAGGGATCGGTTTGACGTCTGACATGGCAGTTACCTCGTTGTGGGTTCAAGAAGACAGTTTCTACGTATTGCTAAACCGCCACACAATTCGATGGCGAGCGTTCTTTGGCCGAAAAATGCGGTCCCAGGGCTTGGGGAACTGCGAGAAGTCGTATATGAAATGAGGCTAAGCAGGATTTGCAAATGATTGCTCAGTCGACTTGAAGAAATAGGCTGAGAAATCCAGAGATTCAGAATTGCAAACCACGCATTCGTTTCTAAGCATTGCTTAGCAAGCCCATGACTGAACCGAACATTGTACAACTTTTGACGGACCTGGAAACGGGTGCACTGCTCAGTTCGGAAGAGCGCAGCGGCAGTGGGTCCTTGGACTGGCTGGCTGCCGCTACGCGCGATGAAATCGCGAGCTTACTCGCCGAACTGGCCACACGGGAGTTTGTGAGCGGGGACAAGCCGCGCGACGCTGGGCTGGCGTCAATCTGCCATCAGTTGGCTCTCAGAGTCCGACGCCAAAGTTCACCTGGCGACGCGGATCGGATTCCGGCCACTGAGTTGGCCGTCATGAAAGCCGTCTATGACCGCCTGCCATCCGACTTTCGGTCGCGGGCTTACCTGCTGCAGATTCTGGCGACGGCCCGCGATCCTGATTCACTGGGGGCGCTGGCCGAGTGGTTTGTATCGGCGCCACTGACAGGATCGGAAGACACGGCGATCGCACTGGGTCCGCTGATGCAATTCAAGGACTACGATCCTGCAGCGCTATTCCCCAGGTTGTTGGATGCGATTGCGCAACCGGTGACGGCAGCGGCAGTGATGGATCTGTCGAATTTTGTAACGCGCCAGCAGCTGGTCGACGCGCACCCGGCCGCCGAGCGTGGCACAATGCTGATCGGGCTGCTCGGACAGTTGGCACAGCAACTGGGAGTCATCGAGGAACTTCGTGATCAGCCTGCCGAGTCCTCGGAGATTTTAGCCCAGCGAGTGGAAGATGGGGTTGCATTGGCGGTGGCACTGTGCGATGCGTTGGCACTGATCGGCAACAAGGAAGCCGTTGGCAAGCTGTACCAGGCGATGGAACTCTCGCACCGGCGACTTCGTATAGAAGCAGCAGCGGCACTTGCCAGGCTCGGCGAAGAGGCCGGCGAACAGGCGCTGCTGGAACTCGTGACCGAACCCGTCGCGCGGTTGCGCGTATTGGCGTATGCCGAAGAGCTAGACCTGCTCGACAAGATTGAACCGGATCAGAGGGACGCGGCGGCGCGGGCCGAATCAGAATTGGCGCTCTGGTTGGCTCAACCCGCCCAGTTAGGAATTCCACCCACCCGCCTGGAGATAATCGACGACCGGAGTCAGTATTGGCCCGGATACGATGAACCTGTCGACTGTTTCTTGCTGCGGTTTCACTATCAGTTTGGGGATGCTGAATACGCGAACATCGCGATTGTGGGGCCGGTGACCCACGCCTTTTCGGCGAATCTGGATGACATCCCATATTCGGATGTCTACGCCGCCTTCGCCGGCTGGCAGGCCCAACACGAAGACATTTTTGAAGTCGACCTAGCGGATTGGGACGAAGGGCTGGTGTACGAGGCCGAGCGGTTGGAGCGGTTACTTCACGATGCCGGCTATGATGCAATTCAGATGATCCGACTCGGTTTCTTCTTGGGCGAAAAAGCGCTTGTCGCCCGCGCTACCAAAAGCGGGCAATCGTGCATCGCGGTGGCCGATGTGCACGACGTGTTTTCCTATCGCGCGGAATCGGGTCCGCGCGCGATTGGCGCCAATGAAGCGTACGCCATCTACAAGGGACGCAAGTTGCTGAGGTCGTTTAATCCCTGACACAGGCGACTCTCTCCAAGTTACGAGATGGCGCGGCGTGCTAGTTCCACAGCACCTTGAACCGGCTGTTCAACCAGCGTGATCTCTTTAGCGAGATGATCTTGCCCAGCCAACGACGCCTCCAGGCATTTGCGCATCAGCGAGCTGTTGCAAAGCACACCTCCAGCGATTGCCAGCGGAAATCTGCGCGGTGACAAATTCAGTTGGCTGCACGCGGCAGTCACTAAACGAGCTAGATCCGTGGCGGCATCGCTGGCAATCTGCATGGCCACGTCGTCACCCTCTTCAGCTGCCGCCGTAACCAGGGGTGCCAATTCTGCCAGTGCAGCGCGCCGGGCGGGTTGTCGGCCGTAGAAGAACGTTACGAGCTCGCGCGGTTCGGTCAGGTCGAACCTGCTCAAGAGGCGTGGCAACAAGGTTGTCGCCGGCCCCCGTCCGTCGGCATGCTGAGTTGCGGCCCGCAGTCCCGCAGCACCCAGCGCGTGACCGCTCCCCTCATCGCCAAACAAGTACCCCCATCCCCCGACCCGGATGGTCAGACCTTGGAGATCGCGACCGAAGGCGAACGAGCCCGTGCCGGCGATCAGGGCGACCCCCCAACCGTCTCGCGATCCGCCGGCAAGTACAGCTTCAGCATCGCCTACCAATCGAACGTTGCTCGCCAAGGATCGATCGGCAGCCCATTGCAGCATCGCATCGCGATGCGCGGTTCGCTCGCTGCCTGAAACGGCCAAGCAAGCTGCAGGGAGCAAACCAGGCCCGAGCCCAGCATTGTCGAACGCGGCGTCGATCGCTTGTGCCAGCGTTGCGATCGCCTGTGACATGCCCACAACGCCTGGGTTAGACGGTCCAGCCGCGCCTCGGCCGATGGTCTCCGCAGCAGCGCCGCTGACCCTACTTAGCCAAGCCACGGTCTTGGTACCGCCACCATCAACGCCAAGAACCAAGTCGTCAAAGTTCATCACATTTCTGCCAGTGCACTCCGTGAAGTCAGGCCAAGGGTACGCTCACCAGGCCACCGAGTCAAAAGGATAGCAGGACGTCAAGATTTCTCGAGCGCTCGTCGCAAATGACCGTCGCTACGTGCCAACCGCTGTCTGGCGTTGTCAGGCGAGATCCCCAGTTCTTGCGACACCACGGCCACTTTGAGTTCCCCGTCGGATGCTTGAAGTTTCACCTCTGCCGCGTCTTCGGATATCCCAGTTAACATGGCGACAATTCGACGTGTCCGGTCAGTCAGTTTCGTGTTGCTGGCTCGTAAATCAACCATCAGATTGCCATACGTTTTTCCCAACAACACCATTGCTCCGGTCGTGAGCATATTTAGAACCATCTTGGTGGCCGTGCCGGCCTTCAAACGCGTTGACCCGCTAACAACTTCGGGGCCGACGACCGGCGCGATGATCACGTCGCAGCAATCTGCCAGCGCGGACTCGTCGTTGCAGCTAAACCCGATCGTCGCCGCGCCAACTTGACGAGCATATTGCAGGCCGCCGATCACATACGGTGTTCGGCCACTGGTGGCGATGCCGACAAGGAGATCGGATTCGGACAAACTTACCTCTGCCAGATCGGTTACCGCGTATTCAGGGTGGTCTTCGGCGCCTTCAATCGAACGCGTTAGTGCGGCGGGGCCACCCGCGATCAGGCCGACGACCAATTCGGGTGGCGAGTTAAACGTAGGCGGGCATTCGCTGGCGTCCAGCACACCCAGGCGACCTGAAGTTCCCGCGCCGATGTAGATCAGGCGACCACCGCCGCGCAGGCGATCGGCGATCATCTCGACTGCCCGCGCGATCGCTGCCGCTTCCTTGCTCACGGCAACGCTGACTTGTGCGTCTTCAGCGTTCATCAGTTGAACGATCTCGAGCGCAGACAACTGATCGAGCTTCTCGGAGGCAGGATTCCGAGATTCGGTTGTAAGTTTGTTGAGCATCGATACGTGTCTCTGGTATGATCCCATCTCTATTCTAAGCAAGGATCGGAAATGATTGTGGCGCCAGCGGTCATTTTGTTCTTGCTCGAGCAATACTTCGTCAGGCACTCATGCAACATGACTACAGCCAAATCGGAGGCCTTGATGTTGTCGTCCTGCTTGCCTATCTGGCAGCGACGGTTGCCCTGGGGTTGTGGGTCGGACGGGGGCAACGCAACTTGGACGGTTACCTTCTCGGCGGCCGAAATTTGCCATGGTGGGCAATTTTGGGTTCCATCGTGGCGACGGAGACCAGCACGGCGACATTCCTGAGCGTACCGGGCATCGCCTTCGCGAAGGAAACGGGCGACATGCGTTTCCTGCAACTATCGCTGGGGTACGTTGTCGGTCGTACGATCATCGTGTTTCTCCTACTGCCGCAGTTTTTTCGCGGCCAATTGTGTACGGCCTACGAGGTCCTTCACCAACGGTTCGGAGGCGCCACTCAACGTACGGCCTCGCTCGTGTTCCTGGTGACGCGCAATCTGGGGGATGGTCTGCGACTGTTCCTGACCGCGATGGCGCTCCACGTAGCGACCGGCTGGACGTTACCAGGCTGTGTGTTCATCATCGGCGTCGCCACGATCGTGTATACGATGATGGGTGGCATGAAGTCCGTCGTCTGGAACGATTGCATTCAACTGTTGGTCTACATGGCGGGAGGAATTGTGGTGGCATTGGTGCTGCTGGACCGATTCCCGGGCGGGTGGAGCCAGTTTCTTGAGTTCGGTTTGGCCCAGGATAAGTTCCGTGTGTTCGATTTCGCGTGGCCTTGGCAAACACCCGACGGGTTTCCCTGGGACGATCCGTATACGTTTTGGGCCGGTTTGGTGGGCGGAGCGTTTCTCACACTGGGGACACATGGCACGGACCAGATGATGGTGCAACGCTACCTGGCCGCGCGGAGCGAACGTGGGGCTGGAATCGCTCTTCTCTTCAGCGGCTTCGTCGTGATGTTGCAGTTCGCGTTGTTTCTGATGCTGGGTGTGGGACTCGCTTGTTTCTACGAAGAAGTCCAACCGAATGTGGTGATCAATCGAAATGATGAAGCCTTGGCGACGTTTGTCGTGCATGAATTGCCTCGCAATGTTGGCTTGGTCGGTTTGCTTCTGGCTGCCATCTTTGCCGCCGCCATGTCGACGTTGTCCAGTTCGTTAAACTCGTCGGCGTCAGCGGTCGTGCATGATTTTCTCAAACATCACGACGGCGACGGACGCCACGAACTCCGCTTGCTGAATTGGAGTCGCGGATTGACGGTCCTATTCGGCGTCATTCAAATTGCGATCGCACTGCTGGCCGTGCGGGTGTCTCGCAGCGTAGTTGGCGAAGCGCTGGCAATCGCGGGGTTTTCCGCGGGGCTGCTGTTAGGCCTGTTTCTGTTGGGGGTTTGCACCCGACGCGTTGATCAGCGCGCGGCGTTGGTAGGATTGATGGTAGGATTGACTGGCCTGCTGTTCTTCAAATTCGCTTCGCCGCTGGTCGTTTTCATTGTAGGGCCGGAGTTTGGTTGGAATGTTGCCTGGCCCTGGCTTCCTGTGATCGGGAGCGGAATGACGTTTGGCGGCGGCGTGCTGGCCAGCTACGTGGTTCCTGGCAAACGAGAGTCGTCACAACATGAGAATTAGTTAGGAAAGTCAAAGGACCAATGCAATGTCATACTTCGTTCGTTCGTTAGAGCACAGTCCCCGGCTGTTCACTTTGCTATTGATCGGCATGTTGTCTGCCCCGACGACGGCCCGCTCCGAAACTGGTCTGCCCGTCGTCTCGCCCCGCGACGCGGAAATGGACGCGGGCCACTTGGATCGCATTGACCAGGTTGTCTTCCAAGGGTTGGCTCAGAAGAACATGCCGGGCTGTGTCGTCTGCATCGGCCGAAAAGGACGCATCGTATTTCGTCGCGCCTACGGGTTTCGCCAACTCGAACCAGCAAAAGAACGGATGACCGTCGATACGGTCTTCGACATGGCGTCGATTACCAAGCCGGTGGCAACGGCAACGAGCGTCATGCAGTTGATCGAACGTGGTCAAATAAGATTGCGCGACACCGTGGCGAAGCACATTCCGGAATTCGGCCAGAACGGCAAAGCCGAAGTCACCGTGCGCGAACTGCTGTTGCACCAAGGTGGGTTGATTCCGGACAACGGTCTGGCCGACTACAACGATGGCCCGGCAGCTGCAATGGAGAAGATCTTCGCCTTGCCACTGGTTGCGGAACCCGGCACTAAATTCGTTTACACCGATGTTGGTTACATCGTGCTGGCCGAACTGGTGCGGCGCAAAACAGGAAGAACGATTCACGAATTTACACAGGCGAATCTATTCGGCCCATTGCAGATGATGGAGACGGGCTACTTGCCTCGCGAAGATCTGCGGGCGCGTGCCGCACCGACTGAACAGCGCGAAGGGCGCTGGATGCGCGGCGAGGTACATGATCCTCGCGCCTATCGGCTCGCCGGCGTTGCCGGCCACGCCGGTTTGTTTTCCACAGCCAGTGATCTGGCTGTGTACGCGCAAATGATGCTCGGCCGCGGATCGTACGGCGGCAAGACGATCTTGGGCCCTCACACGGTCGAGATGATGACACGGCCGTACTCGGTATCGAGCGGGCTGCGCGGACTTGGTTGGGATAAGCAGTCAGGGTATTCGTCGAATCGAGGCGAGCAGTTTTCGCCGCTTGCCTTCGGTCATGGCGGGTTTACGGGAACCACGCTGTGGATTGATCCCGATCTAGATCTTTTCGTCATCTTCCTCAGCAACCGACTTCATCCTGATGGCAAAGGTTCGGTGAATCATCTGGCCGGTCGGATTGGCACGATCGCAGCGGGTGCCATTCGCTTGCCGGCGGAGGTAGACCTGCCGGAGAAGCGCGGCGGAGCAAAGGATAAAGCAGCCAGTGCCAAACCAGGCGATGTCAAGAGCGTCCAGACGGAGGTTCTGTCCGGTATTGATGTCTTACAACGTGATGGGTTCAAGCCGTTGAAGGGGCGCGTCGGCCTGATTGCAAATCACACCAGTCTGGATCGCAATCACACCAGTACGGTTCAGGTTCTGCACGCTTCTCCACAGGTGGATCTGGCGGCGCTGTTCAGCCCGGAACATGGCTTTTTGGGGACCCTCGACCAACGCATTGTTGACGACGTGAACGACAAGACAACGGGTCTCACGGTCCATAGCCTCTACGGTGCGACCCGACGGCCGACGGCCGAGATGCTGGCTGGCGTTGACACGTTGGTATTCGACATTCAAGACATCGGAGCGCGGTTCTATACGTATGTCTCCACTATGGGCGAGGCGATGAAGGCGGCGGCCGAGCATGACGTGAAATTTGTCGTGCTGGACCGACCCAACCCGATCAACGGCGTCGATGTGGCTGGCCCGGTTCTGGATCACGGTCGCGAATCATTCGTTGGTTGGCACACCATTGCAGTCCGCCACGGGATGACCGTCGGCGAACTCGCCCGGATGTTCAACGAAGAACTTAAACTTGGCTTGGACTTGCACGTGGTTCCCGTCGAAGGCTGGGAGCGGAGCGATTTTTTTGACGCCACGGGCCTCACTTGGATCAACCCCTCGCCGAATATGCGAAGCCTGAACGAAGCAGTGCTCTACCCGGGCATCGGGCTCCTGGAGACGACAAATCTCTCGGTTGGTCGCGGAACGGACACGCCGTTCGAGGTGGTTGGGGCACCGTGGATCGACGGCCAGGAATTGGCGAGGGAACTCAACCGAGCCGAGTTGCCAGGCGTTCGTTTTGTACCGATTCGCTTTACACCGGATACCAGCAAGTTCGCCGATGAAGCGTGCGGTGGCGTCAATACGATCGTCGTCGATCGAAAACAGTTTCGGCCGCTGCCGACAGGCCTTGAGATCGCGCTACAGCTTCGGCGACTCTATCCGGACACATGGAACGTCGATGCGTATGCGAGATTGCTCAGCAACGCCCGTACTTTGGATGGCGTCCTGACGTTGCAATCACGACGCGAAATCGAAGCAGGATATCAAGTCGAACTGCGGAAGTTTCTCGATCGACGAGCCCGTTTTCTGATCTACCCCTAGCGAGGCTGTGCTGAAAACGGAGAACATCTGTCGGACCACAAAGGAATCGCGGACGCCCAACGATGTCGATGATCACATCCGCTGATCCGATTCAGTTCGGCCTGGAACACTGTCTGGATGAACCGCCCGCCGCGATGCGAGATGGCAAGTTCGGGTTATTGATGAACCTGGCGTCGGTCGATTCTGAATTCCGCTTCTCCAGCGACGTCCTCGCAGAGCGGTTTCCCCGTCAGTTGGTCGCCCTTTTCTCACCTCAACATGGTCTGTGGGGCGAACAACAGGCGAACATGATCGAATCGCCGCACGCCGTTTACCAGCCGCTGGGCCTTCCCATCTACAGCCTGTACAGCGAAACGCGTCGGCCATTGTCAGAGTGGTTGCAAGGTTTGGATTGTCTGGTGGTCGATCTGCAGGATGTGGGAACGCGCGTCTACACGTTTGCCTGGACGGTTTCGATCTGTCTTGAAGCGTGTGCAGAGGCGGAGATACCGTTGGTGGTGCTGGACCGGCCAAATCCGCTTGGTGGGCTCTCGGAAGGACCGCTGCTCGAGTCCGGTTGGGAGACATTCGTTGGACGCGTCACGATTCCAATGCGTCACGGCCTGAGCTTGGGCGAGCTCACGCGATTTGTGAATCAGGAACTGACAATCGGCGCCGACGTCGACGTCGTTAGCGTGCGAGGCTGGTACCGTCAACGATTGTGGCCCGCTGCCGGACGCGCCTGGCTGCCACCTTCTCCGAATCTGCCTCGGTTTGAATCGACATTGGTCTACCCGGGCCAGGTGTTGCTGGAAGGAACCAATCTCTCCGAAGGACGTGGCACGACCCAACCGTTCGAGGTTGCTGGAGCACCGTTCATCGATCCTTTTCGACTGGCCGATGCAATGTCAGAAATGGCATTGCCCGCAGTCCGATGCGTGCCGACGCGCTTCCGACCCACGTTCGACAAATGGCAGGACCAAGATTGTGGCGGCGTCTCGCTTCACGTGCTGGACGCCCTCACATTTCAACCCGTGCGAACGACCGTCGCTCTGTTGGCGTGTGTTGGCCGACTTTGGCCGAACCAGCTGGCTTGGTTGCCACCTCCGTACGAATACGAAACGGAGAAGATGCCGATCGACATTCTGTTTGGCAGTGATCGTCTGCGTGATCAGATCGAATCCGGTGGGCTTCAAGACGCCGATCACCTGTCCGCGCTCATTGAGTTCGATGCGAACGTGTGGCGAAATCGTATCACGGGTTGTCTTCTGTACCCTTAGCCGACTGGCGCACCAGCAAGTAGGCCGGAACAAGCGCAGGACGTGGTTAGCGTGCTCACAAGATCCAACGCCGAAGGCGTGACACATCGTAGCCCAGGGTCAGCGGCGCAGCCGCGCCACCCTGGGTAATGGGAATGGAGAACATTTGCACGCTGAAGAGATGTGTAGATACCAATGATCCCTAGCTGGCGTCGGCTGGACCGAGAAGTTCTTCCAGTTGGCGACCAAGTTCCGGGCCGCGTGCATTCATCGAAACGACCTTACCCTTCTTGTCAACCAGGATCACCGTGGGAATGGCCATTACACCGTAGTAAGACGCGATGGGATGATCCCAGCCGCCGCCATCCTGGAAGAGTGTCTTCCAAGGCAGTTCGTTCTTCTCGAGAAACTCTTCCAAGCGGCCACGATCCGAATCGAGGCTGATGCCAACCACGTCGAAACCCTTGTCGTGGTACATCGCGTAGTGCTCTCTGACATTGGGCAATTCTTGAATGCAGGGACCGCACCAAGTCGCCCAGAAATCAACCAGGACCACTTTGCCACGGTAAGACTTCCAGTCGAATTCACTGCCGTCGACAAGCGTGCCTTCCAGCTTGATGGTGTTGCCGGGGAGGTCGATTCGCCGCGACGCGCCCAACATCTTGGCACCGTAACTGACCAGCAAATCATCCTTTTGCTTTGAAAACAATTCGCCGAAACTCCTGAAGGCCTCGATGGCAAGCTTCTCATTTCCAACCTGTTCGAGGGCCTTGGCGGCCCCAAAGGCGATTCCCAGTTCGTTGCGAGACAGTATTGGGGCAGCCTTCAATACAGCACCGATCTCCGCAACGATTTCCTTTTGCTCGGCGAGTTTCGCCCCGGCAAGGCTGGCGACTCTAGCGCTGAGTAACAGCAGCTTGGCCTTCTGTGCGGCCGGCGATGTGGGGTCCTTCTCCAGCTTCAAGATCTTCTCGGCAGCCGCTTTCATCGCGGCGGGCGCCTTTTTGCGATGCTCGTAAAACTGCTCCGCAGTCTCTGGTCTGAATTTCTGGAGTTCTTCGACAAACTTTAACAGAGCCGCTGAGTCACCTTCGGGAACCGCGTAACGATCCTTCTGCTTGACTTCGACTTTTGCTTCTTTCTTTTCGTCGTCTGCCGTCGCGGTGCCGACAACTGTGAACGTCAAAGCAAACATGATGGCCCCGACGCTGAATCGGTGCGTTGACAATGAACAAGACATGCGAGAACTCCACGGGATGGATCGGTTTGTTGCGGTCTGAGGCTGGTGTGGCAGGCTGCTTCTAAAGCGAGGGGTGTCTCAGGCGAGGGTCGGTAGGAACGTCCAGGCTAGTCCAGCGAATTTGATTTCGCAAGCGGACGTCGTCCCACGCGATCCGAACCGCCAACAGGTCATCTTAGAAGCCGAACCAGTGGAAGAAAGTGACGTGCTTCACAAACTGACAAATTCGCTCCCATTAATAGGCTACCAACTTAATCGGGTGCGTAGATGCTGCGACCGCCATCGACAGGCAGGCAGACGCCGGTGACAAAGTCGTTCTCAATCAAGAACACCGCGGCGTCGGCGATGTTGCAGGGGCTTCCTTCACGCTTGAGCAACGTGGCTTTGATCGCCGCGCTACGCTGCGATTCTGAGAGATTAGCGGGTAGCATGACCGGACCCGGTAGGATGGCATTCACTCGGACTTGAGGATTTCGGGCTGCCAGTTCGTGGGCGAAATCGCGCGTGAGGGTGGGAATCGAACCTTTTGAGGCAAAGTACGCTGAGTAGTCGAGATAGGGCCGGCCGATGGCCCAGTCGCCCAGGTTGACGATCGCACCGCCCGTTGGCTGGTCGACCATGACCAGGCCAGCTTGTTGGCAACAAAGGAAGGTGCTGAGCACATTGGCATCGAAATCACGCCGCAGATCGTCAGCGGTGACCTCTTCCAGTGGCTTTTTCGTCCAGATTGATGCGCAATTGACCAAGGCATCGAGCCTCCCGAAAGCCTGGTGCGCGTGGCTGATCATCTCCTTCACGGCGAGCTCGTCCGTCAAGTCTGCGATTTCCACAATCGCTTCGTGGCCAGCGGCACGCAGTTCATCGACGGTCTGTTCTGCCTGGTCGACTGAACGATGGCCGTGCACAACCAGGCGATAACCACGCACCGCCAGACTGCGGGCAATCTGGTTTCCAATTCGAGGGGCCCCGCTGCCGGTAACCAGTGCCACTGGATGAGCCGTCGCGAAAAGGAACTCCAGCCTCGATGCATGACTGTCGGCCATCGCCTTCGAACTCACGTAAAACCTGGTGCAGACATCAGTTCATCAAACAACTCGCAGCGCGCACCCTTATCGTACTTGAACAAACGCCACGGTACATCCAGGTGTATGGTCGAGAGAAAGCGGGGCGGCGAGTCAACCAGCAACGTCGCCTGGTAAATCCGCACTCACCTGCTGCTGGACAATCACCATACGCTCGGAATGAGTTTGCGCTTTTTCTGAAGCATTGAAAGACGCTACATAAGCGTCCGCAGATTCACGCGAAAACGATTCAGGGATTGTCCAGATAAGTTTGGTGTCACGGATGACATGAACTATGTAACACGTTACGAGCGTTTGGCCGTTCATTCTGCCCCTTTCAAATCAAGAGTCTGTCAATGGGGGTTGACCACGCTGACGCCACCGCTCTAATTCGAGTAGTGGCGGCCAACGGGATCGATTAAGAATGTTGCCCGCACGGTCAGCAAAACTGACGGGCAACAGGTTTCAAGACGAGTCGTTGGTCGCCATTTCTTGTCATGTCATGTTCGTGCCTCCCTCTTCGAAGTGGTCGCAGGCCGCTCTCTGTCGTCGGCGCGCAGCAACCGGCGATGGTCCCGAGTCTTCTATCGATATAGGGATTTGCGCATGAGACTGCCCGTCTTACCTGCCTTTGCCTGCCTATTTTCTGCCGCCTCTTGAATTGCACCTTGAGTCTGTGTTCAAGACCAGCCGGTTTGGAGCGTCTGGCTATTGAAAGTCGATTCCAGGTGGGCTATAAGCTAGCGTCTGGAATTCGCATTGCAAGTCCCAGGAAATACAATTACCTGAGATCTACAAAAGGGGCTTGGGGGACGAGGATAGCGGCATTTTGGCGACGGATCGCTTGTCACACGACGACAACGATTTGGAGACCTACCTTATGCCTACACTCCCAAGGTTTGATCCTGCCAACTTGCCCCCCTATCCCGAGAAGCCCCACAAGACAGGTCAGGCTCGTGTCAATGTCGATGGCAAATCTCAGTATTTGGGAAAATATGGCACCGTAGAAAGCCATGCCCTCTATCACCTCGCCTGCGCGCGCAAATTGATAACAGGCGTCGTACCAACAACGCGTGATCTGCGTAATGAGCTGTCAGCAGTCGCAGAGAATAATGACTCACGTGGTACATTCACACCCTCCCTTTTGACCGTTGTCGCGCTGGTCTTATTAGTGGCCATCACATCAGGAACGTTGTCTCACTATCTTACCAAGGCAACGGTCAGAAAATGGCAATTGCAATTTTCACCCGCGGCGGTGCATACCGTACAGCGAATTAACTCGACGGAAGACGTGGCAGCCGGAAAACCATCGCTATCACAAACTGACATTGCCGCTGCTGACAAGGATTCCGATAATCACTTTTCAGAAGCGTGGACGCCCGCGCATGAGCAAAGTGCTTCTGCGAGCTGTCGGCAGGGTAGTCGACAAGCGAAATGAGGACCTGAACGGAGGCGATAGTGATGGATCACGTGCGAAAGACGCATCGGAGGGTAGTCCGTAATTCGGTTTTGATGTCTTTGGTGGTTGGCCTGTTCATTGGGAGTGTGTTTGCTGCCGGCGCGAACACACAAGAGGAAGCCACAAAGGTCAAGATTCTCAATCGAGTACAGAGCATTCTTCGAATGGAGGATCCACCGCTGCCGGAAGAGGAAATGGATTGTGAGATGCTGCAAATGGAACTTGATGCCGCGATCGAATTTCGAGATGCCTTCAATGATGAGATCGCAGACATTCAGGCGCAGATGGTTGCTCTAGGGTGCCCGTAGCTCGCTCCCATTCCGATTTGACCCCATAGACGTCTTGTTATCATCAGTGGCAGGCCATTTTCTTGTATTTGATCGCACTATGAATCAGCAATCGGTTGAACAGAAAACGTGTGAGGGTTGCGAAAGGGGCAAACGTTGTTCGCCGTCCAATCCACTGATTGACTGCCAACGAACATCACAACAACAGCTCACGAGGCGTTTGGCTGTCGGGTCAGAAGTCTCGTGTCATTTCTTGTGCACGCGCGGGAAAAATGATGCGCCACGCACGGTGGCTCGTTATCGCGGGCAGTCCACTCACGCGACCAGCGGTTTGACGACGTGACCGTGAACATCCGTCAGCCGATAACGACGGCCCTGGTGTTTATACGTCAGTCGCTCGTGGTCGATTCCCAACAGGTGCAAGATAGTCGCCTGCAGATCATGAACATGGACGGGGTCTTCCACGACGTTGTAACAGAAAGGTCGGCCTGCGAAATACCCCGTCAGGTCAGTTAACCAGGCTCTGAGCCATTATCGAAAAGGAACTTTATGCCATAGCAAGCAACTGGAAGCCTTTCCGGGTAAGGTCGATCCAGCCGCCCGGTATCGCTGCGTTGCAGCGAGAGTTTGACGAGGTGAAGGGTGTATGCCCTGAATCTGACACATAGCCCCGAGATCGGGAAAGTTTGGGTGACTGCCGACCGTTTTGACCTAACGAGCAGGCCATGCGGAAGTTCGCATTACAGGAGAGCGAATTTTCGAGCCCCCGGGGTCTCAGACAGCATCGAGTCGACAACGATAATGTAGCAATCCTGGCGTGCAGGGAGGTTCTTGGGCACGACGACCGAGTATGAACATGCAACGTAAAAGAAGCGGTTCAAACGATTGCCCTGTAGTGGGACGGGAACTGGTTTAGCGAAGAAGCGGCTAATCCCCGTGGAGTGAAAGTTCCCGCACTCAAACACCCGTGGAAGGAGAAACACAGACATGATTCAAGGCATGAAAACACTGTGACCACTAACCGACCACGGATAGGAATAAAGGCGACAATGAATCCAGATTTGGTGTTCACTTCGTTGTATCACCACATCACGGACATCGACAATTTGCGTGGATGTTTTGAAGTCCTCAAGGGCAACAAAGCCGTTGGGGTTGATGACGTCACGAAGTCGATGTACGCGAAGGATCTGGAGGCAAATCTGCAAGATTTGTCCGCCCGTCTGAAACGAATGGGATATTGTCCTCAGCCGAAGCGACGGACTTACATTCCGAAGCCGGGCAGTGAGAAGGGACGACCGTTGGGTATCAGCAGCTTCGAGGACAAGATCGTGGAACTGGCCACCAAACGTGTGCTGGAACCCATTTTCGAGTCGATGTTCGAAGACTGTAGCTATGGCTATCGCCCACGACGGAGCCCTCACCACTGTATCGATGCGTTGGGGAAGACCATTCAACAGAAGCGTGTTAACTACATCGTCGAAGCCGACATACGAGGTTTCTTCGATCGCGTTAATCACGAGTGGCTGCTCAAGTTCCTCCAGCAACGGATAGGAGACCAGCGAGTAATTCGTTTGATTATTCGGATGCTCAGAGCCGGAATCATGGAAGACGGTTTGGTTCATCCGGGAGAAGTCGGCACCCCACAGGGTTCGATACTCTCCCCGCTGTTGTCGAATATCTATCTCCACTACGTATTGGACCTTTGGTTCCAACGTCGAATTCGTCGGGAATGTCGGGGCGAGTCTTACTTGTTCCGGTTTGCTGATGATTTTCTGGCCTGCTTTGAATTTCAATCCGATGCGGATCAATTCCGAGCAAGCCTTGACGATCGTATGGAGAAGTTTCAGCTGGAACTTGCCGAAGAGAAAACGCGACACTTCGAATTTGGACGTTTCGCTCGGGCCAAGGCCTACAGGAACGGCGACAAGCCGCAGGAATTCGATTTCCTGGGGATGACCTTCTTCTGTGGTAAGACCCGTTACGGTTCTTTCAAGGTGAAGCGCAAGACTTCACGCAAGAAACTGCGACAGTCGCTGGCACGGTTCACGGATTGGATACGGAGATATCGTGGCCTGTTGCCTACCGGAGAACTACTCCGTCGGGCGAAGGCACGCGTCAACGGTCACTTGAACTATTATGCGATTACGGACAACTCAGACAGCTGTCACCTGTACATGCATCTGACGACCCGTGCATTGTTCAAATGGCTGAACCGACGAAGCCAACGCAAGTCGTACGCGTGGGATGGTTTTCACCACGCATTACGACACATTGGATGGCCAAGTCCTCGTGTTCGTCGTCACATGAACCCATTTAGCTAACCCCGAACGTTTGAGTGAAGAGCCGGATGTGGGAAATCTGCTTGTCCGGTTCTGTGAGGGGCTGGGGTGCAACTGATGTATGGCGGAGATATTGTGGCACCACCGGGAAACCAGGTGGCAAACAGTGAACACAAACATCTGCCTGTAGCATCGGGAGTCCCCAGCCTACTCGACAAAAACTCGGCCGAAGTGGAAGTGCTGCTGTCTTCTGGACTTCTTTCTGTCTATGAGAACGAATTTCGGACGACTTCGATCGCGACACACCATTGCATAGATGATACAGAACGCACATCCGGCACGATCAGCGCAGGATAGCCACGCTGTGACGATCGAACTCGGTTGAATCGACGAAGCGGTCGAGCCATGGTACAGGAGGCTTCCACGCATCGTATCAACAGGGCGCAATCATGACTTTCGTGCTTCAACCGTGGCAACTGTACGTGGTTATCCTCGCTGGTTGGATTCACCGCCAGCAGCAAGAAGTGATCGAGTACTTACGCACCGAGAACCAAGTACTCAAAGAGAAGATCGGCAAGAAGCGAATCCTGCTGAACGACGACCAGCGGCGGCGACTCGCCACCAAGGGAAAGATCCTCGGGCGTAAGCGACTCGAAGAGGTCGGAACGCTGTTCACGCCGGATACAATTCTACGATGGCATCGGATGCTGGTGGCGAAGAAGTACGATTACAGTGAACGACGCCAGAAGGTCGGACGACCGGTGCTGTCCGAAGAAATCGTTCAACTGGTGCTGCAAATAGCCAGAGATAATCCGAGTTGGGGTTATGATCGGATCGCTGGCGCGCTACGGAATCTCGATCACAGCGTCTCCGACCAATCCGTCGGCAATATCCTCAAAGATCATGGCATCGAGCCGGCACCCACTCGTGAACGATCAACGAGTTGGTCGACGTTCATCAAGGCTCACTGGGACGTACTGGCGGCGATCGATTTCACCACGATCGAAGTCTGGACCAAGGGCGGTCTGGTGACCTTCTACGTTTTGTTCGTCATGGAACTGAAGAGCCGCAGAGTTAACTTTGCCGGTTCCACGGTCAGTCCCAACGAAGTGTGGATGAAACAGATCGCAAGAAACCTGACGGACTGCGAGGACGGATTCCTCAATGGCAAACGCTACCTGCTCATGGATCGCGACGGCAAGTTCTGCCCAGCGTTCAAAGACTTCCTGGAAAACGAAGGGGTGAATCCAGTACCGCTTCCACCGAAGAGCCCGAATTTGAACGCCCATCTGGAGAGGTTTTTCGGTTCTCTGAAATCCGAGTGTTTGAGGAGAATAATCTTCTTCGGCGAGCAGTCGTTGCGCAAGGCAGTCCAAGAATTCGTCCGCCATTATCACGAAGAAAGAAATCATCAAGGACTGGAGAACAAGATCATTGACCCGGGAGATGAAGTCGGACAAGTCGCTGGAAGCATCGCGAGCCACGAAAGACTTGGTGGCATCCTGCGATACTACTACCGCGACGCGGCGTAGCGGCCTTCAGGTTCCGATAATGGATCGCATTTCCTACGCTGCCGGTGTGCGCCAGCGGCCTGTCAATCTCGCTGATACACCCACGTTCGCCCCCATTTCAGACAGAGGCGACGGTGATCTCGGCCCAGATGTGACATCCAGAGTACTGCTAGAACTCGATTGTCAAAGAACAAAGTGTTCGTTCGACTTATTTGACTGCACGCGGTCGAATCCACCGACGCGAGTTTACGTTGTGCGAGTCTCTCCGGCACTTCGAGTCTCACATCTCACATGAGGTAAGC
>MPMF02118178.1_pt1 | contig 18748 bp, 15 predicted proteins | sample 1617271 | NCBI WGS metagenome assembly MPMF02 (sample SAMN05944812, study PRJNA350692) | marine metagenome | biome: marine; feature: ODZ; material: water; isolation source: 120 m water sample prefiltered with 30 um filter, filtered on to 0.2 um... | place: Pacific Ocean | collected 2012-04-09... | reverse complement strand
TTAGGAAAAGAGTGTTCTGTAGCCGTCAATTAAACCCAGTCTGGCAAGGGTTTAGCCTCACGTTGTGAGTGCGTGAGGTGTAAGTGCGGGTCAGTTGAGAAATTGGCCCTCAGGTACGGAATCAATTTCTTTCCCCGCCATCCAACGTCCCTGAAATTGGAAACCTTCGGCCTCCATCTTGGCAAAGAAAGTTTTGGGGTCGTCTCCTTCGATATGAGCCTGGTGGGCGTCGATATCTACGAAGACCTGGGTGTAGAGAAATATATTGGGATGATCCAGTGGTCGGCAAACATAAAACTGTTTCATTCCAGGCTGATTCTGAAGGCAGGTGTATCGGTATTCGTTGATCAGCGCTTCTATCTTGTCGAGATCACCTTCGACAACTGCGGTAACGTGGACAATGTAGGTCATGACCCGGGTATTCTAGGCGCTGGTTGGCAGAGAATGCATCCCCAAACGGGTAGAGATCGGACTCGGTTGTCCCAGGGCTCTTTGCTCAAACCTGGGCACTCGAATTCCACAATTCCGTGCTCAGGTAACGCTCACCCGTATCCGGCAAAATGGCCAGGAGCTGTTGGCCTTTGGCGGCATTGCGCGCAGCATATTCCAGCATGCCCACCACGGCGGCACCACAGGAGATCCCACAGAAGATACCCTCGTGTTCGGCGAGTTTACGGGTGATCGTTATGGCTTCATCGGCATTAACCGATATAACATGGTCATAGGCGTTCTGGTCGAGGGTTTCCGGGATAAAGCCGGGTGCCGTGCCCATAATTCGGTGCTTACATGCGATTCCTTTGGTGAGAATAGGAGATACGTCCGGCTCGGTCGCAATAATCGTAAGGCCAGGGATCAGTTCGCGCAGGACTGTCGAAAGGCCAGAAATCGTCCCGCCGGTGCCGGTTGTACAGATCACCGCACCGAGTTCTTGCCCAAAATCATCAACGATCTCGTTTGCAGTCTGGTGGTGAGCTGCGGGATTCGCAGGGTTGAAATGTTGTCCTACGAAAAAGTAGCCCCTGTCCCTTTCGAGGCGGCGCGCTTCTTCGATTGCACCGACCGTGCCACGATCAGCGGGTGTCAAAATAAGTTGAGCGCCGTACGCACGCAAAATGGCCCTGCGCTCCTCGCTCATATCCTCAGACATGACAAATACGGCGGGGTAGCCCTTGACAGCAGCGACCATGGCCAGCCCGATCCCCGTATTGCCGGAGGTGGGTTCCACAATTGTGTCACCTGGTTTCAGCAGGCCGCGCTGCTCCGCATCCTCAATCATGTTCAGCGCCGGGCGATCTTTAACTGAGCCACCGGGGTTAAAACTTTCCAGCTTGACCCACAAAGCATCTGCCTGCCCGGGGTTAAAGTGATTAAGGCGTACTACGGGTGTGTGCCCGATGGTCTGTAGAATGTGGTCATACTTCATGGCATGAATTCTAACGGCCTGCCGCTGTATTTCGTGATGGTGCGTTACGTTAATGTCACTGGTGCAGTCCAGGTCTTCGACTGCACGGCGATGGTCAGCGGGGTTCCCACGGCCAGGCAGGCACGGTAACCGGCGGGTGAACTGAGATCGTGCAGTACCGTACGCGCTGTGTCATCGGGGCACCATTCGCTCGATCGCAAGATTGCCGGTGCCTTGGGGTCTGCAGCGACGGTAAATTGCCCCAGAGGTAACGAGAGGCCACGACCGTGCAGTTTGATATAGGCCTCTTTACGGGTCCAGCAGGCAAAAAATGCTTTTGTCTGCTCTGAACTCGGCAACGCAAGCAGTTCTGTGACCTCTGCTTTGGAGAAAAAACGTCGGGCTAGATCGATCCAGCCGTTACGCGCCGGTGGACGAAGGCGTTCAACATCGATCCCAACAGGGGTCGTAGTGCTGATCGCGAGGTAAGCCCAATCACCCGCATGGGAGAGGTTAAAGTGAATCGGGCAACCTCGAATAGTCGGTTTGCCATGCGTCCCGTAATCAAACTTAATCTGCTCGGGGAGAATGTCGACATAACGGGCCAGTGTGGCACGCAGTGTCCCCCGGGACCGGGTAAAACGCGCCCGATCAGAGTCAAAAATAAAACGGGCAGCACGCCTGCGTTCATCAGGATCAAGCAGCTTATCGTGCTCACTTGGTTCGCTAGTTAGCGGGATTCGCCAGACATCAATCTCGATCATTGCTTCAGGATCGATATGTGCGTTCATTAGGCGAGCCAGGTCTGGATGGGGTTAGATTGTGCCGCACGCCACGCCGGGGTTACGGTCACGATAATCTTAAAGCGACACATGGTCAGCCCTGTTCAATGCCTATACTGAGATTTTACTATTGCCATTGGGCTCATTCCTAACCCTGGGTCAGCAAGGCGCGACTGTTGCTCGCTTAGTTGGAGTGGTGCCTGGGCGCTGATCTGAGCGGAATTCCCAGTCGACTTTACCGTTGATATTGGTGCTGACTGATAGCCTACGAGACCAAAGGGCCTGAGTTCAGGTCGAAGGTGTTCGGGCAAAAACAATCAACGCTACCCCGCACAGAACCACTGCACCGCCCGCTAATACCCCCAGGGAGGGTCGTTCGCCCAGTAGGATAACGGAAAAGGCAATGGTAAAGATTGGCAGCAACAGCAATACTGGCATGATATGCGAGACCGGGTTGCGGGCCAATACGGTAGACCAGACGCCGTAGCCCAGTACGGTCATGATCAGGCCCAGATAGACAACACTACCCCAGCCGATCCGGGTCGCGTGCAGCAGGGCGTCGAGTTGTCCGCTTTCAAGCAGCAACGAAGCCAGCGCCATTTGCCCTCCGGCGATCAGGCCAATCCAGGCGACGGCAGAGAGCCCGGTGACACGATCACTGATGCGCTTGTACATAATCTGCCCAATTGCCCAGATCATCGCACCACTGCCGGTCAGCGCTACCGCGAAGAGCTGTCCTTTTACGCTGGGCAGGCCAGCGATCATGACAATACCGCCAAAGGCAATGCCCATGCCCAGAAGGCGTTGAATACCTGGCCGTTCACGGAACAGGAGTACTGCAAGCAATATGCCGAAGGGAACCTCCAGGTGCACGACGATAATGGCCAGTGACGCATCGATCATGGATAGCCCGGTAAAGGTCAGACCATACTGGATGGTGGACCCGACCAGCGCTACCCAGAAAAGGTCTTTCATGCAGTTGCGCGGAAAAGGAACAAACCAGATCAGAACCCCTGCAGCAATGAAAAAACGTATGCTCATCAGCATCAGGGGTGGAAACTCTGTCAGAGCTAATTTGGAAAGGGTGAATCCGAGGCCCCAGGACAAGGGTACGAAGGTAGCCAGCAGCAATTCGCGAATCTTCATAACGGAATCCTACTCTGGTTGCAAAGCCGTGAATATCTTGTGCGCGACCGTCTTACCGGGAGTTGGCACACCGTGGTCTATCAGGTAGTCTGTGCTGTGCCGATAAAACCGGATTAAATCTACACATCATGCCCCGCATCCCTTTCATTGCGCCCGCCCTGGCGTTGCTATTTTCGTATGGCGTTACGCTGCCACAGATCACCCAGGCGCAGACATCTTCAGTGCCCATGTGGATGAATCTCTCTTCCGGCTCCGGGGCAAGCGGGTTTCACACGCTGGCGGGTCTTGCGGGAGACGAGCAACTGTTCTTCGCAGGAATGGAGCGCCCAGGCTATGGGTTAAGCGGCTTCTGGGGTCAGGGTGAGGGTTTATCATCGCTCTCACCTGGTCATTTCTCCTCCAGTGTTGATGCGAGACTGTTTCATCCGACATTCAGCCGTGATATCCGTTTTTCGGGCACCGCCTTGGACTTGTATCCCTTCCAGGGGGGTCAATGGACCGTTGGCGCTTCTCAGATAGAGGCTGGGAACGCCCCGGATCGGACTAACTGGTTTACCCAGTGGCGGTCGCAACGGTGGGATGTGCAGTTATTTCAGATCCGACATTCAGAAGGGATTGCAGCACACGCATTTGCTCTGAACCTGCGTCTACCTATCGGAGGGGTACTCGCAAGTCATATTGCTGGCCGGGATCAAACGGGGACCCGTCTTTTGAGTTGGGAGGTGAATCTAAGTCACCGCCTGAAACTGGGGTTTCAGGTTCGCGATGGCCGTAGTACGCGTTATACCGAGGGCGGTTATCAGCGATGGCTGGTCAGTTTATCCGGGAGCTCCGGGCTTCCCCCAGGGGTGCATCGCAACCAGGAGGCAACAGAGCGTCCCGGAATGGCAGGCACTGCTCTGCTCGCTGCTGCAGCTGTTGGGGTTGCGCTGGTGGCAAGTTCTGGCAGCGACAGTGCCGATTCCCAGTTGCGCTATACCAAACAGCATGATGCTGCCCGAAACGTGATCAATGGAATAAACCCCACCTCGGTTGCTGAGAACCGTGAATACGGGGGTTGGGTATATCAAAATGCCGATGCAACCTTCAGTGCCACTGAACCGAGAAAAGGCACCGTAGACACGGTAAATCTGGGTTCACCGTTAGAGGTGCCCGGAGGGACCACTACAACTGCGAGTTACCATACCCATGGGGCCTATGATCCTGCCTACGACAATGAGAATTTCTCGCCTACCGACATTGCACTCGATAATGCCTGGGCGCTAGATGGTTACCTGGGAACACCGGCTGGGTACTTTAAGTACCATCACTACATCACAGGTCTGGTTCTGACTTTGGGTACTGTCGCTAACTGATCTGTGACTCAGCCGGAGCATCCTGGTGGGCTCCCTATTCATAATTACCAAGAAAGGAGAGTCCTGATGGCTAAGGAGTTATCGGCAGATGCCGTGGTGATCGGTGCGGGGATAATCGGGACAGCGATCGCGTTGGAATTGGCCCGAAGCGGGAGACGAACCATCAGTGTCGACCGGCTTCCCGCCGCAGGTTATGGCTCTACCTCCAGTTCTTGCGCTATCGTGCGGGTCCACTATTCGACGTTACAGGGTACGGCCTTTGCCTACGATGCCTATTTTGACTGGAAAGACTGGCAGAGTTATCTCGGTCTGGATCTCTCAGAAAGCACCAAGCTTGCCCGGTTCCGGGAGACCGGATGCCTGGTGATGAAAACCAAGGAGAACGGTTTCCTGGAGAACGTGGTCAACCATGCCGGGAAGCTTTCTATCCCGTGCGAGAACTGGGATGCACAGCGCATTGCTAAGCGGTTGCCCGGGTATGACTTGAGATCCTTTGCCCCGGCCCGCCGGCAGGAAGACCCAGAATTCGGGCAGCCAGGGCTGGGGCGCATTGAAGGGGGCGTATTTTTTCCAACCGCCGGTTTTGTCAATGACCCTCAGCTGGCAACACAGAACATACAGGCCGCGGCTGTGCACCACGGTAGTCAGTTCCTGTTCAATCGCGAGGTGACCGAAATCCTGACGACGGCAGGACGGGTCGAGGGTGTCGGGCTGGATGATGGCACAATCATTCGCACACCCGTAGTCGTCAATGTAGCAGGGCCGTACTCAGCCAAGGTCAACCGCTTGGCTCGGGTGGATGAGGATATGAAGATTACGACCCGGGCGCTGCGCCAGGAAGTTGCGCACGTCCCGGCTCCGGATCACCTGGACTTTGAGCGTAATGGGCTCATCGTCTCCGATAATGATATCGGGGTCTATTGTCGTCCCGAGTCCGGTAATTTCGTTCTAGCGGGCAGCGAGGATCCGCCTTGTGATCCCCACGAATGGGTAGACCCCGACGAGTTTAGCCGCGACTTCACCGATCAGGCGACAACCCAGGCGCTACGCCTGGCGCAACGGATGCGGGGGCTGAAAGTCCCGAGCCGCATGGGGGGCGTGGTGGATCTGTATGATGTGACTGAGGACTGGTTGCCGATTTACGACCGTTCAGCCCTGGAGGGTTTCTATATGGCCTGTGGGTCCAGCGGAAATCAGTTCAAGAACGCGCCCGCAGCGGGGCGTTTGATGACGGGCCTGATCGATTACTGCGAGGGAGGTCACGATCATGACCGGGATCCGTTCCAGCTCAAGTTGGCACACCTGGACTATGTTCTGGATACGGGAACTATGTCCCGGCTGCGCGAAGTAAACCCGGACAGCAGTTTCTCGGTACTGGGTTGACCGGGCCTGGTGGCAAGGTCGATTCCAGCCGCCTGGGTCAGGTGATTTCCAGGCCAAACTGTTCAGCCGTTTCCGTCAGAATCTCCCAGAGTGATAAGGCAAACCCGCGCGGCAAAAAGAGCTCGTAACCGGCAGCACTGCGCCAGATGGTGACACCTACGTGGTGGATTCCGCTGGACGCTACCTGGCCGACGGCGAAACTCCCGTCGCGCAGGTCGATGGGGGCCAGGCGATTCAGGCAGGTCGCGGCTTCACTCCCTTGTACTCGGATGCGGCTGCGCGAATGGGATAAATCCAGGGTCGCGCCGGTTTCTGCAGGCAAGGCGGGAATGGGGGTATCGAGTATCCACCACTTAAGGGGCTCAACCCGTAACGCGGACCCTTTGGTCCCGATCACCGTTTCTCCCGATGCCGGCGCCACACCGGCGCCAATACATTGCGCCACAAAGGCGCCCGCCTGGGGTAGGGTTTCTGGCCAGGTCGCAACCTGATACAGCGTCAACTCAGGCACCTCAAGCAGGCGCACGCCCGGCTCCCCGGGACAACCATGCAGTCCGCGGGCATAGTGCGTTGCCAACGGCGAATGTCGCTCAGCCATACACGCGCTCTCCATCAGCATCGAACATATGGGGGGAGACAATTTCAACTCCCGTGTTGCCTTTGCGCAAGGGGTCGGCGGCGATCACTTCTCGGTTCTGCCATTCACCATAACCGCCGTTGATAAACCCCAAGCCGATCCAGTGACCCAACGCCGGAGAGTGTGTGACGGCCGTAATCCAGCCTTCACCGTAACCCTCAACATGGTCTGCAGCACATAACAGTGAGCCGGCGTTGAAGATCTCGCGACGATCCCGCGGAAAGATACCGACGAGCCGTGGACGATTCTTGCGGGTCATGTCTGGGCGCTTGCGTAGTGCGCTGCCGATGTAGGATTTCTTATCTGATGCCATACGGCCAAGGCCTGCGTCTTCAACCGTGACCCGGCCGTCGAGTTCAGCACCCGTGACATGTCCTTTTTCAATACGCAGTGCGCCCAGCGCCTCCAGGCCGTACAGGCAACCTCTTAATGGGCGCGCCGAGTCCCATAGAGCCTGCATGACGGTTGGCCCAAAATCAGACGGGACATAAACTTCGAAGGCGCGCTCCCCGGAGAAACTGATGCGGGCAATACGACAGGGGATGCCACCTTTCAGCGTAGTCTCGAGCACACCCATGAAAGGCAATGTCGAGTCAGCAACACACCCCGGATCTTCAGTACAGGATTCAAGCACCTGGCGGGACAGGGGCCCCGCTACTGCCACGCCAGCCCACTGCTCGGAAACCGAAGTCACGTGTGCCCGCAGATTGCTCCAGCGTGTCTGCAAGAGTTCCTCGAGGAAGGCCATGACCTTGCCGGCATGGGCTGTCGTTGTGGTCATGAAATATTCGGTTTCACCAAGGCGCCAGGACGTTCCGTCATCCATAACGAAGCCGTCATCGCGCAACATGATGCCGTAACGGGCCTTGCCGACCGGGAGTTTGGCGAAAGGGTTGCTATAAACGCGATTTAGCAGTTCTGTCGCATCGGGCCCTTGAATCGCAATCTTGCCCAGGGACGTCACATCGCACAGGCCGACCGTGCGACGAACGGTTTCGGCTTCACGCACATAGGCATCGCCGATGGTCTCTCCCGTGCCGGCAAAATACCAGGGCCTATGCCAGAGTCCGGCCATGGTCATGGTGCCGCCTTGCTTGAGGTTCCAGTCATGCAGGGGCGTACGGCGCAGTGGACGGAAATGGCCGCCGATATTCCGGCCTTTAAGCGCGCCGATACTGATCGGGGTGTACGGGGGACGAAAAGTCGTAGTGCCTACCTCGGGGATTTCCTTGCCCAGGGCTTGCGCCATGAGCGCCAGGCCGATGATATTACCCATTTTCCCCTGATCAGTTGCCATTCCCAGCGTGGTGTAACGCTTGAGGTGCTCGACTGAAACATAGCCCTCCCGGTGTGCCAGGCGTATATCCTCCGTTGTCACGTCGTGTTGGGGATCAACAAATGCCTTGGGGTTGCGGCGCGGCACGCTAACCTCGTACAACGGGGTGATGGCACCTTCCCAGCCACCAGAGGGCTGGTCAGCCTTGGGGACCGGCTGGCCTGCCAGATGCGCTAATGCGCATTGGGTGGCAGCCTGTCCGGAGCGCACACAGGCGGCTTGATCCCAGATACCCGCTGCACTGCCGGCCAGTGCCAGGGGTTCAGTAGTCGGCGCGGGAAGGAAACAGGCCTGTTGGGCATCCCAGACAGGCTGTATGCCCCGGTGTGACAATAAATTAACAATGGGAGACCAACCGCCAGAGATCAACGCAAGATCGCACTCGACGACACCCGCCTGGCGCCAGTTCCCCGGATTGCCCTGGGCGAGTTCGACCGCAGTCACGCCCTTGGTGCCCAATGCATTAAGCGGAGCCATGCCGGTATGAAGCGCTATACCAGATTGCTCGGCCTGGGCACGAAGTTGGCGGGGGACTGTGTCACGGGCATCTATCAGTTTGATGTGGGCGCCGGCCTGGGCGAGATTCTGGGCACAGCTATAGGCAGAATCGTTGTTAGTGGCAATGAGGATATCCTCACCCCCGCGTATGCCAAAGCGATTGAGATAGATGCGGGCCGAGTTGGCGGTCATCACGCCGGGGCGGTCATTGTTGCCAAAAGCGACATGCCGTTCGAGCGCGCCAGCGGCAACGACGGTGTACTGGGCACGCAAGGTCCAAAAGCGCTGCCGCGGCATCCAGGGGGCTGGCGTAGCGACATGATCGGTGACCCGCTCAAGCAGGCCAGCAACACCCCCATCGTAAAGGCCAAAGGCAGTCGTGCGTGGCATCAGACGCACCCCGGCCGTACTCAGGGTTTTAATCTCCTGGGCAAGGTCCGCGCGAGCTTGGGGCTGAGACAGGCTGTCTCCGCCCAGGACTGCGTCCTGTTCGACTAAGACCACATCAAGCCCCGCCTGTGCCGCACTTAACGCTGCAGCCCGCCCGGCAGGACCGCTGCCTACGACAAGCAGCTCACAATAGGCGTGGGCATGTTCGTAGGGGTCTGGGTCTGGTGCGCGTGAGGCTTTGCCCATCCCTGCGGCTTTGCGGATGATTTTCTCGTAACGCATCCACATGCCCGTGCCGCGACCCCATTCAAACGGCGGCAGTCCCATAAAGGTCTTGTAGTAAAAGCCCGCCGAGAAAAATCGCCCAAACAGCCCATTCACAGCGCCGACGTCCAAGCGAACACTGGGCCAGGCATTCTGGCCTTGTGCGACCAGGCCATGGTAAAGCTCTTGAGTCGTGGCGCGAACATTGGCATCGCGCCGTGCACCCTGACCGACAGTCACCAGGGCACCGGACTCCTCTACCCCCGCTGACATCAAGCCACGGGGCCGGTGATATTTGAAACTGCGACCCAGGACCTGTTGATTGTTGGCAAGCAGAGCGGACGCAAGTGTGTCACCAGCGTAGCCTTTTAAGGGTTCACCATCCCAGGTGAAGCTCAGAGCCTGGGTACGGTCGATGTGGCCGCTGTTGGGAAGTCGACGAGCCGTCATGACCTGTCTGCTGGCCCCCTTTCCGGACCCTGAGTTTGTGCCATGCCCGGGTGGGCAGGGCGAACAGAGTGGATTTCGTGGGTACGCGTGTCGCGTTCGACGATGATCCACATACGACACCCATGCAGGTGTTGCCAGGTTTCTTCCTGTACGCCGTCGATGTTTTCTCTCTGGAATACCGCTTCAAGCCAGGCCTCGGCTGGCGCATCGAGCGCGGGGTAGTCTACCGAGGCATCACCGCCATAACTGAACTCGCTGTGATCACGGGTGCCACAGAAGGGGCAGGGGATTCTCAACATGATGCTGGCCTATCCGTGCAGTTTCGGGTCCGGCCCGGCGCCACGTTCATCGATATTAACGCCCTGGGCAAAACGCTCCAGGGTGTGATTAGCGATCACCGGGTCAGGACGATCATTGGCAATCAGGTCGGCGAAATACCAGCCCGAGGCAGGGCTCGCCTTGAAACCGCCATAATTCCAGCCCGCATTCAGGTATAGGTTATTGAGCGGTGTCTTGCACAGAAACGGAGAGCCATCCATCGACATATCCATAACGCCAGACCAGTGCCGTAGCAGTCGTACGCGACCCAGACAGGGAAGAATGGAGGTGGCGCACTCAGCCACATCCTGAACCAGGGGCAGGTTGCCGCGCTGGGCGTAGGATTTATACCAGTCAAGATCACCCCCGAATACCATGCCGCCCTTATCTGATTGGGAGATATAGAAGTGGGCACCGCCGACCCCAAACACCACGACCTGATCGAGAAGAGGTTTAAGGGGTTCGGAAACAAAGGCCTGCAACTTATGCGATTCGATCGGAAGTTTTCCCAATTCAGCCATCCGCCAAAGCCGTGAGGTATTGCCCGCCACCGCAAAACCCACTTTTTTTGCCCGGATAACACCCCGATTGGTTTGCAGACCGCTCACCTGGCCGTCACAGCGGTCGACGCCGGTGACTTCGCAGTTTTGTATGATGTCGACCCCTCGTTGATCGGCCGCGCGAGCATAGCCCCAGGCGACCGCATCGTGCCGGGCGGTGCCGGCACGGGGTTGAACTGTGGCACCGATGATAGGAAAGCGGGCATCGGCGTCATAGTTAAGGTGAGGTATATGTCGCTTGAGGGTCGGTAAGTCCCATAACTCGCCGTCACTGCCGGTCAGTCGCATGGTGTTGTATCGCCGTGCCGCCCCATCCCGGGCGGCGGGACTGTGCAGCAACGTCACGTGGGCACGTTGACTGAACATGACGTTGTAATTCAGATCATGACTGAGTTCCTCCCAGAGTTTCAACGAATGCTCGTAGAACTCGCGGTTACCTGGCATCATGTAATTGGAACGCACGATGGTGGTATTGCGGCCGCCATTGCCACCACCAAGCCAACCTTTTTCCAGAACCGCTATATTTGTGATACCGTGGTTCTTGGCGAGATAATACGCACTCGCCAGGCCATGTAGCCCCGCGCCGACGATAACAACATCGTATTCGGCTCTGGGTTCGGGATCGCGCCAGGCGCGTGTCCAGCCTTTTTGTCCCGACAGGCCATTAAGGAAGACATTCCAGGCGGAGTAGGCTTTCATTGGCTGGATAACAGAAAGTACGATGTCACTTGAGGGAAAATCGATGTTAATTGATCAGGTCCGAAATACCTTTCAATTATGCGACATGTTTGATTTTGAGCGGGCAAATGGTAATGCGCGCCCAGTATATTCGACAGACCCAATTTGGGACCGAAAGTGATGCAAAGTTGACTGTCTGCGGGCTAATCCCCAGGTGAGTGTGCCAACCCGCTCATGCTATGCGCCGCCTACGATGGCCTGGGCCATCTGTGGTATGGGGGCCGGTTTTTTCCTGCTGGGCTTTTTCCACCGAGTCGCGCCGGCCGTCCTCCACCGCGAACTTAGTCTCGATTTTGGCTTGAGTGCGGCAACGCTCGGCAGCCTGTCGGCGCTTTACTTTTATTCTTATGTCGCTATGCAGGTACCCACCGGGTTGCTGGCGGACCGTTTTGGCCCCCGACGCCTGCTGGTGGCCGGTTTGTTGGCGAGCACGGTGGGAGCCCTGGTTTTTGCGCTGGCGCCCAATCTTGTCTGGGCCGGAATCGGACGGTTCCTGATCGGCGGATCTGTTTCAGTTGCGTTTGTCTGTACGCTCAAACTTGCCACGCACTGGCTGCCCGCAAGACAGTTTTCGTTAGCTGCCAGTTCGTTGCTGATTGCGGGGATGACCGGGGCAGTATTCGCGGGGGTCCCGCTGCAGTCCGCGAGCGAGCAGTTCGGATGGCGAACTGTGACGGGGGTCGCGGCCGGAATTGGGTTGCTGTTGGGGCTGGCCGTTTGGCTGGCTGTGCGCGATGACCCGACCGAACGGGGCTATAAAAGTTACGTTGAGCCGAGCACCTCCAGCGGGCATGCGAACGCCGAATGGCAGAAGCTACGGGCGGTATTCGCGTATCGCAATACTTGGCTGCTGTCCATTGCTCCCGGGGGTATTGTCGGTTCCGTGCTGACTTTTTCGGGCCTGTGGGGGATGCCTTTCCTTACCGATACCTATCGGCTGTCTCCTTCGGTCGCCGCGATGTTATGTTCTGCGGTGATGTTGGCTATGGCCCTCAGTGGGCCGTTATTTGGGATGGTTTCTGAAAAGCTCGCGCGACGCCGGGCACCCTATCTTGTAGGTACAGCACTGGTCCTGGCTAGCTGGAGTATCGTCCTGCTGGTTCCGGGCCTGCCATTGTGGCTTTTGATCGGAAGCCTTCTGTGCGCCGGGTTTTTCTCTGGCGGAATGATTCTGGGCTTTACCCAGGCAAAAGAGTCGGTTCCTATTGCGCTGGCAGGCACGGTTTCAGGAGTGGTGAATATGGGGGTGATGTTTGGCCCTATGCTGTTACAGCCGTTAGTGGGCTGGCTGCTTGATCGATTGTGGGATGGTACCGCTAGCTCAGATGGGATGCGTATGTATGCCTTCGCAAGTTATCGCATTGGTTTTTCCCTGATGCTGGCGTGGCTGGTTATCGCTTTGATCAGTATTGCCTTGACCCGGGAAACTAAAGGCGCACAATTTGAAAGCAGATGAACGCGTCGGAGGTTTGATGGCGGCGTGCGAAAAAGGATAATCGTTTAGGCATGAGCAAAGAGTTAGCACAGTTTCTCAGAGATTACCCCGAGCTCAAGTTTGTCGATGTTTTGTTGCCGGATCTTTGTAATATTGTGCGCGGCAAGCGGGTCGGGCGTGACCAGGTAGATAAGTTATTTGCTGAGGGATTACAGATTCCCAGTTCTATCTATCTTGCAGATGTCAACGGCAACGGGACCGATGCGGGGGGTCGAGGGTTCTCCGATGGTGATCCAGACGTTAAAGTGCGCGCGGTTCCGGGTTCACTGGCTGCAGTGCCCTGGGCTCCAGCAGGTGCTGCCCAGGTATTGGGCAGCCTCTATGAACTGGACAACACGCCTTGCCCAGTCGATCCCCGACATGTTCTCGCCGGGGTTGTTGCACGGTTACGAGAATCAGGATATCACCCGGTTGTGGCCCTTGAGCTGGAGTTTTATCTCCTGGATGGAAAGAGCGCGCAGGATGGCATTCCACGCCTACCGGTGTTGCCTGACACTGGCCGGAAGGTTTCAGGCACTCAGGTATACAGTCTTGCCGATCTCGACGGCTTCACTGAGTTTCTCTGTGAAGTCGAAAGCGTCTGCCGCACTCAGGGGGTTCCCATTGGGGCAACCACAGCAGAGTATGCTCCGGGCCAATATGAGATTAATCTTGAGCACGTAGATGATCCATTGCTGGCGGCTGATCATTCGATTTTGCTCCAGCGCGCCGTAAAGGGTTTAGCGCGTCGACATAACGCTACTGCAACCTTTATGGCTAAGCCCTATCCGGAAGATGCAGGTAATGGTCTGCATGCCCACGTCAGTGTACTGAACGATGCCGGGCAAAATATTTTCGACGATGGCACGGATCAGGGAAGTGCTCAGTTGCGTCAAAGTATCGCTGGGCTGTTGGCATTACTGGGTGAGTCGATGGCGATTTTTGCTCCCAACGTCAATTCTTTCCGGCGGTTTGCCCCCAATCTTTATGTGCCTACCGGGCCTACCTGGGGTTATAACAATCGATCGGTAGCCGTTCGGATTCCCGCCGGCCCAAACGCAGCGAGGCGTATAGAACATCGTATGGCGGGTGCTGATGCCAATCCGTATCTGACTCTGGCAGCCGTGCTCGCGGGCATTCACCATGGGATCAGCCAAAAACTCGAGCCACCACCACCGCGCACGGATAATGCCGGCGCGTGTCTCGATCCGACTGTGCCGTTCACGTGGCAGAAATCTCTGGATCAGCTTTTGCCCGGAACGGGTCTGAGTCAGTACCTCGGGGAGGAGTACCTCGCGTTGTACCGTGAGTGCAAGCAGTTTGAGCATGATGCTTTTGCTCGGGAGTTCACACCGCTTGAGTACCGCTGGTATCTTGCCCCCGAATAACGGGTTGCGAAAACAACTCAGGCAAAGGCGGCGAGAATCAGGACGCTGGTGCCGGTAAACATGGCCAGGGTATAGGCAATATTCCAGGTGAAGCACTCCCAGGCCTTAACGTTATAACGGCTTTGCATTGCCAGATTCAGGCCTGATATTGGCCCGCCGGTGGCTCCGACTGACCAGGTGACGATAAACACCAGCGCAAGCAGTATGGGGTCGGGGTTAAGTGGGGCCAGTATTGCGGACGTCGCCACGATACTGATCAGGGCGTGCACCCCAATAATAGCGAGCGTAAGCAGTATGGCCAGTACTGCAATGGCCGCGCCGGACGTGAACGCATCGATACCTAGCTCCGGTGCAGTCTGAGATACCAGCACCGAAAGGCCGGTTGCCATTATCCCGGCACACAAGAACAACGCCAGCTCACCGTACATATCCGGTAGACGATTGCAGCTGAAATCACGAATGGTACTAAGAGATCGAGAAAGTGATTGGCGCCACGCCAGTACCGCGGTGGTGACCACAAGGGACAGTGCTGATACCAGCACCAGCACAGAAACGCTCGGAAGTGCCCGGTGCGCCAGCAGCACACAGATCACCATAATCAAGGGGACCCAAAGTGCACGAAAATTCACCGGGTAGCCTTCAAAAGCCTCTAAATCCCCTCCGCGGCGAAACCGGTGTTCAGCGAGGGTAAAGGCAAATCCGAACAGGCATAACGGCACAGACAGGCCCCATAAATCAGCCAGTCGGGCACCCGGCGCATAGAGCAGGCAGGTGCCCATCGCCGCAAAGAAAGGTGACCATAGGGAAGCCAATGAAAAGCTGCGTTGGATCGAAGTCGCGGCAGTGCGCTCAAGTCGACCGTGGCGGGAGAGGCGGTCCCCAAAAATGATCAGCGCCGAGAGATTGATCACCGATGCAAAAAGGTGCAGCCCGGCGAGTGTTTTCAGGAAGGCACGAAAACCCAGTTGCACCGTATTGTGGTCTTCCTTGCTGGCATCGGTAATCAGCCGTAGAAAACTGACTGCAGATAACAGGCTGATCAGCAGATGATTTTGCGTCATCAGTTGCAGCACTGGGATTTCGCGATAGCCCGCGAGCCAGGCCCAGATCAAGGTCAGCAGCCCCACACCCAAAAAAATAAAACACTGAATGCGCTGAACTCGCCGCATGCGCGACCACAACAGTGCGAGGGCAGTTAACGCACACCCCCCGGAAAGCCAGAGGAAGTCTCCCAGCCCCAGGCCGGCAAGCGTGGTCGCCAGGATCATCACCAGCAAAAGAATGCCGGCGACCTTGTGCTGCGCAGGTTGACGGACAGTTTCTTTCAAAAGGATCAGACTCCGATCGGTGTGTCGCCCAAACCCGGTGCCTTGCGTCGCGACCGAACAAGAAGTTGCACACAACTGAGGAAGGTAAGCCCGGTATTGTAGAGCGTGTTTAAACTCGGTTAGATTGCACGCTGGCTCGGGCCGGGCGCGGGGCCTTGTTCTCCAGGCTAGCTCAGGATAGCGGCAAAGGGCTGGGCGGATAAGATATCAGCTCGAAACTTTTGGGGTGAGAAACATGGGCGTTGAAAAACTCGGACCGGTGATCAGCCGCATAGAGACCTTCAGTCGCGAGGCCGTTGCTTTTGTCCGGGTCAGTGCCAGTGACGGAACACTCGGTTGGGGCCAGGTCTCCCCGTATAACGCAGATATCAGTGCACAGGTTGTGCATCGGCAGGTGGCGCCGTGGGCTCTGGGAGAATCGGCAGATGACATCGCGTCCCTGGTCAGCGCCGTCCCCGAGCGGGAGCACAAGTTTCCCGGCTCTTATCTGCGCCGTGCGCTTGGGGGTGTTGAGACCGCCTTATGGGATCGTTCCGGGAAAATACAGCAAAAGAGTGTGTGCGAGTTACTTGGCGGTACACCTGGCCGGTTGCGTGTCTATGGGTCCAGTATGCGTCGGGATATCACGGCCCAGGTCGAAGCGCAACGCCTGGCGGCATTGCGCCAACAGTTCGGTTTCGACGCGTTTAAGTTTCGAGTCGGCGCAGAGTGTGGTCATGACATGGACGAGTGGCCGGGGCGCAGTGAAGAGATTGTGCCCAGCGTGCGGCGTGCATTGGGGCCTGAGGTGTCACTACTGGTGGATGGCAATGGGGGGTTTTCGCCAGATCGTGCGATCGAGTTGGGTCGACTGCTCGAGGATGAAGGGGTCGAGCATTTCGAGGAGCCCTGCCTTTACTGGGAACTGGAACAGACCCAACAGGTGACTCAGGCGTTGTCCCTGGACGTAACCGGGGGAGAGCAAGATTGTGATCTTGCAACATGGCGGCGAATGATTGAGATGCCGGCAGTGGATATCGTACAGCCAGATGTGTGTTACGTTGGCGGCATGCTCCGGGCGATCAAAGTGGCCGAGATGGCAGCATCGAAGGGATTGGCCTGCACCCCGCACTGTGCCAATCTCTCAATGGTGACGCTTTTCACAATGCACCTGCTGCGTGCAATCCCGAATGCCGGAAAATACCTGGAGTTCTCGATTGAAGGCCCTGAGTACTACCCCTGGCAGGAGAACCTTTTTGTGGAATCCCCTTATACCGTCAGCGAAGGCCAGGTTACGGTGAGTGATAATCCTGGCTGGGGTGTTGAAATTCATCCTGACTGGCTGGCCGGTGCGATCTATCAGGTCAGCGAGTTATCCCACTGAGGTTATCCTTTATGGCGAGTGATCACTCTGGTTTGTTTACGCCTGGTTTTAAAGAGTTGCCTTACTGGTGGGAGCGTACCCCGCGGGCGCCAGAGTCTCCGACCGATCTGCCTGCTTCGGTAGATGTGCTGGTAGTGGGTTCGGGCTATACCGGTCTTTGTGCTGCGCTCCAGACAGCGCGGGGTGGACGCAGCACACTGGTGATTGATACCCATGAGCCGGGCTGGGGCTGTAGTTCCCGAAATGGCGGGCAGGTGTCCACCGGCATTAAGCCCGATTTTGCCGAGCTCGAAAAAGCCCATGGGGCCACGACCGCCATGGAAGTGCATCGGGAAGGCCAACGCGCATTGTCGTGGATCGGTGACTTTATTGCCCAGGAGCAAATCGATTGTGATTACCGGGTTTGCGGGCGATTTTATGGTGCCCACACGCCGGCACAGTACGACAAACTGGCGCGCAAGCTCGAAACTCAGCCGGTGGACCTTGAGACGGAGGCTTTTCTGGTGCCCCGGGCTGAGCAACAAAGTGAAATCGCAACCGATTTCTACCACGGAGGGTTGGTGGAACCGCGTCATGCCAGTGTTGACCCTGCCGCCTACCATCAGGGCATTCTGGACCGCGCGCTGGAGAGTGGGGTTGCGGTGGTGGGTGGTGTATCGGCAACTGCGTTACGCCGGGCCCGTGATGGCGCGGGGTTTGTGGTCGAGACCAGTCGGGGCCCGATTCGTGCCGAAGATGTCGTCATCGCAACCAGTGGCTATACGTCTGGGCTTACTCCCTGGCAACAGCGCAGGGTATTTCCGATTGGCACTTATATGTTGGCCACAGAGGACCTGGGGCACGATGCGGGGCGGGCTCTTATACCCGGCGATCGGATGATCGTCGATACCCGTCGAATCGTTGTTTACTACCGACTGTCTCCGGATGGGCGTCGGGTTCTGTTCGGGGGACGGGTTTCACTGAACGAGACTGATCCCCGGGTTTCGGGGCCGCGGCTTCATAAACACATGACAGCGATTTTTCCGCAATTAGGCCAGGTCGGCATAACTCACTCCTGGATGGGTTTCGTTGGCTGGACTTTTCAGCATATGCCCCATTTGGGGCGACACGATGGCGTCTGGTATGCCATGGGGTACTGCGGGTCGGGGGTTGCGTTGGCCAGTTATTTTGGAACCCGATTGGGTCAACAGGTGCTCGGCCTGGAAGAAGGGCGCAGTATCCTGTCGAACCTGCCCTTTCGAACACGGCCACTTTATTATGGCAAGCCGTGGTTTCTTTCTGCATCGGTGGGTTGGTACGGCCTGCTGGATAGACTGGGTATCTAGCACTTCAACCCGATCGGTTGGGTTGTGGGACATTGCCCAGTCCGATCGAGAGATAGATACCACCATGATAATGGTGGGGCTCCCTTTTGTGGCGCGATGCCGGTGGTGATAGTGGTATCTCTGTGTTGATGATATCGATTCCTTTACCGTGTATTATAGGTCGGTGTATTGCGGTATCAGGCTGGCTGTTTTCACGGTGTATGAAAACCGGCCTGCCAAGGGGATGCGATTTCAATTAGAAAACAAGAGGAGAAGGAAATGAAACATCAGATTATTCGGAAGGCGTGTAGCGGTATTTTGGCGCTCGGTATTGCGGCTGCGGGTCAATCAGTTCTGGCCGGTGGCGAAGTGACCGTGGCATCCTGGGGCGGCTCCTATCAGGCTGCGCAAAGTAAAGCGCTGTTCCAGCCAGTCGCAGAGGCGATGGGGATCACAATCCGGGAGGAATCCTACAAGGGGATTGGCCAGGTCCGTACTAAGGTTGCGGCTGGTGCAGTTCCTTGGGACATTATTGATACCGGTTCCGGTGGTGGCGCCCGGGGTTGCGCCGAGGATATCCTGATCGATCTTGATTACAACATGATCGATGTCTCTAACTTTGTCACAGATAC
>MPMF02059421.1_pt1 | contig 18776 bp, 15 predicted proteins | sample 1617271 | NCBI WGS metagenome assembly MPMF02 (sample SAMN05944812, study PRJNA350692) | marine metagenome | biome: marine; feature: ODZ; material: water; isolation source: 120 m water sample prefiltered with 30 um filter, filtered on to 0.2 um... | place: Pacific Ocean | collected 2012-04-09... | reverse complement strand
GGTAAAAATTGTTGTTATCATTATGCAGTAGATAGAAAATTGTATATATCATGGTTAGATTTTTTAAATGATACTTGTTGGATGAGAGGTCAATTACGAGAAAAAGATGGTGAAGTTTTACCAGAGGTTGAATACATGTTTGAATCATTAGAAGCTAATGATATAAATAAATTTATTAAAGTTGAAAATATATAATGGTAGATGTAAAACCTGAAATGGAGGAAATTGTAAAATGGATGCAGTATTAGAAGAACACTACATAGAAAAATTAAATAAAGTAATTGATCTAGTAATCACTCCTGAAATGGATGAGATTATACAAGCACAAGAATTGATAGGTATGAGAATAAGTGGAGGTATCGACTCTGCATTTATGACCTATCTTATGATGAGTAGATACCCTAATAAGAAATTATTACCTGTTACAATGTTTAATAAGTTAAGACCTGCAGCTATGGACGCAGTATTAAATGTTGAAAGTAAATTAAGAGAACTAAATCCTGATAGCACATTGTTAGAAAGTGAAGTAGCATTTTTTGATACGTCTAATTGGAAAAAAACTAAAGAGATGGTAGAAGAATCTGAAAAGACAGGAAAAAAATATAACCCTAAAGATATATTTCAACAAAAATATTACGAAGATTTATATAAAAGATATCCTGAACTAAACGTATATATGTCTGGTGAAACTCTAAACCCACCTATAGAAGAACAACCTAATATAATTACAGATGACTTTGCTGGTTTTCCTAATGATAGAAACTTCAAAAAGAATCCTATATCAAAAAGAATAAAGAAAATGATTGACGGAAAACTTGTTTATTATGATACTCACAAATATGAAATAAGACCATTTCGTAATACTAATAAAAAACAAGTTGCACAATGGGTAAAAAAACTTGGTTTAGATAAGACTTTATTTCCTGTGACTGAAACTTGCGAAACAGAAATCTTTATGTATAATGTATATGCTAGAGATTTTAATATGCCTTATACAAAACCTGGTGCAGAACCTTGTAAAAGATGTTGGCCTTGTAGAGAAAAATATTGGGCATATGGATACTATGACTTTAATAATATAGAAACGGTTGCTGAATATAAGTTATCCAAACAAGTGGAAGATAAAGTGGAAGAAGTCAAAGCATTAAAAATGAAGTTAGAGGATCTTGACTCTAACAATGATTGATCTACAACTCTATTTAGGACCAAGAAATGGAAAAGATATTTAAAGATAAAAGTATGGCAGCTGTTACAAACAGTATGCCTGGTAACGTAGATACCTCTGATTGGTTTAATACATTATCAGACAAAGGTCTAGAGCGTAAAGAAGATCCTAAATCTATAATGAATAGAGCAAAGAAAAAAGATAGTTGGTTTTGTGTTCATCCTTTTGCTGAAATGTTTATTGAACTAGATGGTTCTTATAAGGCCTGTTGTCTTGCAGAAAAATCAGGTCAACATATTGCAACAACATCTATAAAAGATTGGATGCAAAGTGATAACTTAAACAAATTAAGACAGCAGATGTTAGACCCTAGTAAAGGTAGGGACGCAATAGAAAAGAATTGTGTTAGATGTGTTAGTGATGAAAAGAGATATGGTAAATCTCGTAGAACTCACCATATGTGGCGTGAGTCAAATAGTGAAGATCGTTGGGATAGAATTGAAAGACACGTTAGAATGTTTGAAAAGACAGGTGTATGGGATTTTGATGAAAGAATTATGCAAATACAATTAAAGTCTTTTGGTATAGAATGTAATTTAGATTGTCATATGTGTAACCACGACAGCTCATCTATGCGTATTGATATGATGAACAAACACAATGTTTATAGTGAAAAAATGTTTGGGTCTATGGAAAAAACACAAAGAAAAATAAAACTAGTTGAAGATAATCTAAACAAGATAGATAAAAAATCTGTTGTAGAACAAATTAAAGAACTTGTACCTTATCTTAATAGTATAAAGATAATAGGTGGCGAACCATTAATTATGAAAAAGTATTTTGATTTTTTAAGTGAGATATTAAAGACAGGACACGCTGAACACATAACGGTTAAGTTTCAAACTAATCTTACAAAGTTAGGCGAAGGTAATCATAAGTTTATAAACTTTGTACCTCACTTTAAACAAACATCATTTACTGCTTCTATTGATGGTGTAGGACAGTATGCAGAATATTTAAGAAGAAGATCAAACTGGCAAGAAATATTAGACAATATAGATTTACTTGCTTCAGACAAATACAAAGGTAAAGCATTTGTTGATGAGAAAGGTAAAGCATTTGTTGATGTTAATTCTGTCATCACTTGTTTTAGTGTATTACGTTTTGATGAAGTAATTAAATTTTGTGCTGAGAATCCAGGTATAAGAAGTGCTGGTTGGTTGATGATTGAAAGACCTGAACCATTAAGAGTAAATAACTTACCTAAAAAATTAAAAGATCAACTTATACCAAAGTATGAAGGCTGGCCAGATATACAATCTGCATTAAGAATGCCAGAAGAACCTGACAATGATTTTCAGGACACGTTGAACTATATGTTACAACAGGATAAAGCATACGAAGGAACAAAATGGGAATCACATTTGTTTGACGTATTCCCAGAACTAAAGGAGTATTATGACAACACCCATCCAAAGAATGCCTAAAGATGGTGTAGATGTTCTTTTATTTACAGACACTAATAATGCGTACGGTCATGGTAGAGATGTTGGCTGTTACACCCTTGCTGGTATTTTAAGAGAACACGGTTATATAGTACAAGTCGTTGATTTTTTCGCAAGCTTATCTTTAGACAAAGCAAAGGATATAGTTAGAAAATATGTATCGTCAAAAACAAGATTCGTTGGATTCTCAGCAACACATTTCTCTCTTGCTAAATATAATTTAAAAGAAGAATTAAGTCCCTATCACCCTCAAGTAGTAAGAAAAAGATATAGGGGTGCTAAACCATTTCCTCAATCTAGTGGGTGGATAACTGAATTATTATATTTTATTAAACAATCATCACATGCAAAAATTATTGTAGGTGGTGATAAATTTACACATGAATTTAATAATGATTTAATTGATTTGTGGGTTCACGGTAGAGCAGAAAAAACAGTACTTGAATTTATGACTGATACTATTCCTTCGGGACATGTGTACGCAGAAGAAGGAAATCATTTTAATACATCACAAGGTATTATATGGGACAAGTCTGACCATTTATTTAAAGATGAATTTGTGCCAATAGAGTGGGCAAGGTCGTGTATTTTTAATTGTTCATTTTGTAATTTTACAAAAAAGAGAACTGGTGAAAAAGTAAAAAGTGTAGACACTATTAAAGAAGTACTTCTTAGAAATTATAACGAACATGGTCTATCAAAATATATAGTTTGTGACCCAACCATTAATGATAACAATGAACGAATAAAAGCTTTACATAAGATGATAACAAGTTTGCCATTTGATATTGAATTTACTGGGTATATTAGAGTTGACTTAATACATAAATTTAGAGAACAACGAGAATTATTATTAGAGATGGGTGCTAAAGCATTCCATTTTGGTATAGAAACATTTAATCCAAAAACTGCAAAAGCAATTAAGAAAGGTTTACATCCCGATAAAGTTAAAGAATTATTATATTATTTAAGAGAAACATGGGAAAATAAAATTGTTATGGGTTCTGGATTTGTTATAGGTTTACCATATGAAACAAAAGAATCTGTTTATAATACTTTCAAATGGTTGCAAAAACCAGATTGTCCATTAGATGCTGCCACCTTTATTGCAATGTATATACCTGAACCATTATATAAAGATATTGATTATTCGGATATAAGTAAAAATCCTAATGAATTTGATTTTGATTTAAAAGACGGTTCCTATAATAGATGGGAATCAAAAGAAATGACACATGATGAAGCATTAGAAATATCTTCAAAATTTTCTAATGATTTTGTAAATCCAGCATATCATTACTATTATAGCAGAATTAGAAATTTAGGATTTAGTCATGAAGAATGTTTAAAGATGAAGCTGGATTATGATGAAACATATCTTATGACAGAAAAGATACGAGATAAAATGGCAAAGGAATATCATGAAAAATTATGAAGAATTATTCAATGATAATGAATTAAAGATTTGGGCAGATGTAACAACATATTGTAATGCCAAATGTCCACAATGTCCTAGAACAGATCCGAATGGACTAGGTAAAGCAGAATGGTTAGAGTTAAATCAGTGGTCACTTCAACAATTTCAAGAAAACTTTCCTATATCAATTTTAGAAAATTGTCAGCAATTTGAATTTTGTGGTGAATGGGGTGATGCCATAATGAATAAAGATATATTTGAAATGTGTAAATATGTTATTGATAACTCAAATTCCACAATAGCCATACACACAAATGGTAGCATTAGAACGCCCAAGTGGTGGAAAGAATTAGGAGAAATGTGTGGTGATAGACTTGTAGTTACTTTTGATATTGATGGATTTATACAACAACAACATGAACATTATAGAGTGGGCACAGATTTAAAATTAATTTGTGACAATTTAAAAGCATTAAATGACACAGAATCAGAAGTAGAAGTATTTACTATAATATTTAAACACAACGAAGATGATATTCCAAAGATAGCAAAATTTGTAAAAGAATTGGGTGTAGAAAAAATTATGTTTATTCTTTCTAGTAGATTTGCTAAAGTTGCAGAAATTAATAGTCGTAAAATATTTGAATACACAGATAATAATAATAAGATAAATATTCTTGAACAAAGTAGATTTAATGCCGATGCCGGAAGTATATTTTTGAAAGACATAATTTTAAATAATGAAAGTATAAAGATATTAGAGGATTATGTTAGAAACAACTAATAAATGTGGAGTAAGATGTTACTGGATGCTAGAAGGAAGAATAGTTATCAGTCCAGATGGTCAAGTAATGCCATGTTGTTTTTTTGAAAATCAAATTTATAAAGATATGAAATCAGTGGAAGGACATCCAACATATCTTCATTATGATATACCAATGGCAGAAAATAAAATGATAGTAGATTACATTGAACATAAGGATGAATTAAATATACATAATCGTCCGCTTAAAGAGATATTAGAACATTCATGGTTTCAACGATTATATGAATCATGGGATGATTTTGATACTATAGATCCATTATGTATACGAATGTGTTCACGAGATAATGACAACTTGGAAGAAGAAATAAATGATACAATCTCAAAAAAAAGATTCTTTAAATTTAGAAGTTAGAAAATATAAACCAGGCCAAGTATTAATGCTGGGTAATATAGTTGAGTTAGTTTCAGATGACCTTGTTAATCTGGTAAAAAGTCATTCAACAGAGGAACAACGTTCCATACAGACCCTTGAAAAATGGCAAGGCATAGGACATAACTTGTATAAATTTGATGAAATGACAAAATATTCTCCAGATTTACATGAGATTCATAGTATATATAGCAAAAATGGACTTGACATTGATATAGATGAATATGCAAAGTCACATTTAGAACGACTTAAGCCTTATCCTGCTAATATAAAATTTGATATGGATTTAACGACCAACACTCAACAAATATTAGATTTTCTTGAAATAGATTATGCTATAATTAAAACAACTCGTCAACCACCAGGCGCATTATATCCAATTCACTATGATAAAATGCATTCTTTAAGAGAATTGTCAGGAGAAGAAAATCAAACTGTTTTGCGTTTTTATATATTTTTAGAAGATTGGAAACAAGGACAATTTTTGTTTGCTAATGATTCTGTGTTACAATGGAAAAAAGGTGATATATACTGTTGGGACGATAATGTGCTACACGGTTCGGCTAATTCAGGTATACATCCAAAAATGGGATTGACTATTACTGGACCTTTAAAATTAGATAAGTATGAAAGGTAAAATAATGAGAATAATATGTTGCAGATTTGGTAATAAGTTTACCGACTGGCACGTTAAAAATTTAAAACATATGATAGACACTTATTCAGGTCTAAAGTATGATAATTTTGAAGTAATAGATACTGATTTGTATGGCAACTGGTATAATAAACTTCAAATGTATGACAAGTTTAGAGATGGAGAAAATTTATACCTTGATTTAGATGTAGTTATCTATAATAAGTTACCAAACTTAATTAGAAAAGAATTTACATTGTTAGATGATACTTGGTGGAGAGAACCTGCTCATACACCATTAAACTCTTCCGTTGTATCTTGGACAGGAGATAAGTCTTGGATATGGGATAAGTTTAAATCAAATGATACAGAATACTTAAAAGTATATAATAAAGGAAGTGATGAGTTTTATTATAAACAAATAGTATATGAAACATATGATAAAGTTTGTCCTTCTATCAAAAATTATATATATGAAATGCCACCAAAAGAATTTAGTATTTGTACTCTAGGTCAAATGAACCACATAATGGAAGAAGGTTGGACTGGTTGGTGGGATAATTATTTTTTACCTAGACAATCCATTGCAGCCTGAAAAACATCAATCTTATTTTTAGCTTGTCTTAATGTCTTTTTAGCTTTAGTGTTTTTAGAATCTCTAATCTTTACAACCTCAAATAAAGCAAGTTTTAATGCAAACAGATGGTCTACATTATCAACATCTTCAAATATTGCTTGACATAATTTTGGGAAAAACTTACTATCTATTTTATCAGAATCAAATACTAAACCTTCTTTTTTAGCGATTCTCATAACAGATTCTTCAAACGCTTCTCTTTCTTTTCGTTTTTTTTCGTAAGTTGCTTCATGGATTTTATCTATATCCATAAACTTTGTAAGCGCTATGTATTGAGGATGATTTTCCTCATAAGGTAATACAGTAGTAAAAACTTTTTGTTTATCGTCTGTGGTCGTCAACATCTCTATATTTTTTCTTTCACTATCAACAAAATATGATGTTATTAAATTTTCTTTTAAATATTCTTCAGTTAACATTTCTATTCTCCTCTATATAATTGTATAAGTTAATCTTTGGTAACCAACCAAGATTATTTAGTAGTGTATTATCAGCCTTATTATCCAATCTTTCAAATTCATTTCCAAGGACAAATTTATCACAACTAACTTTAAAATAATCAACTAGGTCCATAAGTTTGTTTGTAATACCAGCACCAAGATCAGTTACACCAGTTAAATCTGTTTTCATTAAAGTATTTATCCCTCTCACTAAATCGTCAACGTGTATAAAATCTCTGCTGTGGTTTATATTTATAAATGGAACGTCATCTCTTAATATTCTAGGAATCAACATACTCTCTCTAGCATTTGGTCCATAGACAGTTGTAAATCTCATTCCTAAACTATTTGTAGGTGCTATTTGCTCTAAGCTGTATTTGCTCATAGCATATGGATTTCTCCAAGGTTCGTGTGATGTTGATGAACTTGCGTATAAGATTCTTGTATCTTTGAAGTAGTCAAAAAGTCTTTGACCTGCGATTACATTTTGTTCCCAATATTCAGTAGGTCGTTCCAAACTATCTCTAACGCCAGACAACCCAGCAAGATGTATAACTAAATCTACATTATGCTTTAAGTCACAGGATAATAAATCATTACCTGTTAACTTGTCTAAACAAGTTATTTTATGATTGGGTTTTAAAAATTTAAATAAATGTTGGCCAACGAAGCCTTCACTACCTGTTAATAATATATTCATAATTCATAATATAATTTATAAGTCTATTAAGACTTATTTATTCTTAAATAATATGTTGCAGCTGTTGTAGTAGAACCATTAGGAAATTCCTGTGCTCTATAATCGTCTGTATTAACATATCTTTGTTGATAGTTACCAGAACCATCTAAAATGGTATCTACAATACCAGAACCTCTAGTATTACCTGAACCACTTGCACCTATATTATAAGCAAGTGAATAACCATCACCTGAAGATACAGCAGTATATCTAGTCCATTCTTGTATCAAAGAATTAAAAGCTGCTGTAGTATATTCTTTTATATTACTTGAAGCGTCTAGGTAATAAGGTTCAGTATATGTAATAACAGCACCAGTTACTCTATGTAAATAATAACTTGTTATATTTTCCGGTTGATCCAGTGTTTCTGGAATAGATCCAGATGTATATTCACTTACGTCAGCTCTTGTATCTACAAATATTGCTGTTGAGGCACCTGAAACTTCAGTTGAACCTGCTACGGAAGTTGATGTTGAAATATGGTATGTTCCACCTTGTTGCGTTCCTGTAGTTGCTGCAGCAAGTAAATCAATCGCTGGGTGTAAAAATGTATCTTTTACATCCGTTAGACTCATTGCTTGTATGTTACCACTTCCATTGTAATAGATTGGCCAAGTTTTTCCTGTATCAGATGTTGGTGATACGGATGCCCTAGTTTCTGAAATTTTGTCGTAAGAAACTGTAACTGTTGATGGTTCAGCTGTTGTTCCTTCACTTGGGTAAGATGAAACGTGTGTTGAATACGCACCAGCTTGTTTTCTTGTATCGTTAATTGCCGCTAATGATCCACTATTACTAACCACTGATAGCGACACACTAGGGTTTAGTGAATATTGATATACACATTGGTCTACAATTTGGTTAACCAAAGTAGTATCCATCTCTTTAAGATTTCCACTTGTGTAATATAAAGGTTTTACTACTGCCATAATTTCCTCATTTATTTTTTCTGATACTTATCATTTCCAAAGTACCTTCCTTTTATTTATATGTTTTAAGCGCCTGCAGCATACATTGTTTTTAAAACAGTTCCTGTTGAATTGATAACCTGTAATGTTACAACACTTTTTAGTTGATCTTGCCCGATAGCATCGTTGGCCATATTGGCTTCTGCGACTGTATCAAGGGCAATAATTGTACCTGTCACTACTCCAGAACTCCCAGTAGTTACTAGGGTTCCTGTTTCGTTAGGTATTGTTATTATTCTATCTGCTGTTGGATCTGCAACTGAAATTGTTGTTTCAAAATCGTCAGCTGTTGCGCCTTCAAAAATCATAGAAGAACCTTGAAGAACAGGTATAGCGTTAAAAACTAAAAGGTCATCGCCTCTAGTTGATGAAATTCTAGGGTAACCTGATGTTTCATCTATTGATAATAACCCTGCTGTGATTGTACCTGCTGTGAATGTTTTGCCTGCTGAAAGTGATAAATTATCATCTATTGTAACTGTAGCACTATCACTTGATGAAATAGTGTTTCCACTTATTGCTATCGTACCTAAAGCGTGAGTTGTACCACTGACTGTTATATTACTTGCTAAACCTAATGTTAATGTATCTGTTGCTGAAACAACTGCTGTAACTTGGTTCGCTGTTCCAGAAATCGTAATAGTTTGAGCGTTTGCAATGGTTTGTGTATTTGAACCATCTGTTATATTAAATGATAAACTTCCTGCAATAGCAGAATATAATTCATTTACAGCGCCTATTACAGACGTTGCAGAAAGAGCGTTGTCTAGTGTAGCAATATCGCCAAAGTCAGTTTCAGACAATGCGTTAAATTGTGTTCTAAACGTTTCTAATGTATCTGTTGTTGCTATTGTTCTTGCAGCCATTAGTTTTTAATTACTCCTTTAATCTCATTAAACAATTCTTTAATTTCTCTTAATTCTTTCTTTAGATTATTTATTTCTTTTACTGTATCTCTTAAAACATCACTTTGTTTTTCTCTTGCTTTAAATCTTGCCATATACAAAGAATAGTCCGAAGTACTTGTATTAACAATTGCGTTAGAGCTTGTATCTCTTATTAAGTGGTTGTATCCTTCAACTATTACTTTTGCCATATCTCTATACCGCCAACGCAATACCTCTCATATCTCTAAGCACTGGTGGATATGATGAGTTGGTTCCTTTCATAACTATTTTAAGTTGAAATGATGTAAAATCATTTATATCGTTTGCTGAATATTGATACTCTCTAAATGTGAAATCATCCTCAGCAGGTGTTATTGATGAGTCTGGACTACCATCTGTATTAAAAGGTGTCCAACTTATATCACCTATTTTTCTTTCTTCATCTGGACCAGATGTTCTATAAAACATCTCAATTTCAGATGTTGCTCTTACATTAGCAGTTAATCTAATGTCAAGTGCTTTTGATTTGTTTTCCAAACCTACTGTTTTTGTACAATAGATAGCAGCAGATGATGAACCTGTAGAAGCAACATCATCAACAAAATCTGGTGTGTTACTAGATGTTGGATTGTTTATTCTATTTGAAATTGTGAAGGCACTCATTCTTTGAGTATCTAATACTGGAGACAATTTAGTATTTGTTGTTGACATTTCTAATTGTGTATAAAAAGATTTACCACCACTAATACTTTCATTTGTTTCATTTATTTCACTTACAATCACTTGAGGTGCTGTCCAAGAAATATTATCATTATTAACTACGGCAACTTTATTAGCAGCCGTTGTTAAATTAAATTCTGTTTCTGAACCGTGTAGTGTTTTTCCTGTTGTTGTTCTAATATAATATTCTATATTTGTATCTGGTACGGTAACAGTTTGAATACCACCAAGGTTTACAACATCAAACAATCTGTTTTGAGTTGCAGTTACAGCATTACTACCAATATCTCCAGTAGCATTTGCGGTACCAGTTGTTGTAACATCATAACTGTCTAAAGTTATATTTGATATGGAAGTATATGTTCCATTAATTGCTGTATGAGCAATACCATTGTGAGTACCAGCTGGAACCCCAGCGATTGTAACATTATTACTTGTTCCGTGCATACCGTGATTTGGATGGAACACTCTAACCACTCCAGAACTATTTGTTGTTCTTATTGGATTATTTTTAAGTGTTCTTGCAGGTAAAGTATCATTTGTTAATGTAACTGTACCAGTTACTTGACTAAATTCTGCTCTTCTTAATTTAAATTTCATATCTTCATTTTGTTCAGCACTCCATGTCTTACCATTTTGTGATTTAAACATTACGCCAGCGTAAGGCTGAGCAGATATGGTTCTATTTGAATCTAATGATGTTTCACCAATTCTTGCTACATAAGCATTATAATCTTGTGAGTTTGCCATAACAACAAAACAATATTCTATATTAGCCTGTATATAAACAGGAGAAGCAAATGTAAATGTAGTAGCTGTAGTACCATCTGTACTTATATTAACATCAGCTGGATTCTTTGTAACTTCCGAGAACGGTAATATTTTTTGTCCTGGATAACCATTAACAACGTTTCTTAATTGTACGGTTAATGGAATAGCTGCGTCTTTTGTACTAAAGAATAAATCAACGGATGTTAAAAATACTCCGCCTTTATCATCAACTAAAAAAGTTTGTGCTAAAGGATCGTGGTAGCTAACTTGTCTTTCTTCCGTTCTTGTAGATGTTCTTGTTATAGTTTGTGTATCTGTAACACTTCTCATTTCAACTTTAAATTCTCTACTTGAAATAATAGTTTCTCTTACAGTTTCTATCAAGCCTCTAGCAACATATTCAACATTAGCTGCTGTTTCAACATTAGCATTTGTTAAACTATTTGTAGATGAACTTGTTAATCTGAATAATCTTTGACCTGTTCTCCATCTTGGATTTGCATCTACTTTTGGATCTGGTATAGCAAATGTACCTTCAACTTTACCATTTGCGTCTGTAACTAAATTTCCTCCTAATGAACCACCATCTGGTGTTACATATGCAGTTACAGCAACATTATCAAAGAAAGGATAAACTCTTGTATTTGGTTTTAATCTTGTTGCATTAAATGTTATTGTTTTACTTCTTACAAATGGAACAAATGCAACAGATACAACTCTATCACCCATTGATGTTCTTACTGTTTGAGGAATTGCAACTGCTCTTATACCTGCTCTTGTTTGTGAAACTTGTTGTGTTGTTGTAATTTCTTCTTTGGCCATAACTCTCCAACCATGACCGCCTCTTCTTTCGGTTGTACCAACTCGTCTTCTTCCACTTTCAACAGGTTTTCCTGTCCAAGTATCTTGCCAAGAGTTCCAAACTGTTGACATAGGAAATTCTGATAACTGACCAGAGTTACCTGTTTGTTTAGTTAAGTTGTCCCAACCTCCATTAGGGTTGTTTATAACTAATTCTGGAGCTCTTTCTGTTTCTTTCCATTCATCACCTGGAGGTGTTAATTCTATTGAACCTATCCATGTAAATACTCCAAATGGATTTACATTGATAGCCTTACTTGCATAAGGTTGGTCTATTAAAGTTGTTTCAGTATAAGGTAAAGTAATTATATCACCAGTTTTTTGATATTGTGCGTCTGTTCTATCTACAGCAGCAATAGCAGTACCATCATCATCTCTTTCAATTAATTGTACAGCGTCTTCATGGAATGTTGGTCTCATTTCTCCATTAGCATAATCTATTGAAACTTTGTAATCTTTATTACCTACATCACCAATATTATGTCCTGTAAAATTATCTACTACAAAACCATTTTTAAATCTGTCAAAACCATTTGAATCTTGTATTTGTAAATTTTGTGCGTTTGCTTCTAATAAAGATAATTGAGTATAATATTCAATCGTATCAATTCTATCATCAATACGTCCAATATCTCTCATTGTATATCTTTTATTATCAACGTGTTCAATAGTTACGTCAGCAGTATCTAATGTATAAGAAGGTAAAAATAATGTGTATAGGTGCATAGCGTTTTCTAATGTACCTGGTATTTTTGGTGAATGTGAACTAGCACCTTTTAATACTTTAAAATTACCATCTTTGTCTAGGAATATTTTATCTATTCTTCCTAAATAATATTCAAAATCAGCTCTTACGTCTGAATTAACTTTAACAGGTTGTACTACAGAAGCACCTGATCCGTCAAATGATCTATCTTGTACACCAGCGTCTATTGTTGAAGCGTCATCAACTCTTGGTCTGAAATCTAAAGCATCCCTTAACTCATATCTTACACCACTTGTAGAAGAAGTGTAAACAGGAATATCTTCATAATCAACAGAATAAGAATCAACATCAAAATAATCTCCTGTACTATGTGAGAAATAATCAAAATTAACTAGTAATCTTCCTGTTGGAGTTAGTTCACCAGTCTTTAATTTAATTCTTCCAATGTCATAAAAGTTATCTCTTTGTCCTGTGTCTAATTCAAATCTATCACTAACATCCGTATGACTTGTTGTTGCATCCGTACTAAAGTCAGGTGCCATATAAACACTATTAAGTGTATTAACGTCTGCTTTACCTAAACCAACAGCACTTGCCTCAACGGCTGCCTGTGTAGCAACTTGTATAGTTGAAGCTGCATTTAATGTTTTTGTTTTTGAAGTTCCTACAGATTTATTTAATGTTAATAATGCTTTAATATCGTGGGCAGCATAATTAGCACCAAAGTCTATAGTTAAAGTTGTTTTAGCACCGTTCAATGCAAATATAGCAGAACTTTCGTGGTTGTTACCTGTTAAACTTAATACATCTCCAACAGCACCTGTTCCACCAGAACCTGTAGCTTTTATAGAGATTGTAAAATCACCTTCATCTAAAGTTGCAAAAGTTTCATTTACACCAGCAGAGAAAGTAGCAATACCATCTCCAGTTAGTGTTGCAATTTGGTGTTTTCTAAATGTGTAAGTTGTATCTGAAGCATTACTATTAGCTGCTGTCTTTAATGTTTTTATATTTTCATAAGGCAGATTAAAAATTGCTATATGTTTTTCAGGTGATTGAGTTTTTGCTCTACGTCTTGTTGCAACTGTTTTAGTTGAAGCAGCAGCTGAAACAGCTGCCATTGTTAAACTAGAACCTGATATAATAGCTTCTACTATTTTTGTTTCTGTATTACCACTATCGTTTGTAAATGAGATTGAATCTCCTGGGACTAATTCTTCAGTAAATCTTGTATTAATACCTGTAACACTAGCACTGCCATTTGCAATATCTAATGAACCTGTAAGTATAGCATTTTCGCCATTCGTAGCATCAAGTGCTGTATCAGCAGTAAATGTAGGACTACCTGCCATCGCAACTTGTTTAACTGATGGTAAATCATATGAAGTAACACCTTTTTGACCAACAGCGTCTGCTTGAATAACAGATGTAGAACTTCCGTCTGTTATTGTTTCTCCAGCAGTAAATATACCTTGTACGTTTGATAGTATAACAACACCGTGTGCAGCTGTACCACCTGAACTATAAGCACTAAATCCACTACTATCAATTGCAGTTGTTCCATCTGTGTCGTATAATTGGAAGTTTGAAGCGCTTGGATTTCTTACTGTATAAACATTACCATTTAATTGAGTCATACCAGAAACACTAGCAATAGTAACTTGTTGACCTTCTTTAAATTTATTTGAAGATGTTACAACACAAGGATCAGCCTGTGTTGCACCAGTAATTGTAGCACTTTCTGTAGTAGAATATTCTTGTTTAACACCAGTAGCACCTGAACTATTACCTGTAATAGTAACTCCGTTTGTATATGCTTGAGCAGTTTTAATATTTAAGTGTGTAAATAAAACAACATCAAATAGATATTGTTTGTAAATAGCACTTGTTATACTTGCGTTTGAAAAAATATTAGCAGCAGCAGTACCAGAAGAATATTCAAAGCCTCTAGTTTTTGCTCTACCGATTGTAGTTATACCTGAACTTGATCCTGTATTTGCTGTACCACGAGAACTTGTTGCTGTATCGTGTAAAGTTATTCCTTTAAATGCTTCTACACCAGACGTTGACACTATGTCTGGAGTACCATAAACATTGGTTACATTTATATAATTACCTATATCAAATCTTGTACTAAAATTATTTTGTGTGTCGTAATCTCTAGCTTTATCTACTGCTGTCCATGTTGTAGCAATAGTGTCAATTTCATATCCTTGTACATATGCTTTTCCAGGAGAAATTCCCATTGCAAGTTTTGTTGCGTCTCCACCATCACCAGAAGCATAAACACCTCTATTTGTTCCTGAAATTAAATGTTCTCTTATGTCTATATCAAAAGGTTTTATAATATAGTCACCTGATTCGTCAAATGTTCTACGAGCAAGTGTATCTTCTAATACGGCATATTCAGTTGTTCTAACTTGATTTTGTAAATTACCTTCAGATAATCTTAACAATTCATAAAAATTATTATCATCGGTACTAGATAATGCTTTTTTAGAAAGTGTTAATAAAATTTTTAATCTATGAGAGCCAGGTGCATTATTATTTGATGTACCTTGAGCATTATCATTTAAAGATGAATCATCTCCTGATGTTACAAAAGATTCTGTAACTCCTAATCCTACTCTATAAGAAGGTGTATTTGTATATTTGTCTAATATTAAAGTTTGTTCAGATACTTGAACGTGAAAACCATTAATGTAATAAATTCCTTGTTGTACTTGAGCAGCACAGCCTGTAGCAGTTGAAGCAACAACAGCTGTATCAGCACTAGAACCTGTTATTGTTTCTCCATTTGAAAAAGAAATTGTTGAACCATCTGAAGCTGTATTAAAGTATTTTACAAAAAGAGTATCTGGATCAGTACCATCTGTAGCAACAGCATTTATACATTTAGCAGTAACACCTGATGTGTTACCTGTTAAAGTTTGGCCAACATAGTTAGCAATTGTTGAATTACTTTTTGATGTTAATTTTATAGCATAATAATTTAAATCATATCCAATTTCACCTGGAATAACCATTGCACCTTTATCAAAAATATGATCTGATAAATTTTCAATTTGATTTTGTAATTGTGTTTGTGCTTGAGTTAGCTCCCTTGCTTGAACAGCAAATGCTGGTCTAAAAAGTATCCTATGGAACTTCTTTGACTCGGCAAAATCGTCATAGTAAGGACTGACATTAAAATCAGTTGGTGATGGCATTATCTTTTGATCCTTTATTAAAATTCAATTATTAACTTAATATTTTCTGTTTGGTCAGTTGCTCTTGTAATTTTTGTTCTATTTTCAACATAAAGTAATTCACCAGAATCGTGTTGTATTTCTGGAGCAGAATATCCAGAAGTAAAGACAACATTGTTTACTGTTTGAGTTGTTGTATCTGGAGTACCTGTCGCACTTGAAGTCTGTCCTGTAATTACGTTTGCAGCTGAAAACGCTGTAACATTTCCATTTGTATCAGCACCAGCATCGTTGTGCCTTGTCTGGATATAATACAAAATTTTATTAGTAGCATCCCATTCAACAACTTTTCCAACCGCACCAGTTGTTGCTTGATTTATTTCTTCATCAGCAGTAAATGTTCCTGGCGATGGAGAAGCAGCAATTTTAACAGCATTTGTTGCTCTCAAAGTTGCAGCTGAAGCAGCTGAACCAGCTGTGTTGTTAGGATTTTTAATTAAAATAATTTTTCTAAAATCGTTTGCGGCTGTAAAGTCACCAGAGTTAGAACTTTCTGTTCCTTCTAATGAAGTATTTAACATTACAAAAAATCCACCTAATTCTTCTACTGCATTTTTACCATGGCCACCTTTTGGTGGAATAATTACATCTAATTCTGCACCTGATCCAGCACCGCCAGCATTTGTAGCTGTAATAATATCAGCGTTTCTAATATAACCAGATGTATAACCTGTTCCAGCAGTTGTTACTGTAACAGCTGAAATGGCACCTGAAGTGAGTACAACTGAACATACACCACTTGAACCATCTCCTCTTATAGGGACAGCAGTAATTGTTCCTGATGTTGCACCACCTGAAACTGTATAATTTGATCCTGCAGTTTTAATTTTTACTATGTCTAATGCACCATCAACAGCAGCTGCAGCCACAGTTGAGTTTGTTGAAACTCCCATAAAATCTGTTGATAAGAAATTTGCTTGTTCTGAAGATGAAAGAGTGTACATATATTTCCACTTATATCCATCACCTGTTGTAGTAACTGATGTTGCTGTTCCTGATGGTTCAGCTGTAGAAGCAGCACCACCATTGTTATCTAAACATTTATAAACATTTGAATCACTTGATTTAACATAAAAAGTAGAATCAAATAAAGTCGTTGCAGTACTTGTTGATGTTACTCTTGTTGATGTACTTCCAGTTACATATTCCTCATAGTCGTGTCTGTAAATATCATAAACTGTACCTGTTGTCCAGTTTCTTCTTGGTATTACAAAACTAACACCTGAACCTGTGATTTTTTTAACTGCTAATAAGTCATCATAATTTTTAAATTCATTTAATACACTATCACCTGGTGTAATTGGGGCAGTTTCAGTGCCCTCATAATCTGTTCTTCCATCTGGTCTTGTTAAAGTACCATATGCTTGAGCTCTACCTATTCCTAGATAGTAAACTGTTGGGGTCGCCTCTGAAAATGATTCCTCAAATTGTTCAGCGTTGTTCATTCTAAATTTGTTTGTTATTATTGCTGGCATTTTTCTATTCCTTAATTATATTTATAATCATTTTATTTAACTTCCTGCACCTATTATTGTTTTCTGTGTAACATCAGCAGAATTAATTATCAGTAAAGTAGTTGCACCTACTAATTCTGTAGATGATACAGTATTTGCTTGTAGAGCTGCAACACCCGTAACATTGCCTGATCCATCAAAACTTGCTGATGTCCATACTACGTCACCTGACATACCTATTGTACGACCTGTTGCTAATGCAGTTGCAGTATCAGCGTTTCCTGTAAGGGCTCCTGTAACATTACCTTCTATATTTGCCACAAGAGTTCCTGTAGCAATTGTTAAGTTTCCTGTATCAGAAGCAGTTGCTGTTGTAGTACCCATAACGAACTTGTCTGCCGACTCGTCCCAGGCTACAATTGCGTTATCACCAGTAGAACCTCTTTCCATAATGATACCTGTATCATTGGCATTTGAAGTTGCACCAGAATTTAATTCTAATAAATTATCATCTACAGTAGTATTAGTAGAATTAACTGTAGTTGTTGAACCATTAACTGTTAAAGTTCCTGTAACAGTAAGATCACCATTAGCAGTTGTATTTGCACCTGCAAAGGTCATTGCAGTTCCTAGTGAAGCGCCTGATCTTAATTGCATTTCACCACTATTATTAATTACAGCACCAAAGATAGTACCACCATCTTTAAATGCGATTGTAGCACCATCACTATCAAGCGTTAAGTCACCTGATACGTCTAGTGTAAAATCTCCTGTTCTAGTAATTGTGTTGATTTCAGGACTTGTTAAAGTCTTATTTGTTAATGTTTCTGTTCCTGTTAATGAAACAAAACTATCACCTTGTAAGGCAGTATTAAATTCAGCTAATGAACCTGTTGCTGTATTATCACCTAAATCAATAGTCTTATTTGTGAAAGTTGTAGTTGAAGCTGCTGTAGCAAAACTATCACTTTGTAATGCAGTGTTAAATTCAGCTAATGAACCTGTAACTGTATTAGTACCTAAATCAATAGTTTTATTAGATAATGTTTGTGTTTTACTAATAATTGCTAAAGTTGTTCCATTACCTAATTCTGTATAAATTTCGTTAAAATTATCGTTAACTAGATCACCACCAGCACGTAAAGACGAACCTGTCCCATCATTTGCTGTTGTACCTATATTGATTGTTTGTTTTGCCATACTGCCTCTTATCTATTTATATGTTATACCACATCCATTGTAACACTATCTGAATCAAATGTTGTTGCGTCTTCATCAAAACTGTTAGCGCCAAATATGATACGTTTTACATCTGAAGGAATTGTAAAGTTTGTTTTCATCTTTCTACCAGCTTCGTTTGAAGTCAGTAAAAATATTGCATTTGAACCATCTAAAATTGTTCTAGTCCCTTGTACTTTAATACCATTT
>MPMF02374841.1_pt1 | contig 18816 bp, 15 predicted proteins | sample 1617271 | NCBI WGS metagenome assembly MPMF02 (sample SAMN05944812, study PRJNA350692) | marine metagenome | biome: marine; feature: ODZ; material: water; isolation source: 120 m water sample prefiltered with 30 um filter, filtered on to 0.2 um... | place: Pacific Ocean | collected 2012-04-09... | reverse complement strand
GTCTGATTGATATCACTTGGCAATGGACGCACTTCACCAGGTGTTCCTAAAGTATATTGATTCTCACGAAGAGCTTTAGGAACTCTATCAATTGGTTTGAAGCTAGCTTCATCCAGTAAAATTGACTCTGGGTTCTCAAATGCCAATCTCCATGCCTCGTTAGCCTTTGCCCTGTCCTTGTTCGAGAGTGAATATTCATTGTTTCGATGACAAGGTAGATCTATGAACTCTTGTTCTGCGATTGAGCAAATTTGAATGATGTATTCACAACTTAAAGGATCACAGCAGGCTTTAAGCTTTCGGTAACGTGCTTTGATTTTAGGTAATAAAAAGGAATTTACGATTTTCAATCGACTTGAATGTTTGTCATGAAGGCTATCCAGAGTGGATATTAAATTTGTGATGCCACTATTTATCTTCAAGAGTGTACGGGTAGGACGCGTTAAAATGTTTGCGTGTTGGCGCAATCTATTTGCTCTTTTCATGTGCACGTAGGCATAACGTGCAGCTATTTTCTTGTCAGAAAATGAGCGAATACGAGGAACACTGCCACACAACAAATGAGCAGCACCCCTTTCAAGGGCAGTCAACTCTGCTAGTGCCTTAACTGCATCAAGAGGGGATAGATATTTGCTCAAGGTAAATACTACTATCCAACTGCAGATTCCCAGGCACAACATCCATGTTCCCCACATGCAGTTGCTAATCCATCACTAATGCGACCGCCTGCCGTTTTCATCGCACGGCCTATTAATACTTTTGACATGCTGAAATTGGATACTAATGAGCTTCTTCTACCACCTACAATTGCCTGTAGATCTTCTTCTATTAACTCGCCATTATATCCGAATTCTTTAATTGCTTTGTCCCACTCATCTGTTGTCAAGGCTTTCAAAATAGTGCTTGCATCTTCACTTAGTTTAAAATCATCTGCGACTTGCTCAGGATCGCTATGTATTTTTGAGCGCAGCTTTTCATCATCAATTGCTGTTTCAATAATGCTTTCCAATTCAGCAAATAGCGTGGCTCGCTCTTGATCATTCATTTAGCAACCTCATTTCCTTATAGTATAAATCTACACTCTTGATGACTTGACAAAATATGAAAAAAATAAAGCTTATAATTTCTTATCGGAACCAATAGAATAAACTTTTTGCTCGAGAAGCTTCTCAACCTTTGATAGCTACACTTCTTAGAGTTGTTTTAAATAGTTGTGCTTAATCAGGCTTCCACTTCTTTTCTTTAGGCATGAAAGCCTATGCGAAGAGATCATATCAATTGAATTTGTCAGGGTTTTTGTGTCATGTATTGATAGATTTTATTTACAGGCGCTCGATCAGGAAAATCCAATAATTATGCCTAAGCCAAATTCAAATATAACAATACCTCTAAGCATCTTGATATGAGAATCAATGAAGTGATTCAAGTAAAAGTCTTTTCTGACTAAAAGGAAAACATGCTTTTAGTATTATCATTATTTAGACAATATAACTCAGATACTTATTGGTTGATTAACGTCTTGACCAGAAACTAAAATTAGGTGTTCGTAATTTACCACCTCCAGCCTTCAATTCATCTCCACCAGGTGGGTCACATGTACATGGGCCATGAGTTGCAAAACATGTGCATTGATCTGTGTTGTCGACATTAGCTGCTGCTGCTTGAAACCTCCCCCCGGCAACACTTTCCAACTCCTCTTGCGTCAGTTGTGTATCGGCTTTTTCAAATATATCTTGAACTGATTTTACATCATCGTAGCTGAAATCAAATCCAGCTGCTTTGCCAATTTTGACTGGATCCGCATCAGCTTCGCTAAGTTGATTTTGGAGAGACGAATCAGCCTCTACTTTTTCAATAAATGCCTTGAGCATTGTTTTGGACATGGTTTTTCATGAAATATTAATTTCTTTTATTATGACCATTGGTACAGGGTCGCGTAGACTGGCTACATAAAACATTACAATGCAGGAGAAAGTGGCTGCAATGTGAAAGAGTTCTTTTGGAGATACTTCTAGTTATCGTCTCAGGAATAATAATCAATAGTACATGACAGGCATGACTTGCTACATCAGGGGTTAATGTTGCTTGAGTGAAGGATCAATAGAGCGAGATTATTAATATCCTTATTGGAGCTTACTGCTGATATGCTTTTTAGGCTTCGCTAGTAAGTTAATTCTTTTTTGGTTAAAGCCCTGCGCTTAGAAAAGTTTTTATGTAGGAATTGGCTTTTGGGTTATTTAAAATAGCCATTCCCATGCCACTTAGCCCATTGAAAAAACCAGGTAGGATTAAGTTGGACTCTTCTGTACCAAAGCAACGCAAATTTGAATCATTGCAAATACGTTCCAGTATATTTGATGATTCTCTTGACATATAATCTTGGCAGTACTGAATAGTTGGCTTTGGTATAGACCAAGGCCCATTCGTTAATATCCGCATTAATGTAACTATGCCTAGTGAACCACAGCAGAGGTGATCATACTTATGCTGTTTTATAGTAAGCATTGTTTCTAAGGCTATTGAAATTTCTAATTCAGCTTCCTTTGACCAAAGCTCTGTTTCCCATAAGCATGACCTCGCGAGTGCAAGTCCAGGGGCCCCATGACACCAACTAGTCATGAATTTCTGAGTTGTCGATGAACCATTGCGATTCAATCTGAAGTCAGGCCAATTGCGATATTCTTCTGAATAGAGTGAACGTTCGTAGGTTAAACCACGATGAGCAGCCTCTAAGAAACTTTTATCACCAAATTTAGAGTGCAATTTTGCAAGGGCTGTAGTTATGCCAGCGGCCCCGTGTGAAAATCCCAAAAGAGCTTGATTTGGGTTGACTGTGATCCAGCCTCCATCATTCAATTGGCTGTTCACAAGCTTTTCTCCTAACATGTAGGCTATAGAATTTGCTTTTTCGGAGTTAATCCTTAATAGGGGGCCGATCAATCCAGAGGACCCACTAATAATATCTACTGTCTCATTGGTTGATAAAAACGACTCGTCAATGCCATCAACCAAATGATCCACAATCATCTTTATATTGGTTTTTGGGATATCTAAATTCTCTTGAATAAGTTCATTGAGAGCCATTAAGACTCCCCCACTGCCGTTTAGGCCGATCACTTGATTGTTCCACCACTTTGTATTTAAATTATCGTTTGGTTTGTAGGTAAGCTTGACTAGAGGTCTTAAGATAGACTCAATTATATATGGTAAATTGTAGTTAGTTTTGTCATCAGTAAGACTTTTGACACCTTGATTGCATAATCTCGCAAGTAAGCATGCTATACCAATGGATCCACTATATAGCGATAAGCCAACTGGACCAAAAGAAAACCTTTCACCATTGCTATCCAGCTTCATTCCCAGCCAGGTAATATTCCCATATTTATCTTGTATAGAGCCTTTTAAAAGCTTTTCTGCCAAGTGTTTTGTAGCATTCAAGTTGTTTTGCCGCTCCTCGCCTAAACATTTACCGGTTCTGTGAGTGATCGTTTCAGCACTATGATCTACATGCGGAGCCTCTCTTGCTAAAATGCAACCTCTTATTATGTTCAGCTGAAAATCGATTTCTTCATTATTGAGCTCAGAGAGTAATTCAATTGAGTTGGATATTCCACTTTCGCGAGCAAAGATAAATCTTTCGTACCCATCTATGTGCGTTGTTAGATTTCTGCTATCTGTATTATTCGAAAAGAAAGGAACATCCAGAGCCTGCATTTGCTTGACTTCTGATTTGAATATTTGCCAGTTGGCCGGGCGTTTTATTGATAGTAAATATGCTTTCGTGAGTTGCTCAAGTTTCATTGCCTGCTGAATTGAAGATCGCAATGCTGTTGGATCAAGTTGTTGCCTTTGAATAGCTAAATAAACTCTTGTGGGGCGTATGACTATTCGTTTTGGTAGCCCTATGAAGGCACTAAATATCCCATTGTTAGATAACATGATATTTCGTAAAGAGATCATAATTTGGCATTGTTCTCGAAAGCCAGCGCAAAATTCATCTAGATGATTTGCTAATTGATTAGACTCTCCGATGTTGATAGGAATGCAAGGCGGTATTTTTGCCTCAACATCAACTAATCCTTTCCTCATGTTATCTGTATTTAGCTCTAGCCAGCCAATTTGAGGCTCTGTCCTCGCTGCAGGAGGTAGAATACCAAGAGCACTAATGTCAGCAGGGATTTTGTCTTCACCTATGAATTGCCAATTTGGGAGTAATCCTGTTTTTAACACAGATTTTCTAAAAAGCTTGGCAATGTCTGAATGAGCGAGGTCTTCATCTTGAGAAATATGTTCTGCGGGTATCGCATCGAAGAGTGTCTCAGTGTCGATTAATATCAGTTGCTTGCTATTAGAAATTAGATTCTCATAATGACAATCAGTACATCCAAGTATCTGAAGAACTGATGTAAGTCTTCCTGCATTGCGGTAAAACTCTTTTAGATCATTTGGTTTGCGGTAGAATTCTTGCGAGACATGTTCCACAAAACCATATCCGTCCCTGCAGATGATTTTTAATAGCTTGAATGGAATATCGCAGGAACTTTTATTTATAAAGCCTAATAAATCTTGGTACACGGCATCTATTCGCAACTCTTTGGGTTTATAGACAAGTTGTTTTATGCTCCCTTGGGTCAGGTATCCAATGATCGCAACTGATCGGCCATTTCTATGTGGATCACTGAGTCCGGGCTGAATAGACACGATTTTCGCTTTTGCATCTATACCAAAAACTTCTCTTATTGCTTGATCGTCATAGTATAATCTTCTTACTAATTCTTTGCTGCTTTCAATCCAATAACCATATACTGTACCGATCAACCTAGCAAGAACAGGGAATTCGTTAGTTAGTGAATGAAGTCCATCCCGTCTATGCTTGCATATAAACTCTTTATAGTACTCTCTTGAAATCCCACGTGATGAACTAACATCAGTATTAATCCATGCTTTTAATACTATACCTGGAGGGCGCTCTTCATTGAATTTTAACCATAGAGTTTTTTCGCTTATATACACAAGCCTTTCGATGAGATGATAGCAGAGATCGTTGATCGCTCTTTTGTTGATTCGTATGTCGGCGCTAATATCTTTTGAATAATTATATATGATTTCAAGTCCTTTTTTTTGGATAGGAAGCCAAATGTCTATAAATGCTAATTCCTGTCTATTGTCTTTACTTGTTCCCTTCAATGGCATATCCCAGCTATCTTTTAGCCATGTGCTTAATTCATTAAATTTCTTAAGCCATGAACTATCGAAATGATCCTTGTAGTAATTTGCCCATTCAGCCGGCTCTTTTGATTCAAGATAATTGTTAATCTTTCTTGGGTCAAGATTGTCCCAGTCAAGACGTTTTGAGAGATTGTCTTTTTGCCCATTCGATGTAGCAGCTGTCCATATTGATTTCATCTCACTGGAAATTTCTTCTGTCTTTCCCTCAGATTTATGGTCTCTCTTAAGATATAGATCAAGTAGATTATGAAAAGGCTCTGACCTATAAACCAGGCTTTTGAATGGACATAGACTTTCTTGTTCCAATTTTACAATCATCTCTTATCTCTGGATAATAAACCTTTTCTTGCTTGCTGTCTTATCTGTGGAGGCTCATAGTGCTTTAGCGTGTAGATTTGTGAATCTTATTGTCATTGACTAGCCTTGCCTGTTGCAGTATCCAATTTGTACTTGCTTCTTAAGGCTGGTTATTTGTAAGGTCAAGATTGTTTATATGGTTGTAACTCGTACGTAGTTATGTCCGCAGATCTTATCTCTACTGATGATCAGCTTTCGCAGCGCTTTATTGCGCTTGATCCAAGTGGCTATTTCTTGATTCGTGTGGATGCTTCAGCTTCAGAACTGGTCGTGGAGCATTACCTGAACGATGTTGATGAGCATGGCCGAGCCATCGATCCTGTTAGTGGTGAGGTCCTTGCTTGTCGGGGAGGCACACTATCCCCAGCGAATGTCTATAGGGGAAGAACTGCCAAGCAACTAGGGATTCAGCTCACAGAAGGGCAGGGTCCATATCCCTTGAGCAAGCTTGATCATGCTCTTTATTTGGGCAGGGAACTGCAACGCGCTGAGAGCTGTCTTCTCAGCGGTACGCCTTATGTTCAAGATTGAGCTTTGAGGTTCAATTTAGACAGGTTGCAACGTTTTTTGGGGGCTGGGCTCCTCTGGTGGAATTGATTCAAGTTGTTCGCGAATCTCTCGCTGCACAATGGATCGGTATTCCATGAAATGTTCATTGTGAGCCAGGACAACTAAGAACTGTTCAAGCATGGCTGGATTTTTTCGTGCCATGCCCAGCATGTAGCGCCAGAAACGGCTGCGGGTGTTGCGTTTGAGGCCTTGTCTCCAGATGACAATGGCTAGAGCGCGAATATCGATCCAGCTGGGTAATGTTGCTGTCCCTTGCCAACGAGGAGCTCCCATTTTTAGGTAGTAGGAGTAGACGCGATCCATATAGGCGTTGGGCTCATAAAGAGCACAGAATGCATCGACGTATTCGTTGGCGATGTCTCTGATGGGTCTGGTGGGCTGGAAGTTCAGAAGATTGGTTTGATTGACTCCTTTGGCAGCATCCTTGTCCTCAATCAGGCGACCCTCTTTCTCTAGGCGATGCCATAGGGCTGTGTTTGGCAAGACCTGGAGCATTCCCATCATTGCGGCGGGGATGCCAGTGCGAGTCACGAACTCAACAATCCGAGCTCCTGCTCCATCTTTTTCACCATCAAATCCGATGATGAAGCCTGCCATTACTCGGATCCCATTTGTGGTGATTTTGTTGACAGCTTCATCGAGAGGATGACGTGTGTTTTGAATTTTTCCAGCTGTTTCTAGACTGGCCTCATCAGGTGTTTCAATTCCCAAGAAAACACTCTCGAAGCGCGCTTCGTGCATCATTCGCATCATCTCATCGTCATCGGCGAGATCTACAGAAGCTTCAGTAGCGAAACTAAAGGGATAGCCCTTCTCTTCCTGCCATTGTCGAATGGCTGGTAGTAACAACTTGGCATTGCGTTTATTGCCGATGAAGTTGTCATCCACAAGAAAGATCGAGCGTCGCCAGCCCAAGTCGTAAATCGACTGAAGCTCGGCAATTAATTGCTCGGGTGTTTTCGTACGTGGTTTGCGCCCATACAGCACGATGATGTCGCAGAACTCGCAATTGAATGGACAACCCCTAGAAAACTGAACGGACATGGAGTCGTAGGCATCCAGCTCTAGAAGGTCAAAGCGAGGGATGGGAGTTGAGGTCACATCCGGCTTGTTTCCTTCCGCACTGAAGCGGCCGCTGGTGTCACCGCGTTGAATGGCCTCCACAAACATTGGCAGGGTGATCTCTCCTTCATCCAGCACCTTGAAATCTGCTAGACCGATTTCGGGAGCTTCTGGCGTAGAGCTGGCGAATGGACCTCCAACTGCAACCGCAAGACCACGTCGTTTGGCCTCAGCGATTTGCCGCTGCATGTCGTCTTTTTGAACGATCATTCCGGAGATCACAACAAGCTCAGCCCATTGCCATTCGGCTTCGCTGAGTTCTCGGACGTTGCGATCAACGAGCTTCATCTCCCATTCTTGCGGCAGCAGGGCTGCCACGGTGACTAGTCCGAGAGGTGGAAGCAGCACCTTGCGGTTCACCAGCTCGAGGATCTTCTCGTAGCTCCAGAATGTCTTGGGGAACTTTGGGTAGATAAAGAGAGTGCGCATGCAGATCTATGCGACAGAGAAGAGATGCAGAAGGTCGACTCGGGGCTGAAACCTCTCCGAGTGTTGGATAGGGAATTGCTGAAACCTTAGGCGCTTTGAGGAAGTGACGGCCCGATTTCTGATCTAATGGTGTTCACCTGATTTGTTGCACATGGGCGTCGTTTTTTATTTGGTGTTCGTCGTAGCTGGACTTGTGGCGGCATTCGCACTAACCAAGGTTCTTAAAGGCATCAAACTGATCTGACCTCCTCTAGTACGGTTCTGCCTTTTTGCCAGAACCCCCAGAGGGCTAGGCCAAGTCCGATTCCACCTGCGGTGGCGAAGGTGGTGGATAAGCCCGTTGAAATCACCATCTGAGCCGCAAGAATGCCACTTATCCCTCCTCCCCCAAGGAAGGCGATTTGACTTAGTCCTGCCATGCGCCCACGCAAGACCTGAGGGGACCCCACTTGGGTGATCATGTTGCAGCTGCTCAATAGGCCTGCAGTACCAGCTCCAATCAGCAGGGTCATTGTGAGGCTGAATGCTAGTGGTGTGTTTTTAGTTTGAGCCATTCCCAATTGGGCGATGGCAGTGATGAGAGCGAACCCACTCAGAGTCAGAAATGGGCGTCTACAGAATCGGTGGCTATTGCGTTGTAGTACAACCCCCCCAGCAATGCTCCCTGCTGCAAGCACGCTGGTGAACACTCCAAGATCTCTCGGATCTGAACCCAATACCTGGTCGGCGATTAGAGGGGCTAGACCAGGGTGGAAAAAACCTACCAAGCAGAGTGTTGCGGTGAAGCCCAGCACATGTCGAAGCGAAGAGCCGCTGTTGTGCCATGCATAGAGCATTGTTGATTGCTTACCCGGAACACTGCGTTGTTCTTGGCTTCGGTTGGGATCTAGTAACCAGAGGAGGCTGGCGATCGGTAGTAAGTAACTAGCGGCATCGATGCTGAGGGCAGCGGCAGGTCCTGTGATCACCAGTAACCAGCCTCCTATGGGCGGCCCAACGAGTTTGCCTACGTTGAACACAACCGCAAAACTAGAGAGATAGGGGGCCAGTTGATTGGGCTCGTCTATCAATAGGGCGCAGTATTTATTGCGGGCAGTGAGTTCGTAAGCACTCGCTATCCCGACAAGCAACGTGCTGGTTAATAGCATTGTCACTAGCGCGGTTCCTGTCATCAGAGGAATGGCCAGTGCTCCCAGTAACGCAGCTGCTATAAGGCCCCACTGGGCTTGCACAAGAACCCGTTCACAGCCGAAGCGGTCTGTGCAGGTACCGGCTGCTCCACTGACCAGCAGGGTTGGCAGGGCAAGGGCGGCGAAGTGGGCAGCAAGCAACATTGGATTGTTGGTGCCGTCCATGAGGATCCAGCCTTTTGCAGTCATTCCAGCGAACGAGCCTGCTGTACTGATGCCAGAGGCTGTCAGAAAGATGTTGCGTTGATGGGCTCGCAAACAGGGGAATGGACTCACTTAGACGTCTGGGCTGTGACCGCCATGGCGTTTCTGTCTACCAGCTGGCCGGTGAGGTCATAGACATCAGAGCCGGTAATGAATACAGGAACTATCCTTCCTGGCCTGGCCTGCAGACCTTTCTCACTCGGCAGTACCAACACCTCGCCATCCACCTCCGGAGCGAAACGATCGCAGCGGCCAATCATTGCTCCGGTTTCGGGGTTGTGCTGCTCGATCAGCACATCGATGGTGCGTCCAACCCATCGTTGGTTCCTTTCCGCTGAGATGGGTTGCTGAAGCGCCATCAATCGATCCTTGCGGGCTGCTGCGATTGAGGGGTCTACCTGGCCTGGCAGATCGGCTGCGGCGGTTCCATCTTCTGGAGAAAAGGTGAACACGCCAACGTGATCAAAACGCTGCCGTTCTATGAAGGCGGCTAGGTGATTGAAGTGATCTTCAGTTTCCCCGGGGAAGCCGACGATGAGCGTGGTACGCAGGACTGCGTCTGGTAGCTGCTCACGAATCCGATCTAATAGCCGTTCGTTCACATCCGTTTGCCAGGGTCGGTTCATAGCCCGTAGCACCTCTGGATGGCTGTGTTGCAGTGGAAGGTCGAGATAGCGAAGCACATTTGGCACCTCCCGATAGGCTGCCAGCACCTCCGGGGTGAGGCCAGTGGGGTAGGCGTAATGCACCCTCACCCAGGGGATGTCTACCTCCCCCAGTGCCTGAAGTAGCTCTGCAAATTTGGGCTTGCCATAGAGGTCAAGGCCGTAGTTGGTTGTGATTTGGCTGATCAGGATCAGTTCCTGCACCCCCTGCTCAGCTAGCTGGTGCGCCTCTGCCACAATCGACTCCACCGTTCGGCTGCGCTGGTCGCCACGCAGCTTTGGGATGATGCAGAAGGCACAGCGGTAATCACAGCCCTCCGCAACTTTCAGATAAGCCACAGCCTGATCAGTGGTGCGCTGCCGGGGGAGAGTCTCATCGCCAACAAACGTGGGGACTGCGCTGACGCGGTTCACCCGTTCACCCGCTTCTACTTGCTTCAGCACATCCACGATGTGCTGATAGTCACCGGTGCCGACGATTGCTTTTGCCTCCGGGATTGACTCGAGCAGTTCCTCCTGAAAATGTTGGGCAAGGCATCCGGCGATGATCAGTTCCTTGCCCTGTTCTGCTAGCCCAATCAACGTCCGGACTGATTCCTCCCGCGCGTCCTGGATGAAGCTGCAGGTGTTGACCACCACCACGGCGGCATCGTTTTCATCGCTGCTGACGCTATAGCCCGCTTCTGTAAGCAGTCCCAGCATGTGTTCGGTGTCAACGCGATTTTTCTCACAGCCCAAATGGGCAAAGGCCACCGATGGTTTTTCTTTTTTGTGGGCTGTGGGCTTCATTGGCATGCCGGATCGCAACTCAGGCTTGGTCATGGAAAAGGTTGATTTCTGGGTTGCCTAGGCAGTTCCCGCTAGGCGCCACCCTAAAGAGAGGCTGGCTTCTTCCAGGGCTGCCACAATTCTTAGATCTGTGTAGCCGAAATGGGTTCGTCTCGCCTCACCAGCCGTCGCCGTCAGGATCAGGGGTTGAAGTGGCCTCGGATTGCGATGGCGGTGCTTGCCACCGTTGGTTTGATCGATACAGGTTCGATCACTCTGAATCGCTGGGGATGGATTGGATCCCTCACTTGTCCTGGGGGGAATGAAGGTTGCGACAAAGTTCTCAATAGCGCCTGGGGAACGCTTTTTCAGGGAGATGGCGTATCGATTCCACTTTCATTGCTGGGCTTTTTGGCCTACCTCGCCATTTTGGTGATGGCTGTGGTGCCCTTGTTGCCAGGGCTTTCAGAGAACCGAGCAGACCTTTCCCGCCGCACATGGTGGGGGTTGTTTGCCTTCTCTTGCGGTATGGCCGTGTTCAGCCTGATTTTGATCGGGTTGATGGTGTTCAAGATCGATGCGTTTTGTTTCTTCTGCGTTCTTTCTGCTGTCCTATCAATCTGCTTGTTGGTCTTGTCGTTGATTGGAGGAGGTTGGGATGACCCTGGAAAGTTGATTTTTCGGGGTGTTCTGCTTGCCTTGGCAGTGTTGCTCGGAGGTTTGATTTGGTCTTCGGTTGTTGATCCGAGCCGTCCTGAAGTTGGTGTAGGGGGGCCAGGGGTTCCACCAGTTGTGAAGACGACGAGTACGCCATCTGCGCTGGCTTTGGCTGAACATCTCACAGAGACTGGGGCAGTGTTCTATAGCGCTTATTGGTGTCCTCATTGCCACGAGCAGAAGGAGATGTTTGGTCAAGACGGCGCCGCTCAACTGCAGGTCGTTGAGTGTGCGTCAGATGGTCAGAACAGCCAAAGAGATCTGTGTGAACGCAAAGGTATTGATGCATTCCCTACCTGGGAAATTAACGGGGAGCTCGAATCTGGAGTAAAACCGCTCAATAAGCTTGCTGATTTGAGTGGCTATCAGGGCTCGAGGCAGTTTTGAAGCACCCCCGTTAAGACCTCACTGGCCTTGTGGAGAGGTCTTCTCCCCGTTTTTGTCGGGAGTGGCGTTTCCACTGAGGCATTGCTGCAGGTGCATCAGTTCTGAAATGTCCGCCGCGACTTTCGCGGCGGAACAAACAGGCTTCCAGCAGTAAGGAGCTGGTCAACTGGCGATGGTTGAGGTCCAGTAGCAAGTTGAGGTCCCTTCTGGCGGTGTCATCGAGGCGATGGCAAATTTCTTTGGGTTGATGGCTTACCAGCTTGAGCAAAGGCTGTTCACCAATGTGCTGTAGATCCTTACAGATGCTCGCGAGGCTTTGTTGCATTCCTTTGGCTGAGCGATCTACCCCAGCCTTTTGCCAGCAAAGCTCTCGCAGATCTGCGATGGCGCGAGTTAGTGACTCGGCATTTTCAGAGCCATTGAGTTTCTGACAGCAAGGCTCGGGGGAAGAATCTCTTTGATGAACACCCAGACGAGGCAAAGAGCCCAGTTCGATTGTGGCCATTTGTCTGGCAAATACCATGCATTCCATCAGTGAGTTGCCAGCGAGTCGGTTAGCTCCATGCACTCCGGTGCAGGCGACTTCCCCAATCGCATAGAGCCCTGGAAGATTGGTTGCGGCTTGAAGGTTGGTGGCGATTCCTCCCATCCAGTAGTGAGCTGCTGGGGCTACCGGGATCGGTTGGTTGAGTGGATCTAAACCTAATTCCCGACAGCGTTCCAGGATGGTGGGGAAGCGGGCCTCGGCCTGTCCTGTAGGGATGGGTGTGAGATCAAGGCCAAGGTGCTGGACCCCTTGGTGATGCATGGTTTGGATGAGGGATCGGCTTACTTGGTCGCGGGGAGCAAGATCACCAGCGCTCAATTCCTTTACAGGACTTTGCCCCTGGGCATCAACCAGCACGGCACCTTCGCCTCTGACTGCTTCTGAAATCAGAAAGCATGGAGCTCCTTCCAGTTTCAGAGCTGTGGGATGAAACTGCACGAATTCAAGATCCTCGATCGTGGCGCCTGCTTGCCAGGCAAGGGCTAAGCCTTCTCCGCAGGCCTGAGCCGGATTGGTGGTGTTTGCGAACAGATGGCCACCGCCACCGGTTGCCAGGACTACGGCTCTGGCCGAAAGCCAATGGAGCAAGGTTCCGTCGAGAACTTGTACCCCGTAGCAGCGATTGTGCTCAATCCAAAGCTGGGTGGCGCGAACCCCTCGCCGGTGCAAGAGGTTGGGGCGCCGTTCCACTTGCTCTTGCAGCGCTTCAACCAAGGCGCGGCCCGTTTGGTCCTGCACATGCAGCACCCTTCGATGGCTATGGGCTGCTTCCAGGGTGGTGGCTAGCGCATCACCTTCGCGGTCAAAGGCCATCCCAAGCTTCTGGAGACGTTGTACGCAGTGAGGAGCTTCTTCTACAAGTTGTCTGACAGCATCAGCATCACAGAGTCCTGCGCCTGCTTTGAGAGTGTCTTCTGCATGACTCTCGGCGCTGTCTTTAGGTCTTGTTACTGCGGCGATGCCACCTTGTGCCCAGCGGCTGGAGGAGTGGCGACTGGTGTTGCGGTTCAGCAAAAGCACCTTCAGCTGAGCAGGCAGCTCAAGGCATGTCATTAGTCCTGCGGCCCCTGCGCCGATCACCACGACATCCCAAGGACCGGCAGTTATGGAACTTGATGGGTGAGGGAGCCTCATGAAACCTACAAAAAAGCCGCCGGGTGTACCGACGGCTTGCGGTTGAGCTGATTGTTTAGTGAGGAATCGTTTACCTGTACTGGCCGTCGTTGATGCGATCGAAACCTTCATTCATGGCAATTTCCGGTGCCGTGACAGTGAAGTTGTCTTTGTACTTGTCGAAAACAGATTTTTGTGAGCCATCCAGGCCTGAGGAGGCATCACTCACGCTGGAATAAGGACCACCGACAACAATCTTTCCAGCAATGGTCGGGTACATGCCGGGGAACTGCATAAAGGCCCTGACTGATGAGTTGTTTAAGTCCACCTTGTCGCCTCTATCTCCGAGTTTGTCGTCAGAGACATTGGCGTAGGCGGACTGGGGAAATATCAGGGCCATTAGCAGGCCTGTCATCACCAGAACCCCAGTAAGCAAGGACAACAGGCGCTTCATCAAATACTCCGCAGTGGATCGGAACGGGTCTTCCGGCTATGCCGGTCTATCAACTTTACAAGTTTGATAACGAACTTAAGCCAGGACTGTGATCAGCTTTTGCAGTTCGTTTCAGATCAAGCCGCTCAGCCCTGGGTTTAGCAGGGCTGCAATCAGGAAAAGTCCATCGATTATTACCGTTGTAACTAGTACTGCACTGGCGACAGCCCATGTGCTGCGAAATTCTGAAGCCATACGGGCCTTGTGTTGCATGCTTTGCGCCAGTAGCACGATTAGCGTTGCTGCACAGACCAGAGCGATAAGGGGCAGGGGATGAAGAAGCTGCTGAGCAGTTTCGTGAAGCAACCTTGGTGCTTGTTGTAGTGGAGCCATCACCACAACAGGCCATTGATTCATGACGCCGGTCATGACCATCATCAGATCAGTGCAAGCCGTTCCAAGCAGTGAGGCCAAATAGAAGCTGGAACTCAGTCGCCAGCGGCTCGACAGCCCTACCAGGGCAATAGGAAGTACCAACGATTCAATAGGTAAGTGCCACACGGGCTGTGTTCTTAGCCACCCCCAGTAGAGGCATCCCGCTAGCCAGCTGCCGCTGACTCCTACCAACAGTTCGCCAGTCATCGCCCATCCCCCTTGGCCCATCAGGGCAAGGGGAATGCCAATAGCTAGCAGTACCAACGTGAATAAGCAGGCTGATAATGGATTCAGGCGTACCCAGGGGGCCTGCAGAAAGACAGGCAGCACAACCAGGGCACCTGCCCAAAGTTGCAACTGCTGAAGGTCTGAAAGATTGGCGTCGTAATCCTTTTCAGATGTTTGCGATTCGACAGAATTCCTAAGGGGTTGGTTCAGTACCAATGTGCTGCTGTCGGGCTGTTTTTTTTTGATTAAGCCGCTGGACAAAGCACCCCCCCACTATGCAGTCAAGACAGTGAACCTTATAAGACTCTCAGGAATTACGCTGCTTTTGGCATTGGATCCATGGGGGAAATAGCCTCCATGGGTTCCCTGTTTTCCTCGATGATTCTCCTGGCTTCGACCTCTGAACTGCTGGCCGCTTGTTGGAGGAACTTGGTGCTGGGAGTGGTGCAAGGCCTTACGGAGTTTTTGCCGATTAGCAGCACAGCTCATTTGAAGGTCGTTCCCATGCTGGTTGGCTGGGGTGACCCCGGCGTCTCTGCGACAGCTGTGATCCAACTAGGCAGCATCTTGGCGGTGATTGCTTATTTCAAGAGTGATCTTGCTGAGGTCCTTAAGGGCATCTCTTTAGCGTTTAAGCATGGTCAGTGGCGTGAACCGAAGGCCCGTCTCGGTCTTGCGATTGCTATAGGGACTATGCCGATTCTGTTGGCTGGTATGGCGATCAAGCTTTTCTGGCCTGGTTACGAGGCCTCTTCAATTCGCAGTCTCCCTTCAATCGCAGTGGTTTCGATTGTGATGGCTTTGCTGCTGGCATGGGCTGAGCGCATCGGCCCGCGGCTGAAGCAAATGCATCTAGTCAAGGGGCGTGATGGCTTTGTAGTGGGCTTAGCTCAGGCGCTGGCCTTAATTCCGGGTGTGTCGCGCTCGGGTAGCACTCTGACGGCCTCGCTATTTGATGGCTGGCAGCGTCAAGACGCTGCTCGCTTCTCTTTTCTACTTGGTATCCCGGCGATCACTCTGGCCGGTCTGGTTGAACTCAAAGATGCCTTTGCTGAGCTCTCCTTAGAAGGAGTTTTGCCCCTGCTTGTTGGAATCGTTTCTGCGGCGTTCGTGTCATGGTTGGCCATTGATTGGTTGCTCAAATACCTTCAAAGGCACAGCACTTGGATCTTCGTGGCGTATCGCTTGTTGTTTGGGGTGTTAGTGCTCGCCTGGTGGCTGAGCGGCACATCAAACTAAAATAAACCGCCCTCCTCATTTGTGTGGAATGAGCCCTCCGCTGGTGTTGCGGTGTCAGCATTGGATCCTGAATCTGCGGCGGGCCAACCCCGATCTGCAGTGGTTGCATCGGTTGAGCAGGGCTCGATCGGAGAGCAATTGGGCTTTTAGCCCGGCGATCAACTTTTAAGTGTTAATGGGGTGCGACCAAGGGATCTGATTGATTATCGCTACCTCATCGTTGAGGAGGAGCTTCATCTCGAAGTCAGGGATGCAACCGGGGCATTCCATCAAGTGGATCTTGAGAAAGACTCTGATGATGGTTTGGGTTTGGCTTTTACAGAAGCCTTATTTGATGGGCTTCGCCAGTGCAACAACCGCTGTCCTTTCTGCTTCATTGATCAGCAGCCACTTGGCCGACGCAAGAGCCTATATCTCAAGGACGATGATTATCGCCTCAGTTTTCTCTATGGGTCTTATCTGACTCTTACCAATCTTAAAGAGGCAGATTGGCAAAGGATCGAGACACAGCGCCTTTCACCTCTTTTTGTGTCTGTCCATGCAACTGAGCCATCCTTGAGGGCTCAGTTGCTGAAAAATCCCCGCGCGGGACTTCTTCTTGAGCAGTTGGAGTGGTTCACTGAGCGCGATCTTCAGGTCCATGCCCAGGTGGTGGTTTGCCCAGGCTTGAATGACGGTTTGGCTCTAGATCGCACCCTGCGTGAGCTTGCTGATTTTGGAACGGGTGATTGGCCTGCTGTGCTTTCAGTGGCTGTGGTGCCGGTGGGATTGACCCGTTTTCGTCCAGCAGAAGATGGATTGTTGCCTGTTGGTTCTGCTTGTGCAAGGCGTGTGATTAGCCAGGTGGAGCTTCTTCAGGATCAGTTTCAGGCTGTTATGGGAACCCGTTTCGCGTGGCTTTCGGATGAGTGGTATCTGATTGCAGGTGCGCCTCTTCCACCTCGCAGTACCTACGAGGATCTTCCACAACAAGAAAATGGCGTTGGCAGTATCCGCTCCTTTTTGGAAGCTCTTGACCAGGCCACGGTCATTCTTCCCAAGCGGTTAAGGCAGCCCAGGCGCTGCAGTTGGGTGGTAGGTCGGTTGGTCGAACAGGCTCTGGGTCCTGCTTGTGAACGACTCAATGCGGTTGAAGGCTTGGCAGTGGAGTTACATGGGCTGCCGAGTCCTTATTGGGGACAGGATCAGGTTGTAACTGGTTTGCTAACTGGTCATGACTTGCTTGAGGGATTGAAGGCTCTTGATCTTGGCGATCAGTTACTCCTGCCTTCAGTGATGCTGCGTCAGGGTGAGCTTGTGTTTCTAGATGACATGACTCTGGAACAGCTAAGTGAGGCGCTGCAGATCTCGATACGTATCGTGCATGGGGCGGCTGACATCGTGGCCGCTGCGATGGGAGATGGCCAGGAAATTCATTAAGCTCGCCGCAGTTTTAAAATTGCTGTGCGTCTGATTACCGCAAGACTGTTTCTCCTTGCAGGCGTATTGGCTCAAGGGTTCACTGGTGTTCGAGCTCAACAGTCGCTTGAGGTCCAACAGCATGGCAGCAGCACTGATCAAGCATCAGCCTCGCTAGAAGCTGATGCTGATGGTTCAGCTTTAATCGATCAGTCGACGCTTCCTAGCGCCATTGAGCTCAAGGGATCTCGACCGAGGGTTGACCCTTCCGTATTGGAGCCTGCAGCAACTAGTTTGCCTGAGCCGCTTTCTTCGCTTGGGGCCACGCCAAGTCTTGCGCTGCCAAATAAAACTTCAGAGGTGAGGATTAGGGAGCTTCGCCCTCTCAGCTTGTCTGAAGTAGAGCAATTAGCTGAAGTCAATAGTCCCACCCTCAAATCCGCAGCTAGTGCTGTCGAGCAAGCAAAGTCAGCCCTTTTAGCTGCTCTTTCAACCTGGTATCCAACTTTAAATCTTTCTTCTTCTGTCAATTATCAAGGCTCGGAGGCGCATGCAAACTCTGCTAACCATTACTCAAAGGAGGGTTATAATTTTGGGCAAACATGGGCTACAAATTTTGTAGCCCAGCTTAACTGGAAACTCATTGACCCTGCAAGAGTCCCTGAAATTGCATCTGCTAGAGATAGCTTTGAAAAGCAGAGAGATACTTACCTGATTGCTCTTCGAGACTTACGTTTAAATGCAGCAGACCTTTATTTTCAATTGCAGCGAGCTGATGAAGGTGTGGGCATTGGTCAAAATGCCGTTCGTGCTTCTCTAGTTAGTTTGCGGGATGCTCAGTCACGTTTGCAGGCAGGGGTCGCGACCAAGCTTGAAGTGCTCGAGGCGGAAAATCAGCTTGCTCGAGATACTCAGTCTTTAACTCTTTCGTTAGCTCAGCAGAATAAGACACGCCGAAATCTTGCTCAATTGTTAGATTTGCCCCAAGATATAAGTCCTACAGCAGCTGACCCAGTTCAAATTATTGGTATCTGGCAGCCATCGCTTGAGGAGAGTATTGTTGCTGCTTATGCTTTTCGTGAGGAGCTTGATAACTTAATACTTGACATTTCTATTAATAATAGTAACGCCAATGCAGCGCTTGCCGCAGTGCAGCCAGTTATTACTTTTACTAACAATTATAGGGCCAGTAGATCACAGGGGCAATCTGCCGTTCTGCAAAATAACTCTGTCGATTGGGGTCTATATAATTGGTCCTCTGGCAACACAGTTGGACTGGGTTTTACCTGGAATATTTTTGATGGAGGGAGAGCTTGGGCTCAATATCGTCAAAATAAACAGAGAGCTGAGCAAAGTGAGTTTGAATTCGCCGCAAAGCGTGATCAGGTTCGCTCTGAAGTTGAGGAAAGTTTTTTTAACCTCCGTGCATCAAACCAAGATATCAAGACAACGAGCATCGGAGTTTTATCTTCAAGAGAATCACTTCGATTGGCGCGTTTGAGATTTCAGGCAGGAGTGACAACGCAAAGAGAGGTTGTGAATAATCAGCGTGATCTTAAACAGGCCAAGACTCTCTATGCAAATGCAATGCTGAAATACAATCAAAGCATGATCCAGCTTAGTCGTCGTACAGGTCTGGATCAGATTGTGGCTTGTGATTCCTTAGAGCTTTCCAGTAAGAAGCCGAAAGATGATCTCTTTGACGCGGCCGTAGTTCCTATCAAGCCTTCTCCGCTCAATCCAGCCTGTAAAGCTTCCATCCTGCAAGCTGAGTGATGAGTAGTG
>MPMF02331711.1_pt1 | contig 18818 bp, 11 predicted proteins | sample 1617271 | NCBI WGS metagenome assembly MPMF02 (sample SAMN05944812, study PRJNA350692) | marine metagenome | biome: marine; feature: ODZ; material: water; isolation source: 120 m water sample prefiltered with 30 um filter, filtered on to 0.2 um... | place: Pacific Ocean | collected 2012-04-09... | reverse complement strand
TGACAAGAGCATCAGCCATCGAGCGCTGATCTTGGGGTCGCTCTGCGAGGGCTCCGTCGACATCACCGGCCTGGGCACCGGCGAGGACATCGCCGCCACCGAGCAGGACTGGATCATCGCCAGCTGGCACCACCCGCCGTACTCGAAGGGCTCACACGACTCGGACGCGGAGCGGGATCTCGTCGAGATGCGCGAGAACGCCCTGCCGATCCTCGAAGCCGGGGGGGTCGACCTGGTCCTGGCAGGGCACTCCCACATCTACGAGCGCAGCTACCTCGTCGACGGGGCCTATGGCACCCCGACAGGCAGGCAGGGCATCATGGACGAGGGGCTCGGGCGCCTTCCGGAGCCCTATGACAAGCCCAAGGGCGTCTTCGGAAACCAAGGCGCCGTCTATGTCGTCGCAGGTCACGGCGGCGCCAGCGTGAGCAGCTCCGGCATCCACCCGATCATGGCGGTGACAGAGGTGGACCACGGCAGCGTGCTGCTCGACGTGCAGGGACCGGTCCTGAGGCTCCGCAACATCCGGGACGACGGCGAGGTGACCGACACGATGACGCTCGTGAAGGGCCCCGCGGTGATCTTCGAGGGACCCGACGACGGGGAGCTGGTGCCCGGACAGGTCCTGTCGCTCTCCGCGACCCGGGCGGGGGTGAGCGGTGAGGTCACCTTCGAGTGGTCGTGCAACGGGGGCGCCGACTGGTCACCCATCGAGAGCTCGTGGAGGGTGCCGGACATCGCCAGCGAGGAGGTCGTGCTGCGGGCTCGCGCGGGCTTCGCAGAGGACTGGAGCGATGGGGGGCTCGTCATCCGCGGCGAGCAGCCATGTCCCGACGCGCCAGAGGACACGGGGGTCTACGTGCCACCCGATGACGAGGGCTGTTCCACTGTGCCGGGAGCCGCCTGGGTGCTGTCGCTGGTGTTGCTGTGGCGCCGTCGAGGAGCTCTCAGAAGCAGCTGAGCTCGTCCTCTTCCTTCACCTTGCGGGTGCGGAGCGGGACGAGTCCGTCCGGGTCGACCTCGACGGAGACCTCGCCCTTGCGGTCGGGGACCTCGAAGGACCCCTGGCCGTCGATGACGTCGACGAGCGCCGCCGAGACCCTGAAGCCGTCGTGGTCGATGATGCTCACCGGAAGCTGGAAGTTGCCGAAGGGCACGTCGGCCTCGATGCAGCCTCGGGTCACGCCGTCGACGGTGTTCGTCGTGAGGGTGATCTCGGGGATGCGACCGCCGCGCACCCAGAAGTCGAAGAAGTCCGACAGGTCCTGGCCGCTGGTCTTCTCGAAGGTGTCCTGGATGAGCTGGGTCGTGACGTACTTGCCCTTGCGTTTCTGGAGCAGGGCGTCGAGGGAGGAGTAGTAGAGCTCCTCGCCCACCATGTACCGCAGGCTGTTGCCGATGATGTACATGCCGTAGAAGTGCCGGCCCATCCGGCTGCCGGTGTAGTTGCCCATCAGATCCACCGGGGGCCGGAGTTCGTCGTCGCCACCGGAGATGGAGCTGGCGCCCTTGCTGCCCTCGATGACGATTCGCACCTTCTCCATCCAGGCGAAGTAGTCCTGGGTGCCGAAGACGGCGCGGATGTAGAAGGCCGCGTAGACCTCCGGCATGATCGTGGCGATCCAGGCGTCTCGCTTGCCGCCGGGCATCACCAGGCCGTTCCAGTACTTGCGACCGACCTCGCGGGCCAGGATGGTGTGGTCGCTGTACGGATCGAGGTTCCGCACCACCGCGCTGGAGTCGCTGTAGCGGTTGAGCTCGAGCATCGTGTCGCCGGCTGCGCCGCCCCACCAGTGGCCGGACTTCAGGGGCCCAGTGTAGATGTCCCACTCCTTCTCGCGCAGGGGGGGCATGAGCTTGGAGTAGAACTGCAGCACGGTGCGCAGCTGCGGGCCGAACTCCTCCAGGGCGTAGCTCTCGACGGGGTGGAGGTGGATCTGCATGGCCGGGAAGCCGATGACCATCTCCTCGTGGCTGTTCCACTTGCCGAAGGCGATGCCCGGGCGGACGAGGTCGTTGCCTCGAACGAGCCAGGTCAGGGTCTCCTTGTCCTGGTCCCGCCAGCTCCGCGAGGCCATGCCGCTCACCGCGGCGTCGAAGCCGGTGAGCTCGGGGATGGTCACCGTCGCCGTGTAGGTCCAGCGCGTCGGGTTTCCGACCGGGTAGAACTCGGGCAGGATGTCGCGAAAGCCCGTCGTCGGCTGGCCGATGCGGATGATCTCGCCCGTCGAGGGATCGTCCTCGGCCCGGATCTGGCTCCACTCGCCGCTCCAGTCGAGGTGGAACACGAACTCCTCTCCCTGCTGGAGGGGCTCCGGGAGCAGCACGAGCAGGTCGAAGCGCTGCCAGTCCCGATCCGGGTTCAGCTTGCGCACCTCGGGGTTCTGCTGGACCGAGAACTCGGAGGAGTAGTCTGTCGCCGTCAGCGTCGGCGCGTCACTGCCCCCACCGCCGCCGAGGCCCACGGTGTCCGGGATGTCGGCTTCTGCCGCCGCGTCGTCGGCGCTGCCCACCATGCTCACGCCGTCGAGGCCACCGTCGGCCGAGATCTCCGAGAAGTTCTTGCTGCCGAGGGACGCCCAGGGCAGGTCGTTTCCTTCGCTGTCGGTGAGGGCGTCGAGCTCGAAGGTGCGAGCCTGGGATTGGCCGACGGGCATGGACAGGGCCATGCGCTGCACGCCGTCGCGGGTGGCCCTGACCGTGATGGTGGAGTCGATGTCGAAGCGGATGTGCTTGCGCATCTTGATCGGCTCCGCGTCGATGTCGAGCTCCGCCTTGACGGGCACGAGGTCGCGCTTGCGGACCCCGGGGACGTCCTTGAACTCCCGGTCCTCTTCGGGGAAGCCCTGTCCGGTCACCCGGAGACGGTGGTAGGCACCGCTGCCTTCGCGACCGTGGATGAAGACCTGCGAGGCCTCGCCTCGGTCGAAGACCCCGGCAGGGTCCTCGAGGCAGGACATCCATCGGTCCTCGCTGCGCACGCTCGTTTGGCGCCGGTAGCCGCCGGCGGCGACGTTGAAGCTGTCATCGGTGATGAAGTCGGCGAAGAGCAGGCGCTGGTCCTGGTCGATGCCCCCCCAGGAGCGCTGGAGCAGCTCGTCGGAGATGCGCGGGCGCAGGTCCATGCCGCCGAACTGCATCTGGGAGAGGCGGTTCGGCACGGTCGCTCCGGCCGCGATGGCACGCACCACGCGGTCCCGGCGGTCTTCGATGACGATCGTGAAGTCGGCGGTCAGCGCCAGGTCCGTGATCACCTCGTCGCCCTCTTCCGGCTCCGGCAGCAACAGTCGCAGCGCGTCGTCGCGGGTCGAGATGACGATGCCGCGGCCGATGGACACCCGGTAGGACTCCTCCTGGTGGGCGATGGGCGCCATGCGCTCCTCGTCGTGCCTGGCGGTCATCACCATGTGGTTCGCGAAGTTCCAGGCGTCGGCGCGCTCCTCGAAGTCCACCGTGAGCGTGCCCTCGCCCTGGAAGAGGTAGCCCGCCGTGTACTCGTGCTCCCCGTGGCCGGCCTTGATCGGCAGGGCGCTGCCGTCCTCGAAGTGGATGCTGCAGTGACCGACCTTCAGGTCGCGGTTGCGCAGGGTGACCGGGTTGGCCTCTGCGGCGAGATCGCCTCCTGTGGACACGCGCTTTCGGAAGTCCTCGAGTTCGGGGTAGGTCGCGCCGAAGGCCAGGGAGAAGAGGAAGAGAGGATTCATCGCGCCCAAAGGTAGTCGGTGCGTCGTGGAGCCAACGTCCGGCGTCCGTGAAGTGTTCCCAGCTCGCCTCCCCGTTCAGGGTCACTCGGCGGGTTCGGTGCGAGGACGCTAAGGTCCCGGTATGGCCGTACAGCTCGGGCCATTCGAGCTCATCGAAGCCATCTCGCGAGGCGGGATGGGCATTGTCTGGCGTGCGCGTCATCGGCGCCAGGGTGTGACCGTGGCGATCAAGGTGCTGCGCCCGGAGGCGCGCTCGAGGACGCTGCTCGAGGGGCTCCGCAACGAAGTCCGCGCGGTCGCCGGGATGGAGCACCCGCACATCGTCTGGCTCTACGACCAGGGTGTCGTCGAAGAGGACGCTCGTGAGGCCAGCCGGGGCAAGCTGCAGGTCGGAACGCCCTGGCTGGCGATGGAGTACTGCCCGGGTCGCACGCTGCTCGAGAACACCCCGACGAACTGGGCGGGCACGCGGAGGCTGCTCCTGGAGCTGCTCGACGCCCTGGCCCATGCCCACGCGCGAGGGGTCATCCACCGGGACCTGAAGCCGGCGAACGTGCTCTTCGGCGGTCGGCGTCCGGGCATCAAGCTCAGCGACTTCGGCATGGCCTACCTGGTCGATCGCCACCTCTCCGGTCGGGCTCGGGCCCCCTTCGGCGGTGGGACGGCGGCCTGGACCGCGCCAGAGCAGATCGAGCGCCGCTGGGCCGACCAGGGTCCGTGGACCGACATCTACAGCCTGGGGGTGCTCGCCTGGTGGCTGGTCGCCGGACGCCGCCCCTTCGAGGGCAGCCCGGATGCGATGGCCCAGGGGCACCTCGAGGCCGATCTGCCGCCGCTGAACCCCTGCTTTCCGGTGCCGCCGGGGCTGGAAGCCTGGCTGGGCAGGCTGCTGGACAAGCAGCCCTCCCGACGCCCACGCTTCGCAGCAGAGGCCGCTCGGACGCTGCTGGACCTCCCGGGGGTGGAGGGGGCCGGGACGCCGGTGTTGGTCGAACTCGACGACACGACCGTGACGCTGATGCCGCTCATGCTCACCAACGAGCCCTCCTCTCACTCCCTGTCCTTCATCACCGCGGTCCCGACCGACTGGCGCTGGGGGCTGTCGGACCCGGCCCGCCCGGAGCTGGTGGGTGCCGGGCTCGGCCTCCACGGCCTCCGCGAGCCGCCGCTGGTCTCTCGCGAGGAGGAGCGCGGCATGGTCTGGGACGGCCTGGTCGAGACCACGCGTCGCCGGCGGCCGCGCATCATCGTGCTCCGGGGTCCGGCGGGCTGCGGCAAGACGCGGCTGGGACGCTGGCTGGTCAGGCGGGTCCACGAGCTGGGGGTCGCCGAGCGCCTCGTCGCGGGCCACCGTCCGCAGCGAGACGGCCTCCGAGACGGCCTCTCCGAGCTCATCGGTCGCCACACCCACTGCGCGGCTCGGCGTCGCGGAGAGGTCCTCGGCAGGCTCACCCGTGTGCTCTCTCGCATCGGGATCGACGACCTCGACGAGGTCCTCGCCCTAACGGAGCTCGTCCAACCCGCCTCTGCCCGGGAGCTCCGCGGCAGCGGCATCGGCATGCGGCTCGATCGAGACGGACGCTTCGCGGTGGCCCGCCGCTACATCGAGCGCCTGGCGCGGCTGCGGCCGGTGGTCTGCTTCCTCGACGACGTGCACTGGGGGCTCGACAGCATGCTCTTCGCCGAGGCCTTGTTGGAGAAGCGGCTGCCGGTGCTGTTCGTGATGACCGCCCAGGAAGAGACCCTCGCCGAGCGGGCTGCAGAGCGCCACACCCTGGAGCGCCTGGCGATGCACGACCGCGTGGACGTCATCGACCTCCCCCCCCTCGAGGAGGGCGCTGGCGCCTCGCTGCTTCGCGGTCTGGGGCTGGCGCCGAGCCTGGCGACGGACCTGTCCGAGCGCAGCGGCGGGAACCCCCTGTTCGCGGTCCAGCTGGTGGGCGACTGGGTCGAACGGGGTGTGCTCATTCCGGGAGTCGAGGGCCTGGTGCTGGCGGAGGGCTCCTCCTCGGAGCTGCCCGAGTCCATCCGCGCCGTGTGGACCGCGCGGGTCGCGCGCCTGCTCGATGGTCGCGAGGACTGGCGCACCCCCCTGGAGCTGGCGGCGCTGCTGGGCCTCGACATCAGCCTGTCGGTGTGGGAGAGCGCGAATCGAGCAGCGGGGGTGTCGCCGCCGGAGGAGCTGTGGAGGGAGATGGAGACCCGACGCCTGGCGCGGATCGAGGGCGACCGGCGAGGCTTCGCCCACGCGATGCTGCGGGAGTCGATCGTCGCCGGAGCGGTCTCCCGCGCCCCCCGCCTCCACCTTGCATGCGCGGACGCGATCCGCACGCGGGACCAGCCCGCTCGATTGGGGCGGCACCTCGTCGCCGCCGGTCGGCCCCAGGAGGCGATCGCCGCGCTGTTGGAGGGGGCCGAACGCCGAGTCCTGGAGGGCCGGTATCCGGCTGCGGAGCGCCTCCTGGAGGAGCGGGACGCGGCGTTGGATCTGCTCGAAGTCGGCCTCGACGCGCCACCACGGATCGAGGGCTGGCTGCTCCATGCTCGCGTCAGCAGTCTCCGGGGCGATCTCTCCGGGGTCGGGAGGTGGACCGAGAGGGCGCTGTCCGCCAGCGAGGATGGCAGCGATCTGTGTGCTCGTGCCTTGCTCTCCGAGGCTTCCGGGCTGCGCTCCCTGGGTCAGCTGGAGGCGGCCTCTGAGTCGGTCGAGGCCGCCCATCGCATCGCGGTGGCCCTCGACGACGCCGACCTGAGGGGCCTGTGCCTCTACGAGCGCGGCGTCACCTTGCGGCGACGAGGGGACCTGGAGGCCTCCGCGACGGTCCTCGACGAGGCTCTCTCCGTCTGCCCGACCGGCCAGGACTGGACCGCCAGGGCCCACGTGAACAAGGCGCTGATCGCCGTCCAGCTCGACCACGCCGAGGCCGCGAGCGCCGCCCTGGACCGCGCGGAGGCCCTCTCCGCGAGTGAGCCCTTCCTCGTCGCGAGCGTGGCCCTGGCTCGAGGGGACCTGATGCGGGGCAGCGACCAGCCGGACTTCGCGGAGGCTCACTACCGCAGGGCGTGGGCCACCTTCGAGCGCATCGGGCATCACTCGGCGACGCTGGCCCGGCTGAACGTCGGGCTCCTCGCCGTCGCGGCGGGGGACATCGACGAGGGTCGGGTCCACCTTCGGGGGTGCCTGCGCGATGCCAGGACCCGCCTGCCTCAGCTGGGAGCCCACCTCGGCCTGCTGGTGTGCTCGGCGGACCTGAACCACGACGGGGCCTGGCAGCTCCACCTGGCGGCGTTGAAGGGTGCGAGGCTTGCGGAGGTCGACTTCGCCCGCTTCTTCGAGCGAGCGGGTGACCGCGCGAACCGTGCGGGCTTCCTCGACCGGGCGGAGCAGGCATACACCCTGGCCGCCGAGCAGTGGGAGCGCCTTGGGCGGCCAGAACAGCGCGACCGGGTGGGTGAGCTGCTCGGCCCCGATACCTGAGGCCTGCGGCGGTCGCCCAGCGCCTCACGGCGATGCGCTCCTCGTCAAGTTAGGTCGCCTGCCCCGGAGGACTCGTGATCGTCGGCGTCCCGAAGAAATGGCTGCGCATGACGCTGATGGTGAAGGGCTCGACCCTTCCCCAGACCTGGAAGCGCATCGTGATGACGACGGCCTTCTCGGCTGTCGTGACGCTCTTGTGGGGGGTGTGGGGGCTGGAGCGCTTCACGCTCTCGACGACACCCTTCGCGCTGGTGGGCGTGGCGCTGTCGATCTTCCTGGGCTTTCGGAACAACACCTCCTACGACCGCTTCTGGGAGGGACGCAAGCTCTGGGGGCGCATGGTCAACGTCAGCCGCACCTTCACGCGGCAGGTGCTGACCCTGATCCACCCCGGCGACCGGGCCCCCCCCACCGAGAAGCAGCGCGCGCGGGTCCTCGGCGAGGAGCTGGTGCGCAGGCACATCGCCTACGTGCACGCCCTGCGGATGCACCTGCGAGACGAGATCTGGGAGCAGTGGACCCAGCTCGATCCCTTCATCGGAGAGGCGGAGCGGGCGGCGCTGAAGCCCGAGTCCAACCGCCCCGCCGCGATCTCCCACCGCAGCGGCGAGCTGTTGGCCGATGCCTTCCGCAGGGGCTGGATCGAGGCCCACCTCTTAGCCAACATCGACGCCTCGCTGACGGAGATGATCGGCGTCCAGGGCGCCTGCGAGCGCATCAAGTCGACGCCGGTGCCCTTCGTCTACCAGGTGCTGACCCACCGCTTCGTCGGCGTCTACTGCATCGCGCTCACCTTCGGGCTCCACGACACCGTGGGGCTCTTCACCCCCCTGGTCGTCGCCTTCGTGAGCTTCGCCTTCTACGGGCTCGACGCCATCGGCGACGAGATCGAGGAGCCCTTCGGCTACGACCCGAACGACCTGCCGCTGATGGCGCTGTCCCGCATGATCGAGATCAACCTGCGCCAGCGTCTCGGCGACGAGCACCTCCCGCCCTTGCACCAGCCTCGGAACGGCGTGCTCGACTGAGGGGTCCGAACAAGCATGATCCTCCTCGCATCACTCGCCCTCGCCGCTCCAGGCACGATCCCCGCCGACCGCGACTGGGACGTGCTCACCCCGGGTGACGGCCGCTCCATGCTCGTGGACGCTGGTGAGAAGCTAGGAGCCTGGGAGCTGGAGCTCGCCGGAGTCGTCGTGGACGGACCTCGACTGTCGAAGATCGCGGCCAGTACGGACCCCGAGATCCTTCGTGCGTTGCGCGAGGACCTGGGCCGTCCCTTCGATCTCACCGATCTGCTGCTGTTCGTCGACGACGTGCTCGCCCACGGGGAGCGGGGCCAGGAGGTCGTCGTGCCCACCGGTCGCCTGCGGTCGGCGGGCATCGTGATCCACCCCGACGAGGTCTTCGAGGGCGAGGTCCGGAGCTACGGCGGCAAGGCCGTCGCGGTCGATCGCCCGGAGCGACCGGAGAGCTACGACCCGGCACCGGACGGTTCGATCCTCGGTCCGGAGTGGAGCGCGCGCTACCCGAACCCATCTGACCGCGACGCGCTGATGCAGCTGTTGCGCGACGAGAACGAGGGCTTCGCCGATCGCATCGCGTCGCTGCTGGGCCAGCTCGAGGAGCAGGGCGCAGAGGTCTACGTGACCTCGACCGTGCGGAGTCGGCATCGCGGCTACCTGATGTGGGGCGCCTTCGAGCTCTCCAGGGCGTCCTCGGAGGCGGAGCTGAAGGCGAAGCAGTCCAAGCTCTCGAGGGTGAACGAGGAGTGGGGCCTGTTCACCCAGATCGTCTGGGAGGCCCCCGGCGGCTGGGAGGCCACCAAGGAAGCGGCGCGCCAGATGGCGGATGCCTACGACGTCGTCTACGCGACCGAGAAGGGGGCGAGGAGCTCGAACCACTACGACGGCGTCGCAGCCGATCTCGTCGTCCTCGACATGCCGCGCTCGGTCAGGCTGAGAGCTCCCGATGGCTTCCAGAAGACCTTCGATCTCTCCGATCCGAACGAGACCCGCGACCTGTCGCTGTCGCCGCAGATCATCGAGTGGGTGGAGGCCCACTTCGCCGTCACCAAGCTCCGCTCGGACTACCCCCACTGGAACGACGCGGGCTGATCAGTCCTCGCCCGACAGAGCCCGGTCGATCTCCGGGTGAAGTCGCATTGGTCGCCCCGCTTCCTTCAGGCGCTCCCTGACCGGGGCGAGATCGATCTCGACCGGCGCAAAGGTCGGGGCCTCCTCGAGGACAGCGTCGAACTCGCGCTTGGCGGCCTCGACCCGCTCGCGCAGGAAGCCCTCGAGCTCCTGCTTCATGTTCTCGTCTCGCCTGTGGCGCAACCACAGGAGCGAGGGCGCGTTGAAGATCACGATGTCGTCGCCCGCGCGGCAGACGAAGTCGCGCTCGAGCAAGGCCACGACCAGTCCGGCGAGCTCGCCGCGGTTCACGAGCAGGTCGTGCTCCTTGAGCCCCAGGAGCTTGCGCCGGTTGAGCTCCAGGACGCTGAAGACGGTGAGCCCGATGATGGCTACCGGAGCCAGGAGGACCGGCGCGCCGCACATGGCGACGAGCAGGCTGTTCGTCAGCCAGAGCAGCAGGAAGAAGAAGCCAGCGATGCCAGCCCAGACCTCCGGCGGCACCTCGCCTGCCTGCCAGCTCAGAGGCTGGGCGATCGCGCTGACTTCGTCCTGCAGACCAGGCAGGTCCGCGAAGGAGTCCTGGATGGCTCGAATGGTCTGGAGCGGAGGACTCTCGCCCGGCGCTCTCGGGGGCAGGTCGATCATCAGGTTCGCGCTCAACAGCAGGCCGCGCCACTGGTTGGTGCGACCCTCTGGGGGCAGCGCACCGAGCAGCGTCGGGTCGAGTTCCACGGTCCGCACGACAACATCATATTGCGCCACCCGGAGCCGTCGATCCGCCAGGAGGATTAGGATCGGGCATGCCGCTCGACGGTCTTCGGGAGAGACTCCCCATCGACGCCGAGGCCCTCGACGGGCTGTGGTCGGAGTTCGGCGAGGACGACGCTGACCGCTTCCTCGGCTGGCTGCACGAGCACGGCCACATCGACATGGAGACCTTCGTCGCGCTGGAGGGCACCGGCGACCTCCGCATCGCCGGGCTCGATTCCATCGGCATGTTGCCCGAGGCCAGCATCGAGATGATCGAAGACGGCACGGTCGAGGGCTACGACGTGCTCGGGCAGGTCGGGCGGGGCGGCGTCGGCGAGGTCCTCGTCGTGCGCGAGCAGGACCTTGGTCGTCGCGTCGCGCTGAAGCGGCTGTTGCCAGAGGTGCTCGGCGAGCGCGAGACGGTGTCGCGCTTTTACCGCGAGGCCCAGATCACGGCCCAGCTGGAGCACCCCGCCATCATCCCGGTCTACCGGCTGGAGCGGGCCGGCTCGGAGATCGCCTACACGATGAAGCTGGTCCAGGGCGACACGCTCAAGGAGCTCATCGCCGAGGCACGCCACACGCTCGCGGCTCACGGACGGCTGCCCGAGGTGTTCTCCCTCCCGGCGCGGATCCGCCTGCTGCTGCGCGCCTGCGAGGCCGTGAGCTATGCGCACTCACGCGGCTTCATGCACCGGGACCTGAAGCCCAGCAACATCATGCGCGGAGCCCACGGCGAGGTCTACGTGATGGACTGGGGCATCGCGCGTCACGTCGACGGCAACGACGTCGGGTTCGCCGAGATGCCCTTCGACGAGTCCATCGAGGCCACGCAGATCGGGGTGGCCATCGGGACTCCCGCGTACATGGCCCCCGAGCAGGCGATCGCTGCGGGGGACGTGGCCGGGGCGGCGGATCAGTACGCCCTCGGCATAATCCTCCAGGAGCTGCTCACCCTGGAGCGGGCTCGCCCGGGTCTCGACGCAACCGAGCTCCTCGGCGCCGCCCGGGTCGCGATCAGGCGGCCCCCGCAGCCGGTCGCGGGCCTCGAGCCCCTCGACCCCGAGCTCGTCGCGATCCTGGATGTAGCCTGCGCCCCGGAGCAGACCCAGCGCTACGCCGGGGTGCGTGAGTTCGCCGCCGACCTGCAGCGCTACCTCGACGACGAGGAGGTGGCCGCGCGGCCGGACAACGTCGTTCGGCGAGTCGAGCGCAGCCTCGTCCGCCACCGCCACGGGACCCTGCTGCTGTTGGTCGGGCTGCTGGTCATCATCTTCGCCTCGATCAGCGGTGGCCTCTATCGACGCCAGACCGAGCGGGCAGCGGACCGCCGGGCCGACGAGGTCATGGACGTCCTGCTCGCCCGGGCCTCTCGCCAGAGCTACGTCGTCACCAGCGCGTTCCTCGCCTACGAAGGAGAGGTGCGCGCCCTCGCCGCGGCCGCCGAGCAGAGCGCGGGCGCCTCTACGCTCGACCGTCCGCTGCGCCTGGCTGTGGACCACGGCGACGGGGTCATCCTGGACGCCTTCGTCGGCTTCGCTGACGGCGCGGTTGCCATCCACCCGCCCGGGGATCTGCCAGAGGGCTTCGACCCCCGCCAGCGCCCCTGGTACAGGCAGGCGGTCGGCTCACGCGACCCTGTCTGGGGAGCTCCCTACGAGGACGCGCTGGGCCGGGGGCTGATGCTCCCTTGCAGCATCGCGCTGTCGAGCGACGAGGGCTTCGTCGGAGTCGCTGGCCTCGACCTCGCTCTCGAACCGCTGGCCGAGATGGTCCTGGCGGTCCCGGAGCTCAAGGGAGTCCGGGCCTCTTCGCTGCTCGACGGCGAGGGTCGGGTGCTCGTGTCCACCGCCGACTGGCTGGAGCCCCTGCAGCTCCACACCAACGACGAGCTGGTGGTGCGGGTCCAGAAGAGGGGCAGCGGCATGCTGGAGCGCCCGCTCGCCGGAGGCACGGAGCTGTTGCTCTACTACCGCCTGGGAGAGCTGGAGTGGACCTGGGCCGTCGAAGGGGACCGGGAGACGATGCTCGGCTACTCGCCGTAGTGCAGGAGTCCAGTAATCCCCAGCCCTTAGGGGTGCGGTTACCGCACCCCGTGACCGAAATACGCGTTCAAGACTCGTTTAGCGCCCCGTAGAAGCTGCCAGATCGTCCAGCGCCCGCTGGGCGTCGGTGTTTCCCTGTTGGGCAGCCTTTCTGTACCACCGCACCGCTTCAGCCAGGTCTTTCGCGACCCCCGAACCGGTCTGGTAGCGCCAGCCCAGCGCGACCTGAGCGTTCGTAATGCACGAATCGGCCACCCAGCCGCGGTTGCGGACGAACTTGAACCGCCTGCTATGGCCGAGCGCAACGCCGAACGGGGCGCCAGGACCCCGTGGTAGAGGATCTGGTTCGCGCGCGGTGGAGGAACCAGTGCGGCCAGGCGCTCCAGTAGTTCCAGGCGGCTGAGCACGATCTCCGTCGTGCCTTCCGCCCAAGGTCGCTTCAGCGTGATGCAGAGGTCTCCGTCCGTCCGCTCCTCCAGCCGGGTCTTCGCCAGGGGAGGGCGGGCGATGTACCGCCCCAGCCTCTCCAGTCCCGCGCGCTTGCCCGCTCCGATCACGACCCCGGCGTGGAGCCCGTAGCCGTCGCAGTTCGCGCAGCGAGGAGGAAGCCGAAAGGGCCGCCCACCCAGCATCTGGATGCGCCGTGCCCGCCGAGCTGCAGGCCGTGGGCGTTCTGGCTCTGGCGTCATCCCTGGTGTCCACCGGAGTCGGTTTCCTTGGCGCTGCTTTTGTGATTCACGTTATGGGACTGGAACGGTAGCCAGCCTGACCAGCAGCTCCGCGCTGGCTGCCGTGCCCTCAGCGCTGGAAACGCTCGAAGAACTCCCAGATGACCGCGCTGGCGTCGATGTCCTGGTTGACCTCTCCGATCATGCTCTTGGGTAGGTATTGGGAGCCCCCCGGCCAGGCGTGACCCCCGCCTTCGACTGCCCACAGCTCGACCTCGGCGCCCGTGGCGCATGAGTGGTATTCGTCGACACGCACAACGCTGTTGTCGTCCTGATTGACGTCTGGAAGCTCAGTGGTGTCCGGTGCGGGTTCACATTGGTTGTGGTCCACCCAGAACATGACGGCATCGTTGATGGATATGGACGCCCCCCGGTCTTCGTTCGCGACCGCGCCGCCCTCCCAAAGGACCAAGGGGTCTTCGGTACCGGGCATGAGCAGCATGGGCACAGGCTGTGCCGGGGCACAGTCGTATCCCTCGGGCATGCTTCCGATCACGTTGGCCGCTGCCGCGAAGGTCTGGCTCCGCTCGCAGGCCAGCCGGTTGGTGAAGAAGCCGCCATTGCTGGCGCCCGTGGCATAGATCCGCGCTGGGTCGAGGTCCGCTCGCCCGGCGATGTCCGCGATGACGGCATCGACGAATGCGAGGTCATCGATGCCTTCTGGTGGCAGATGGGGCGTGTCCCTTCCGTCGTCCCAGTTGCCGTCGTACGAGCTCGGGTACGCCACGACGAAGCCTTCAGCATCTGCAATGTCATTGAAACCGGTGAAGTTGGCTCCTCCCCGTCCCTTGCTGTCGCCACTGGGGCCGCCCCCGTGGAACATCAGGAGGAGCGGGACGGAGTCCGACAGTCCATCCGGAACGTGAACGTAGTAGTTTCGCGCCGCGCCATCGACGTCGATGGCGACACGGTCGCTTCCTCCCGCGCACGCGGCAAGCAGCGGAATGAAAAGCGTGCCCACGTAGCCTCTCCACACGTTACACCTTGGCCGGTTTCTATGTACCCGAAGGTACGGGGGCATGGGGCAGAACATTCGCTCCTGAGGTGATTTATGGAGCGTTTGCCATGGCGGGCAGAAAGAACGCGAGACAGAGGGTCAGCAAAAAGAACTTCTTCATTTCGAGCTTCCTTTTTCGACGCGGGGTCGAAGTCTAGCGAGAGCGTCGTAAGCGCTCGACCAACACATCTGGCCGGCGCTCGGCTCGCCGGGTAGGCGCGTAGGGCGCGCCTCGATCAGCCGACCAGGCGGTTTTCTCGCTCGGCGCGGATGGCTGCGGGGGTGAGGCGGACGGCGGGGTCGCTCTCGAGTCGTCCGAGTACCTCCTGTAGGTAGGCCCTGGGATCGAGGCCCTGCAGCAGGCAGCTGCCGACCAGGGTGAACAGCACACAAGCAGACTGTGCTCCTCCCTCGGAGCTGGCAAACAGCCAGTTCTTCCGGCCGACGACGGGCTGTCGGAGGGCGCGGGCGGGGCGCTGCCGGTCTTCGACAGAGCCATCCTTGGCGAGGCGCTCGGCCTGGAACAGCCGGCGGATGGCGGCCAGGCCGACGGCGGCTGTCCCGGGGTCTGTGTTGCTTGCTTCGAAGAACTTCCGACGGGCATGGGCCCAGCACCCAGCGCGCTGGACACCGGCAGCCTTCGCGACGAGGTTGAAGTCGGAGGCGCCGTCCACGATCAGCGTGCCGTCGAAGCCCTCCAGGACCTCAGCGACCGTAGTGCCCTCCTTGTCCGGCGTGGACTGGAAGGCGACGTGCTCGTGGTTGCCGAAGGCCCAGAGGTGATGGCGGGCGGCCCGTCCCTTGGTGCCGTCCAGGACTGGGAAGCCTGTGGCGTCGGCGCGGAGCCAGTTGCCGGCCAGGACCTCGCGCTCGATCTGCTGGGCGATGGGTCTCATCGCCTCGGCGCCCGCTCGGACCCAGCCGCAGAGCGTTGCGGTGTTCACGTCGATGCCGAGGCGGTCGAGGCGCTTCACCTGCCGGTTGAGCGGGATGTGGTCGCCGTACTTGTCGGCCAGGACCAGGGCCAGCAGTCCGTTGCCGCACATCGCCTTGGGGAGCGCGAAGGACTCGGGGCACTCCGAGGCGACGACGCCCTCGCCTGGACAGCTCGGGCAGGCGTACTTTCCCTGAACGATCTGAAGGACCTCAGCCCGAGCCGGGATGATCTCCCACCGGTAGGAGACCGCGTCACCGATGTGCTTCAGCGGTCCCTTGCAGCAAGGGCAGCCCTCCACCGGCGCCTTCCCGTCCACCCGGCGCTTTGGAAGCGGGGAGTCCGCCAGGTTGCGCCGGCCTGTGCCCTTGCGCTTCCTCCGCGTGGGCTTGGTGCCCGCCTGCTTCGGCTTCTCCGGTTCTGGGAGCCGTCCGAAGATGTGGAGCTGCGCTTCGTGGTCCTCGGTGACCCGCTCGGACTTCGGGCCGAGGAGCTGGCGCTTCAGCTTGGCGATCTCCAGGGCCTGACGCTCGGCGACCGCGGTGATGGCCTCGAGCTTCAGCTGCTCCTGATGGAGCTCGGCGCGGACGGCCTCGAGTTCCTGGAGCTCAGCCCTGAGTGCAGCGTTCTCAGCGCGGAGTTGCTGGTTCTCGGCTCGGCTCGGATCCACGCCTCGACCTATCCGATCTCCAAGGATCCACAAGGCCTGGCGTCCATCTCGGCAGGCGCTTCGCCGTCGTGATGTCCAGGCCCTCCAGCAGCGCGCCCAGTTCGGCCGGGGACAGCCGGATCTGCTTGCCCTCACCGAGCTCCGGGAGCTTGAAGCGACCCCGCTCCAGCCGCTTGTAGACCATCACGAAGCCACCCCGGTCCCAGAACAACAGCTTCAGCGCGTTCCGCCGGCGGTTGTGGAAGACCCACAGGTGCCCGGTGAGCGGGTCCTCGTCCAGCACTGTCCGCACGACCCCGCTCAGGCCGTCGATCGATTTCCGGAAGTCCGTCGGCTTCACCGCCAGGTGGATGCGCAGCCCGCTCGGGATCAGCACAAGGCTGCGACCAGCCGCCCGACCTCCTCGGCCACGAAGCCCCGACGGAGCTCCACCCGGACTCCGGAGGGGACCACCACAACGACCTCGGGGCCCGCTGGCGAGATGACTTCGACGAATCCCACCGGGGTCGCCTCATCCGCGCGAGCCTCCTTGATCCAGCGCTGCAGCGACCCGCATCTCACCCCTGCCGCCTCCGCGAAGGCCCGCTGCGTCTGCCCCGACGCCATCCACGCTCGCGCCATCGCCTTCCGCTCCGTCGCCGTCCGACGCTTCCTCATCGCTGACCTCCACCGCCGAACACCTACGATCTCAACCCAATGGCGTCAGCATGCGTTCACTGAGCGGATACAGAGCGTCAACGCTCTCGGCTTACCAAGTGGAGTGAGGAGGCAACTGTGCCTCATAATGGCGCAAAAGAAAAGACCGGGCGTCGCCACTAGTCGGCGGAGTACTCGGTGTAGTCCTGGCTGACCCCATGGTGTGCCTCGGCCCAGGCGCTGAAGGCCCGGACCTCGGCGGCCGCGGAGCGGTCGTAGCGGTCGGGCGGGTTCTGGCGCAGGAGAGGCACCCAGTGCTCCTCGCCGTGGCGGTCGACGAACACGGCGCAGCAGGTGAGCCAGGCGCCGGGGCCGAGGTGCTGAACCCGCGCATCGCCAGGATCACCGGCGCCCTCGTCGATGAGCCATCCGCCCACTTTCTCCAGGCGCAGGCCCGATGAGAGCTGGTCCATGACGTACCTCAAGGCGTGCTGGAGGACCTCCCGCAGCGGACCGGGGGGTGGCCCGCCGTCGGGGCTCGCCGGCTCGTAGTAACGGTAGACCCCCGCCTCCACCTTGCGCTCTGCCGCTTTGCGCCGGACCCACTCTTCACAGATCGCCTGGCTCGCGGTGCTCGCGCCAGCCAGATTCCCCAGCGCGTACCATTGACCAAAGGCCACGATCCCGACCTCCAACTCGCAGCCGCCACCCACCACCAGCTCCGCCATCGACACGGCGATTCGCTCGGTGGCGATGCCCGCCCACTGGTGGAAACGCTCGTATTGGGCGTCCAGGATCGCGACGAGCTGGGACGGGTCGTCGCGCAGCGGCTTCGCGTCAGGAGGGTCACCCTGCCCTTCGCTCAAATACCCCGCGTAGTCCGGGGAGCTCTGAGCGAAGAGCTCCGAGTAGCGCGCCATCACCTGCTCGCCGCGCTCGGGATCGTTCATCGCGGCGATGAACCCATTGTTGACCCGCTCGAAGTGGGCCTGGTCGCGCACACCAAACTCGGAGTAGAGCGCCGGGAGCTCGTCCTTGGACTGGGCGGCGGTGAGCTTCACACAGAGCTTGGCGTAGGTCTCCAGCGCGATGCCCTCGACGCTCGAGTCTCCGGCCGCGGGCTGGCGGGTGGCCGGCGCGGCGGCGCTCCCCTCCGCGGGAGAGCTCGGGCGCTTGGACTCGATGTAGCGCGCGCGGAGCTTCTCGTTGTAGTCGAGCAGGTGGAAGTACACCAGATGCTCGGGCTCTAGCAGCAGGACCTGTCGCTCGAAGAAGCGGGCCAGCAGCGCCTCTTCGTCTGCCTCGCGCCCTTCGCGCGCCATGAGCTCGGCCAGGGCCAGGGTGCGCACGTCTTCGACCCAGGGGAAGTCGCTCTGTGTGAGCGGGACCGCCTCGATCAGGGCGCGGCTCTCGGCCGGATCCAGGCTGTGACCCCGCAACACGGCTACCCGCATCCGCAGCAGGCCCATCACCCTGCCGCCCGGGTCCTGCTGGGAGAGAAAGTGCTCGAGGCGCGTGATAATCGGCCCAAAGTCAGCGCTCTGGAGCGCGTTCATCTCTTCGAAGAGATAGCCCAGGTCGTGGTCCGCCAGGTCCGGCGCCATGTCGCCGAGGATCTTGCGAGCCTCCGCCGGAGCAGCCCCTCCCTGTTGCCACGAGAGGGCCATCACCGTGCGCCACAGCGTGCCAAAGAAGGGGTATTGCCGGGTGTAGAGGAAGTGGTCATCGATGATGCGCCCCTGGTAGATGGCGTGCAGCACCGGGTTGAGGTGCTCGAAGCCCTCGTCGGGACGTCCCCACAAGAAGCAATAGCGCACCATGGCCATGGCCCACTTGCCCGACACCTTGGGAAAGCGAGCCGCAGCGAACACGGCGAGCGCCTCGTCGATCTGACCGCGGCCTTCCAACTCCTGCCCGAGCCCGAATTGGAGCTGCGCGTTGTCTGGAAAATGGGCCACTGCGTCGCGGTAGCGCTCCAGCGCCTGATCTCTGTCCCCGGCCTGATAGGCGCTGATGGCGCGAAATTGAAACCACTCTTGCCGCTGCGCGTCGCTCAACTCGGCGGGTTGAAGCTGCGCGAGAAACGCCTCCACCGCAGGCCACCCCCCGCTGCCGAGCACCTCGCCCACCTTCGCTTCGAGATCCAGCTGCGCGTCGCTCATCTTGTGTCCTTCGATGGAGAGATCGGGCCCCCGGGTGACCCACCCAGCCCGGCGGCGCCTGGGAGGAACTCTCGCACCGCCGCCGCTCCAGATCAAGCCCGGGCGACGGCTGCGCTATGGAGCTTGAGCGTCTACCGACGCTCATTCGCACTCGCCCAGGTTGTCCTCCACGATGGTCGAGCCGCCCACCTCGATCGACTCTGCGAACGCTTCGGCATCGTCCTGACACAGGGCGTCGTTGAACCCGATGTACAGGTAGTAGCCCACGGACGTGAGGCTCGATAGGCCGTCGATGCTGGTCAGGGCGTCGTTGTACCCGATGTACAGGTAGGAGCCCACAGTGGTGAGGCTCGAGAGCCCAGCGAGGCTGGTCAGGGCGTTGTTGTACCCGATGTACAGGTAGGAGCCCACGGACGTGAGGCTGGACAGGCCGTCGATGCTCGTCAGGGCGTCGTTGTCAGAGATGGACAGGGCGCCGCCCACGGACGTGAGGCTCGAAAGGCCGTCGATGCTGGTCAGGGCGTTGTATAAGGCTATGGTCAGGTTGCCGCCCACGGTTGTGAGGCTGGAGAGGCC
>MPMF02109229.1_pt1 | contig 18858 bp, 11 predicted proteins | sample 1617271 | NCBI WGS metagenome assembly MPMF02 (sample SAMN05944812, study PRJNA350692) | marine metagenome | biome: marine; feature: ODZ; material: water; isolation source: 120 m water sample prefiltered with 30 um filter, filtered on to 0.2 um... | place: Pacific Ocean | collected 2012-04-09... | reverse complement strand
TCAGGAGGTGCAACAGATTGTTCCAATACAACGCCGACACCTAAAACTGGCCGAAAAATCGCTTATTTCGTGGTTCTTTTCACGAACTGCTGCAAAATCTATCCTGTGCCTATCCTTCGTCAAGCCCCATAGTGGCGAATCATCACCGCAAACTGGGGGTCGCGATCGCACCGCGCCTCGCAAACAATCCAGCATCGTCAAAACAGCAGGTCCCCAGGCAAGCCGCTACCAGAAAATCGTCGTCGTCAAAGGAAAACGGCTTTTTTTCGCAAGAACTATTTGAATTCCTTCGGACTCACGAGGAGATCCCCCAGGTCATTGGTTCCTGCAGCAATCTTGGTCTTGAAGCGACCCCGTTTCCATTTTTCTTTCTTGTCGCCCTTGCTCACCTCCCCAATGGACCCGGACTTCGGATGAACGACTTCGAATTCGAGTTCCATGCCGACAGGCAGATCTTTGATTTCAAAATTGCCGTTCGCATCCGTCACGGCAGTGTAGGGCGTATCCTTGACCAGCACCCAAGATTTCATCCAGGGATGAATACTACAGGAAATATCGACGAGTTTGCGCTCATCTTTGGTCGGTTTGAGATCCTTAGAGCCGCCGGTGGCTATATTCTCATTAAATGCGCTATTTTTTGCGAAGCTGATTTGGGTGTTGTGGGCAGATGGATCCGAGTTTTTGACCTTCAGGGTGTCTCCCGGTCGCATGGTCACCACGTGGGGCGCAAACCGACAGCCCTTGTTATCCAACTCAATCGTTGCTCCCTTGGTGGCCCCTTCAGGCTCGGGCACATCCTTGGTGCGGACCCAGAGGACCACATCTTTAATGCCACCATCTTCGGATATCACCAGTTGTTCATCGCGCAGGCCCAGGGCTCCACAAACCTCCTGGTCCTTGGTGACATTTATTTTTTTGCGATTTGGTGGATCACCATCGTAGACAAAACGGCCCTGCAAGGTACCTCGGGATTCTGCAGCCGGCAGAGTCCCACCCATAGCGAACAGCAGCGCACAGGCCGTCCATACAACACAGTGTGTTGTCACAAAACGTTTTCTCAGCATTTTTTGCACCTCGAAATAATTGAACTTTTACTTCCGTCAAACACATTTCCGTCCAATCCTCGAGGCCGGAAAAAACTATTTCAATTCCTCCGGGCTAAGGTGTATGTCGCCCAGATTGTTGTCTCCTTCTTCGATTTTTACTTTGAATTGTCCCCGCTTCCATTTCGCCTCTTTACCGTCCACCTTTGGCTTCATGATGTAGCCACTCGGAGCATGCCAGGTTTTGAATTCCAGCTCTGCACCGGCCGGAAGATTGGGAATCTCAAAGGAACCATCCGGCTTCGAAATGACGACATAGGGAGTTTCTTTGACCAAAATCCAGGATTTCATCCAACCATGGGAACCGCACGAGAGCGGCACACCGATTCGTTCGGCCTTCTTGAATTTTTTCTCCACGGATTGCTTGGGAGGGAGGTTGTCGTTGAAGGGTGTATTTTTTCGAAAACTCCCACCATTCACGTTGTGGTTGATTGAATCCGAATTGTTCAGTTGCAATGTCTGACCAACGCGAACGACCGCAAGGTATGGCTCGAAACGGCAGTACTTGTTGTCCAGGACAACAACATCCTTGTCGCTTTTCGCATAGTCGGGATGAACATCCACATCCTTCGAGACAAGCCAAATGCCAACATTGGCGACCCCGCCCTCCGGATCGATCACCAGATCCTCCACCAGCGGGTGTTGCTCTTTGCAGACCTCAGCATCTTTGTCCACATTGCATTTCGCCTGGGTCGGCACGTCACCGTCATAGACAAAACGGCCACGCAGCGTACCCCACGATTCGGCAGCCAGCAAGGTTGAGACGCTGCCAAGGACAAACAGGGATGCAACACTCACGATGACAGACAAGTTGCGTATCACGGAGAAAAAACTCTGAGAGAAAAATAGCATCGCGGAAACCTCCGAGAAAAAAATAACATCATGGATACCTCTGACATACTCATGCAAATATTCCGCCTACCGGATCTCTCTGGAGGTCAGACCACTCTAGAGAAGAGCCCGCACACCTCCAGGCTTTCTCACAATTTAAATCACTTCCTGCCACGATGAGACAATCGCTACACAACCAATAATAATCCATTACTAAATAATACACACCATAACGCCACAAAACCATGCCGAGAAAACCCTCCACCCGCTGCTAGCAACGGGCAACGAACTACCCGCAATCCGGTCTCGACGCACTAGGGATTTTCGCTCGGGGTGTTTCCCAACTCCCGGGACAACTGTTCGGCTCGCTGCCGAACGGAAGCCTTCGATTCTACATACGAACCAAAATTGGACAGCAAGTCAACTACCGCCTGCAGTTGCTCGGCGCCGATCCCATGATACAACTCGATCAGTTTTGGATTCCCATCCGGATCCAAGATCGGCGCGCCCTCGGCATTGAGTGCGGGCAGTTCAAAACCTCCGAAAGCTGGCGGGCTATCGGGCTTGTACGGCAGCATCTCTTGCATCTTGGTGTAGGGCAAAATCCAGCTTGGCTTGGCAATCCACCGCTTAATAAAGGCCGGCTGTAGACGTCGGTACACATCTCCTAAATTCGGTCCGTTGGCACGATCGCCACCCTCCGGTTTCTGATCGTTCACAGGATGGCATGTGATACAGCCTGCTTTGTTGATGACAATCTTTTCCGCATCGGAAAGACGACGACCCGACGCTCCTATTTCCAGCAGATGTTCCTGGTAGTGTGCTTCCGCTTGAGCCAAATCGGCTGTATTCCGACTGGCATCGAACTGTTGCGGATAATCCGAATTGTCCCGGGCCGAAAAATACTGCACCAGCTTTGTGGCCTCACTACGTGAAAGATTGAACCTTGGCATCCGCAACAAAACGCCCGGTCTGACCGGATAGGGATTGAGAAGAAATTCGGTAAGCCAGGGCTCCTGTGTCTTACGGCCCTGGTTTACCAATGGAGGTGGAACCCAAGCCAATGCAGCAGGTCCATCGGCACTCGGCTCTGTTTGCCGCACAAGTTCAACTGCAATGGGCAACAACAGCTTGGCAAAATCGCCGCCCCTAGGTGGATAATGCTTGGAAACCATCTCCTGAGGGATGGTCTCTAGGGGATCCTTCACGAAATAGGGATGGCCGTCTAAATAGGCCGGCTCCCAGAGTTCGATACTGTAGCCTAAGGCTTCCGGGGGTGGATCCTGCTCAAAGACATCGACATATTCTTCGAGAGAAAGGTATTCTTCCTCTTCAGGATCCCACGCCATGGTTTCCACATGGCCGTCACGATCAACCCGCTCCATTCCGTAAAGCGTGCTGTGCAGCAGACCCTGCCAATCGACATGCTCCGAAGGCTCGATCTGTTTTTTGCTGTAATGCGGTTCTAGGAACGGGTAGACCGGCGGCGATTCTGGGTCCTCAAAATCACCCGGCCGATACGCGAGGTGCCAACTGCCGAGTTCCATGACATGGCATCCCTCGCAGTTGAACTTTTCAAGGACAGGCAGCCCCTGAACGATCGCCTCGCGGCGGGTATCCGGTTTATCGATGTACTCCAAATCGGGTGGTTCGGCCACAAGCCCGAGGACAAAGGTCATGATCGCTTCGATTTCCTCGTTGCGACGTTTTGTCTTCAGTTCCGTCTCAAGAACCCCGGCTGCCCAGGGAAATTGCGGCATCAACAAACGATCGCCATACCGCTTGTTCAAAACCTTTTCATAATCGTACGAGTGGGGTTCGAGAAGTTTTTGCCGCAGGAAGCCTTCGCGCTGGTGGCGCTGAAGTGAGGAGATGTAGAAACTTTCATCTTCAGAGCTTTCGGGCGAATCGGCATGGTGCTCTTGGCCGTCCGCCACGGGTGTCTGTTCTTCACCTCCATGTCCAGTTTTCTCTTTATTGGCATGCAGGTGTTGCTCGGCAGCATGTTTTTTCTCGACGTAATGCACGATGTGTTCAAAGGCGAGCGTCCCTGGATCCTTCCTACCCCAATCCGCCAACGCGGTACCGATCGGCTTTTCAGACTCCATCCCCGGAATATCGTGGCAGCCAGCACATCCATATTTACTAATCGCACGACGACCCACATATAGAATCTTGGCATTCTCATCGGCATTACCGAGCAACTCCATCTCCGCACCTCGAAGGCCTGTGGACAACCGCTCCGGAATTCCGGATTGTAGATATTCTTGGGCCCGTTTCTCAGGAAAGACAGACTTCAAGTACTCCATCGCCAACGTATTGAGCATTGTTTTCTGTGCACCGGAAAGCGCTGGCATTTCATCGGCAACCGGATCCCAGTCCGGCCCCAACAGGTACGCCGCAATATCCGCAGCAGGATCCGTCATCCGAGCAGTCGTCGACCCAGCCACCAGTACCGGCGAGCCAGTCTCGTCGAGCAGCGGTACCGGATCAAGAAAGAGCACCGGCATCTTTGTCCGCCGGTGATAGCGCTCCGGATTGAGCAACCAACTCCGAAGCCATCGCTTGCCATGTTCGGTGTTGATCTTTTTAGCAAGGTGCGACAAATTTGGTCCGTGCTTACTGGTTGCCTGAGGCGTGTCTTGATGGGGGTGGCAGGCAAGACAGCCTCGCACCTCAAAGAGCACTTTACCCCTTTCAATATCAGGCTCTTGGGTAACGGTTGCATCTTCCGGAGCGTAGGCAAACGGCTGGCTCCGCTCGTAGAGATAGTGGGCTACTGCACGAATTTCGACATCTTCCCGCGCGGTGGTATCGCTGAGGACTTCGGGCAATTCCGCCAAGTGCTCATGGAGCCCGAAATATGCCGGCATCTTACTCGACGGCCGAATGCTCTGGGGGCTTTTGATCCAGGAAGCGAGCGTCTCCATCCCCAATTTCGAGCGGACATACCGCAGACTCGGTCCAGCCTTTCTCATCGTGCCGGGGATTTCCACATCTTTGAGCAGATCGATCAGAGGCATCACATTCTTGACCGGAATCACTGGTGGTTTTTTCAACGCGGCAAGCAATTTGTGGGAATCGGAGGAAATTTCGGGATGCGTCCTCTGCCGGTCGGCGTCGATCCAGGCCACGAGTTCTTCGCGGGCCTGCGAATCGTCGGGGTCGTCCACCAGTCGTCTGGCAAGATTACGGGGTTCTCTGGAGATTAATTGCGGGTCTTCGAGCAATTCCGTAGCCGCATACTGGCGACCGGACTCGGTCTCCAAAATTTTCAGCAACTCACGGCGCTTGCGATCGTTTTCCGGATGGTAGGAAACCTCCCGGCAAAGATTCTCGATCGCCGTGACCGTTGTGGTTGCCAACTGGCCCGATTCGGCTGCGTCCGCAGCGATTGCTTTTTGTTTGTCACCCGACAAACGGGAAAGTTCGTAATGGAGTTGTTGGGCCGCTGCGAAGTAGGGCGGTTCCGTCCGCAAGTCGGGACCAATACGGTGGTGGGGGCCATCGTATCCATTGATCTCGTGACAGCCAAAACATCCGTAATACTTCACCAACCGGTAGCCCTCAACAAGCTTCGGGGCAGGGGGGTCGGGAAATCGCTCACTCGGCTCCAACTGGGCCACTTCATGGTGGCACTTCAAACAAGTGCTCTCCATAAAGCGTTTCGGCAGCATCGGCAGTACCCAATGGTGATTTTCATACCAACCATACTTCTTCCGCCATTCCTCTGCCTCCTGCGAGGTATTGGGGGTATGGCTCGCCCATTGGAAGCTCGTTGCGCTTCCCTGCCCATCGTGACAAATCGTACACCCCATGTCCTGCATCCTGTGCGGGCTCATAGAACCGACAAACAGATCGAGTCGCGGGTGGGAACTATAAGGCTGGGGAAAACCCCGCTGCACCGTCAACTGAAGGACTCCATCCCAGGGCGGCTGACGAACGAGGTACCGCAGCGCATCGGCCCTGCCCACGAGTGGCTCATCTCGGTCACCGACACGGATATGGGTAATCACGTCCCCGGCCTGCAAACCTGCAACTGCAGCAGAACTGCGAGGCCAGACAAACTCAACTAGAACATCCGCCCTGTTGATGAGCCCATGCTCGGAAAGCTCAAATCCATACATCGTTTGGAGTGTCGTCGCCTGGAGTGTCGTCGCCTGGAGTGTCGTCGCCTGCGATTGTTCCTGCTCATCCTCCTCAGTCGGCTTCGATGGGACCGGCAACGCAACAACAAGCGGATCTTGCTCGGAGGCAAAGCCAGGCAATGTCGAAGAACCGGGGGCCGTTTTATCAATCCCCTGATGGCAACTGATGCATCGATCAAACCGAGCCACATCGCTGAAATTGTAATTCACGGTGAGGTCGGGCAACCAGATTTGGTCGATCTGCAGCGGCCGTCCAAACGCATCAATAATCGGCAACTCCAGCAACCCACGACCGAACGCGGTGTTTGTTGCAAGCGTCTCCTGCAGTTGCCGCCGCTTGGCTTTAAAATCTGCCAGTTGCTTGCGGAATGCTTCCTCGCGGTCAACGATTGCTTCCTGAATTTTCTCAAGGGCCTTGCGATGTTCATTGGCATGCTCATAGGAGACCGTTATAGCTGCGACATCCGATTGAATCGCGACAAGCTGGGAGTGGATCTGCTCGAGTTGGTCTCTCGCCACATGATCACGAACACCCAAGTCATATTTACTTTTTGCGGCATCTAAATCGGCTCGCCTGAATTTCCGCTTGGTCGCATCGCCCTCTTCGATGAATTTGGCGGCCTTGATAATGACATCCAACCTGTCCACGAAGGCCTTTCGATACGGCACCACTTTCTTCGATTGAGCCACCAATTTTTGGTCGTTGTCATGCGCAGGATCGGTTGTTCCCACTGCCTCCTGCAGTGCTTTGTAGGAGGCGAGCAGTGCCGAAACCTGCGAATCAACCGACCCACCGGGACCAAAGGATCGTGCCTGAGTGACAAATTGATCGACCAAATCCTGTGGAGGAAGTTCGAGGACACACTTCGCAACTTCTGCCTGCAGTTTGCGTTCGCCATTAATATACTTTTCTGTTTGCTGTTCATTGTCCCGCGAAACTAGCGTCCAGTTTTGGATGGCCTGAAACTTTCGCTGGTAGTCTTTCCACTCACGGCGGTGATCCACCACGAGAAGCCACACCGTACAAAAAAACATCACGATCGCCGCAATTCCGAAAAGAAGATGCAGCAATTTGATATCGACTCGAGTTTCTTCAGAAGCAGGCATTGCCAAAGATCGTTGGTTTTAGCGGACTAAAAATTAAGAAAATATTCAGGAATCGAGATGATGTATTTCAAATTTACCGTCCAACGCAGCACCATTTTTATTGGCAGCAACATCATGATCAGCAACAGGTTGGACATCACCATAAAACGCAGAAATCCCATTTTGAGGAAAAATTTGCGAAAGACCGTCGTCGCCAGCAGCGGCGGCAACAACACCAAATAGGCCAATATCATGACGATACCTAGCCACTCCCGCTGCAGGATATAGAGAAACTGTACAAATCCACCGCTTCCCGGCGGTGCTTTCGGCAACGCCATGTTCATTCCTGAAATCCAGAAATACTGCGAGAGGTCGACGTTGTTCAAGGCTTCGACCTTGTGGACATCCCAGAATTCGTAGGGGCCAAAAATATTCCAGTTTGGGCCACGGAGAAAAGTTCCCAACACAATCAGAGTCACCCACAAAAACAAGAAACCGAATTGAAATGTCAGGTAACTGAACTTTCGCTCAACAATCGTGAAATAACCGTTACCCTTGGGATTGAAATCGAGGTAGGGGACCGCCATGAGACCGACGATAATCAGGCTCGGCATCACAACACCGGCCATCCACGGATCGAAGTACACCAGCATCTCCTGGAGACCGAGAAAATACCAAGGTGCTTTGGATGGGTTCGGTGTCTTCACACTGCTCGCCGGTTCCTCCAGCGGTGCTTGCAAGGCAATTCCCCAGACCAGCAGAAACGCGGTAAGCGCAATCATGCAGATCAGTTCCGTGTAGACCAGATCGGGCCAAACCAATACCGTCTCTTTCTCTTCGTACTCAAGCACCGCTTCACCGCGAGCGGTACGCGCATCGTTTTCAACTGCCCGCGCGGTCGCGAGCCAGGTAAAGAACCCCAACAAAAACACAAGCCCGACGATTGGCACATTATCCGGCTTGGCAGCAATCGTGTAGAAGTTGTAGTCGGTCATGGAAAGCCCAAGGGCCAGCAACGACAGATTCAACAACGCCCAGGCAACCGGTCCCTGCACAAAGAATCGCCGGAGAAGAAAAAGCCCGACGAGAAGCACGAGCAATCCGACGCTATAGACGATAGCCCCTGTCGATCCCCCGAGGGCACTATTGACGGTGTCACGGATGACCTGCGGCATGCTGGGAACCCAATGTGGATCCGCACTCAGCGCCATGGGGGCCAAGTATCCGACGTATCCCAAACCGACAAGAAACCAAAAAATTGCCTGCAGTGTTGCTTTTCGGCAGCGCCAGAGCCAATAGCCGGCCACAAAATTCATTGCCGCCAGTGCAACATAGTAACCGCCGAGAAAAGGGCTGATGCCTTCGATAAATACCTGTTCGTTACCGTGCATGAAATAATCCGCGACTCAAAGGGGGCCGCTGATGCCTCCGTCTTTTCGGATGCGCCAAAAATGAATCGCCAACAAAAATGTAGCCGCGAGCGGGATTGCGATGCAGTGCAGAACATAAAAACGATTCAAGGTTACTTCACCGACAAACCTTTCTCCGAGCAACCCGAATCGCGCATCACTGCCGCTCGTGATCATGTCGATCCCACCAAGAGTTAACAATTGCTGACCCGGCCCTTCAAATCCCAAGATCGGTGTGGCTCGAGCCATATTCGAGCCCACTGTGATCGCCCAGATCGCCAACTGATCCCAGGGCAGCAGGTACCCCGTGAAGGAAAGCAGCAGGGTAAGCAGAAGAAGTATCACTCCCACTACCCAATTGAACTCGCGCGGCGGCTTATAGCTACCGGTAAGAAATACCCGATACATATGCAGCCAGACCGTGATCACCATCGCGTGCGCACCCCAACGATGCAACTCGCGCAGCACTCCGAGACTGGTAACATCGCGAAGGGAAAGGATGTCGTTGTACGCCCACTCGAGTGTCGGGCGGTAATAGAACATCAACAGAACACCCGTTACCGTCTCCACCAGAAAGAGGAAAAAGGTCACTCCACCCATACACCAGGTGTAGCTGAGCGCGATACCCTGTTTTTTTACTGAAACCGGATGCAGATGCAGGAAAAAATTGGTCAACACCACCACGATGCGGTTGCGCCGATCGACAGGCGCAGGATGGCGGAAGATACTTTTCCATATCTGGGAATTGCGAATCATCTCGCCAAGACTTTGTTTGTCGCCACTTGCCATGTCTATTCCGTTGTCCTTGCTTAAACCAGCACCGAAGATGCCGGATCTTCCCATTCGCCCATTTCTTCCTGAAATTTTCTACTTTTATCAACCTCCAGTTGACCATCATCTGCCAGACGGATGGCATATCTCTCTAAAGGACGAGGGGCGGGGCCCTCGAAATTGATCCCGTCCTTGTAGAAACCACTGCCATGGCAAGGGCACTTGAACTTCTGTTCCGACTCCAACCAATTGGGGGTACACCCCAAATGGGTACAAACGGTCGAAAGTGCGTAGATACAGGGCTGCCCTTGGTAGATGCCGTTGACGATCCAAATTCCAAACTGAGCTTTGAACTTGGTTTCCACCTGTCCCGGAGAAAAATCATCTGGAAACCCAACCTTGAACTGGCTTGGCGGTTCGGTGAGCACATTGGGAAACATGAATCGGGCCAGAGCCAATGTCCAAATCACCATGGTCCCGCCAAAGACGGTCATTCCCGTTGCAAATGCCGAACCGAACAACGCGCTGAAGAGCACAAACCGGCGGCCTTTATCAGGAGTCGCTTTAGGAACAGCCGTATACACGGGCCTCTCTGGCATCTGCGGCGGTTCGGGTTTGGTGGCAGGGGCCTTGCGAGAGGGTTTGCCAGGAGCTAATTGCGGCGCTTCGGACTTACTCACTGGCCCTCGCTTGCTCTCACCACGGGCCGCCGAGAGAACACTCGCCGTATCCATCCGAGGTGCGGGGGCCGACTCGGGCGCTTTTGCCTTTTTCTGGGGCTTCGCCGAAGCTGTTTTTTCGGGCTTCGCTGCTGCCGCTTCGGAGTCTGCTGCTTCAGGCTCTGCCGCAGGTTCCTCCGCCTGGCCACCTTTCTGAGCGCGGGCCATCGCTAGCATCTCCGCAACACTCGGCCGCGAACCTGGTTTCGACTCGGGATTTACCTTCGGAGCGGCTGGAGCTTCTTGTGGCTCACGCACCGGTGCGTGAGCCGGTTCGGCAGCCTGCTCCTCCGCATCACCCTCGGCAGCCCCATCGAGCTTTCTGGCAGCCGCCAATATCTCGGCCACTGAGAGCTTCTTTTTGTCGGCCATCATGAACCCATCATCGGTGGCACAACTCACCCTGAAAAAGGAAGTTACACCAAAAAACAGGGGCCAAGATCTGGTTCGTGATTTTTTTCACAAATCCGAATCCAATTCCAGAACCCTTCCTCTTGTTGTCAAGTCCCAATCCAACCGAGACGGCGAGAGGGACACCGTGAGTTGGCCCGAATGGCCTACCATCACCAATTGTAACATCGGCCCGCCTATTCGCGAATACCTGTCAGTAGCGACAAAGCAAATTGCGATCTCGCCAAACGGCTCCGGTGGGGCCAGCGGCCTTTCGCGCCGATCCAAAGTCCGCCCAGCGAGGGCCATGCAAAAATTCGTTTCAAACGAGTCGCACCAGGCGACTGAAAGAACTACGGTCACTGTTGATTTGCTGCCCGGCTACATCCATGACGATTCGTCGTCGATCTGCTACATTCGGCGGTGCAAGCAATTCCCCCCCGGAGTGGAATCCCCGGCACCACCACCTGAGTGCATTTCCCCCACCAGGGGATACTGTGGATTCTCTTCCTTATGCATCAAAAATGAGTGGGCCCTGCGATGAACGTTTTGGTAATTGGACAGGGAGGCCGAGAGCACGCATTGGCGTGGAAAATTGCGCAAAGTCCACGGATCGAACGCATTTTTGTGGCCCCGGGGAATGCCGGCACCGCAGAAGATGCCGAAAATGTCGAATTGCCCGCGGACGATTTTGAAAAGATCATTCAGTTCGCCAAACAAAATGAGATTGGCCTAACCGTTGTTGGTCCTGAAGCGCCCTTAGCGGCAGGCATCGTCGATGCCCTTTGCGATGAAGGACTGCGGGTCTTCGGCCCCTCCAAAAATGCTGCCCAACTGGAAGGGAGCAAAGCGTTTTGCAAAAAGATCCTCCGGCAAGCCGATGTACCTACTGCGGACTACCACGCCTTTGCCGACGCAGAAAGTGCGATGTACTATCTGAATGAGCAGGAGGAAAAACCACTGGTGGTCAAAGCCGATGGACTCGCAGCTGGCAAAGGAGTGATCGTCTGCAACACGCGCGACGAAGCGATCGATGCAGTCAACCGGATTGCCCGTGACATGGAATTCGGTGCCGCTGGAGCTGAATTCGTGATCGAGGAACGGCTGTATGGTCAGGAAGCAAGTGTTCTGGCAATTACCGATGGGCGAACATTAGTCACCCTCCCGGCAGCCCAGGATCACAAACCAGCGTTGGATGGGGATATGGGGCCTAACACTGGAGGGATGGGAGCCTACAGCCCGACACCGCTGATCGACGACGCGACACAGCGCAAAGTCGAGGAGGAAATCCTGGTTCCGACCGTCCACGCCATGAAACGATCACGAAACCCGTTCCGCGGGGTTCTCTATGCGGGGCTGATGGTCACTCCCCATGGTATCCGGGTTCTGGAGTACAACGTTCGTTTCGGAGACCCCGAGTGTCAGGTGCTCTTGATGCGTCTGCGGAGCGATCTGCTCGATATTCTTGAGGCGACCGTAGATGGACAACTCTCTGCGCTGCAGCCACCAGACTGGGACCCACGACCGAGCGTGTGTGTGGTGATGGCCAGCCAAGGGTATCCGGGGGCCTACCAGAAGGGGCTGCCAATCCGCGGCCTGGCGCAAGCAGCCGAGGTGCCGGATGTCAAAGTTTTTCACGCAGGCACAACCGTGCGGGACGGGGCAATCGTAACCACCGGTGGCCGCGTGTTGGGGGTCACCGCGATCGCCGAGACAACCGCCCTGGCAAAACTTCAGGCCTATCGAGCGGTCAAGTGTATCCGTTGGGAGGGTGCCTGGTGCCGAAAAGATATCGCCGACAAAGCAATCCACCCCTGACAAATACCGTGCAGCCCTGTTAGAAAAACAATCGAGTACGGTTTTAAAATGGTCAGCGATTCGTAGAACAGACCTGTCCGCATGGAGATGTATTGATGTCCTTCTCCCTCGACGGCCATGTGGCCCTGGTGACCGGAAGCACGACCGGCCTGGGCAAAATTACCGCACAACATCTAGCGACCGCGGGTGCGAAGATTGTCGTCAATTATGCAAACAACAAAGAACGTGCAGCCCTCGCTTTCGATGAACTCCAGGCGACTGGTGGCCAGAGCATGCTGGTGCAGGCGGACGTCACGTCCGAGCAGGATGTCGACCGCATGTTCAGTCTGATCGAGTCCGAATTTGGACCGGTCGATATTATCGTTGCCAATGCGACCCCCGATCAACCGCTGCGTCCGATTGAAGAATACGACTGGGAGTTTTATCAGTCGATGATCAATTTTTTCATCAAGAGTCCGTACCTCCTGGCCCGCCGAGCCCTGCCAGCGATGAAGAAAAAAAAATGGGGCCGGTTCATTAACATCACCAGCGAAGTCTATCACACGAGTGTCGCGCCATTTAGCGGATATGTGGCCGCAAAAGGAGGCCAGATCGGCTGGTCGCGAAGCATGGCGAGCGAACTTGCGCCGTATGGCATCACCGTAAACATGGTCTCCCCGGGTTGGATTCCGGTCGAACGCCATGAAAAGGATTCCCAGGAAGACAAAGACCAATATCTGGCGACGATTCCGATGCAGCGCTGGGGCACTCCCAAAGATGTTGCAGCGGCTGTCCTTTACTATGCCAGTGAAGAAGCAAGTTTTGTCACCGGACAGACCCTCTGCGTCAACGGCGGACGATCTCCCTGGTAAAGGGCATTGCTCTTGGACACAGGGACTATTCCAGCGTACACTGGTGTTGTTCCTCAAGGCAGCGTCATACTGCGGGGAAACAACCCTACCTATGGAGATTCCCTGATCTCCGAGGCTGCTGAATCCTTCCCGAACAGTTACTGCCATTTTGGGAAGTGGACAACCGTTGGCGGCCTTTGCAACTCGTAAAAAACGATCACTCCAAAGAGCGGCTCACCTGCGGGACCCGACCGGCTTGCATGATCTTTTTGCCTACGACCCATTCTCGCTCATCATCGAACCGATCGGAGGCGCCGATCGTTGCATGTCAAGCAATGAACGCCGCGCCCGTTGCCAGAGCAGTCTGGCACGTTTGGCTTCTCTGGCTCTGCGCGATCGCCATTCTCCATGGATCTGCTCAAGAACCCTGCTTCGGCGATGAGACCTCTCAACCGTTTGAACCGGAAATCGTAGCGGCATCGGATCAGGCAGAAAAAGCAATCGCCGGATTTTCTCTCAACGAGCAGTTGGACGTGCAACTATTCGCTGCCGAACCGATGCTCGCCAACCCGATCGCGTTCTGTGTCGATTCAAAAGGCCGTTTTTTTGTCACCGAATCCTTTCGTTATGGAAACAACCCCGGAGCGACCAACATGCAGGAGGATCTGGCCTGCCGCAATGTTGAAGATCGCATTGCCATGCACCACCGCAAACATGGCGAGCAGGTGGCCGATTACACCCAAAAGCATGAACGAGTCCGATTGCTCGAAGATACCGATGGTGACGGCAAGGCAGATCGGTCAACGATCTTTGCCGACGGATTCCATTCTCTGGAAACGGGGTCGGCGGCGGGCGTGCTGGCGTTGGGCAATGGAATCATACTCACCGTGATTCCCGACCTCTGGTACCTGGAAGATACCAACGGAGATGGACACGCTGATTTGCGCAAATCGCTCAGCAATGGGTACGGAGTTCATGCCGGATTCCGAGGTCACGACATGCATGGTCCAATGCTCTATGTCGACGGGCGGCTCTACTGGACGATGGGCGATCGTGGACTGCACGTCGAAACTGCAACCGGTGTGATCTCCTCACCTGATCGCGGTGCGGTCCTCCGCTGTAATCGAGACGGGACCGATCTTGAAATCTATCATACCGGCCTGCGAAATCCGCAGGATCTGACCTACGACGAATACGGCAACCTTTTCACCGGCGACAATAATTCCGATGGCGGGGACAGAGCCCGCATCGTCCACGTCCTGGAGGGGGGCGATAGCGGCTGGAATATTGGCTTTCAATACATGGGTGACAAAGAGTATTTGCGTGGTCCCTGGAACGCAGAGAGGCTCTGGCATCTGCCATTTCAGAATCAGGCTGCTTGGATCGTGCCTCCGATCGCACACCTGGGCAACGGGCCTGCTGGCGTCGATTTTTATCCAGGTACGGGACTCGGCGACCGCTACGGAGGGTACATGTTCATGTGCGACTACAACGGCTCGCCGGCAGGCACCGGTGTCTATGCCTTCAAACTCCAGCCCCGTGGCGGATCGTTTGAAACTGTCGACACCCACAAATTTCTCTGGGGGCTTTCCTGCTCGGACGTGACCTTCGGTCACGACGGGCTCTACGTCTCCGATTGGGCCGCCTCCTGTAATTCGGCGAACAAGGGACGGCTCTACCGGGTCTATGATCCTGATCCGGTCGCGGAGAAGTTGGCAAAGGCAACGAAAGAACTCCTCTTTGCAGGCATGGAGCATCGCAGCAACGAGGAGTTGGCGGATCTGCTTGCTCATCGTGACAGGCGGGTTCGCCTTGCCGCGCAATTGGAGCTTGTGGAAAGAGGCGACGCCGGCCGCAGCAGGCTCCTCGCAGTCGCCCGAGAGAGCAACCATCGATTGGCCAGACTCCACGCCATTTGGGGGCTGGGAATTGCAGGCCGCTCCGATGCATCGCTGATTGCGCCGCTGTTGCCACTCCTGGCCGACCCCGATGCCGAAGTCCGGGCTCAAACGGCCAAGGTCGTGGGGGATGCCCGTTATCGGGAAGCCACAGAGCCGATGCTACCGCTCCTCAAAGACCCCTCACCACACGTCCGCATGCTCGCAGCGACCGCAATCGGTAAACTTGAAAACCCGCAAGTGATTGAGCCATTGTTGGAAATGTTGCGGGCAAACGCCGATCGCGACCCCTACCTCCGCCATGCCGCTGTCATGGGCTTGGTCTACCTAAAAAACCCCGATGCGCTCATCTCCCATATCGATGACTCGAACCGGTCGGCCCGGCTCGGCGTGTTGCTTGCCCTGCGGCGGTTGGAGGATGAGCGGATCGCGACATTTCTCCATGATGAGGACGAGCAGCTTGTGATCGAAGCCGCCCGCGCAATTCACGATCTGCCGATTGCCGGAGCGAGTGAGCAACTCGCCTCCCTGATTGAACCTTCTGCGCAGAGCGGCAAAGAACCTTCCCAGACACTTGCTGCAAACGAACCACTGTGGCGCCGGATTCTCAATGCCAACTTCCGACTCGGCAGGCAGCAGGACGCCCGCAATCTCGTTGGCTATCTCGCCAACAGTTCGAACCCCGATTCGCTCCGTCGCGAGGCCGCCAAACTCCTCACCAACTGGGAAACTCCCGGGCAGCTAGATCGGGTACTCAACCTTTATCGGCCACTTCCACAACGAGATCTCAACGTAGTCCGCAAACTTATAGAAACAAACATCACGGCGCTGCTGCAGAATGCCAGTTCCGCGATCAAGACCGACCTGATTCATCTCCTGCAGCAGGCCGAAATTGCGGCCGGCAATGATGTTCTCGTTCGCTGGGTCGACGATGGCAATGAGTCTTCAGTGACTCGGATCGCAGCGATGCAGTTGCTCACCGAACGGAAAGACCCTCGCTCTCAAAAAATCATTGAAAATGGCCTGGAAGACAAGGATCCACACCTAAGAATTGCCGCCGGGCGCATCCTGGCCCAACGGCATCCGAGGCGAGCAGCGATGCTGCTGGTCCCCATTGTGCAGAGAAGCACTTCGCAAGCGGAACGACAACAGACGTTGGCAACACTAGGAACTCTTTCCGAGCCTCGTGTTGCTACCGCACTGGCAGGCTGGCTCGATCAATTGTGCGAGGGCCGTTTCCCTGAAGATCTGCATCTCGATCTTATTGAGGCCGCCAAGCGGCAAAACGATCCAGAGGTCGCGGACAAATTGGCGGCATACCGCAATACTTTTTCTCCCGACGATGCGCTTTCCGCCTACCGGGCAGCCCTGCATGGTGGCGATTATGACAGAGGCCGCGATCTGTTCATTGGGCGCGGAGAGGTCCGATGTCTCCGCTGCCATGCCGTGAAAAATGTCGGGGGTACTGCCGGACCTCCGCTGAGTCGTGTGGGCGTGGAACAAACTCGTGAGCATTTGCTTGAATCGATCGTGCTGCCGAGCGCAAAAATTACCAAAGGATACGAAACCACTGTGATCACCACCGATGAGGGGCGCGTCATCTCTGGCATCGTTCAGTCGGAGGATGACAAGTGGCTCCAACTCCTCACACCGGAGCGACAAAAAATTGATATCGCGGTCGAGACCATCGAGGATCGTTTTGGCGGAAAGAGCGCGATGCCTGACGATATGCAGAAACATCTGGATGCATTTGATTTGCGCGACCTTGTCGAATTTTTGTCGCACCTGGGCAATCGACCACAGGATCGCCAAACCCCTCCGCAGGAAAAGAAGGGGACCCCCGACAAAACCAAGTGAACGAGATGCGTGGTGATCGCCAAAAGTGGTCTTCGTGAAACTTAGATGCTTCTCATCGATACGAGAGAAAACCGTGACCGAACCGAAACCACCGATCTTTGGTGTGGCTCTTTTTTTCGTTGCTCTTTTTCTGCAACGCAAACGCTCCGCTTGCAGTTGGCGCAACACCATCCCCCATCGATTTTGATCGGGATATCCACGCCATCCTTGCAGACAACTGCTTGCACTCTCGCGGCACGGACGAGGCAAAACGCGAAGGGGCCAATTAACTGATGACCTATACGTTTGAGTGCTGTCGTTCTGGCTGACCCTGCAGGATGGCTCCTGCACATAAAGCCTCCGCTCCGCAAATCGTTGCATAAGCGGTATTCAATGGGTTGGGCGGGAAAATTCTCTGCCCGCTACGGAGCGGATTTTTGCGAGCGATCACGTTATAATATTGCCCTTCTACTACGCCGTTGTCGCATATGCTTTAGAGGCCTTCTAAGAACTCACCTGCAAGCGATCCCATGCCGATCGATTCAAGCAACCAATCGCAAGACCGCCCGGACTTCATGGTCCGCCTGGGGCTCGCGCCGCCCTACGCAATGGAAGACATCAAGAAGGCCTATCTTGAGCAGGTGATGCTGGTTCACCCAGACCACGGTGGTTCGGTAGCGGAATTTCGAGCACTGCAGGAGGCGTTCGAACAGGCGACCCGGCATCTTGAATTTCGCTGCGACAGACGGGAATGGATCGCGCAGAATATTGACGATTACGTGAGCATGCAAGATCTCGTCCATTGTCTCGACCGCTACGGCGCGCAAGTTACGACAAATGCCATTGACTGGCTGGAGCAATCCTTCGGGGAATTTGCACAACTGACCGAATCTATTCTGGCTGTTCGGTTAGACAATTCGTCACATGCCGACGAAGTCATTACGGCGATTAGCAAAGAGTCCTCGGTACTCAAAAGCATGACGCGACTGGAATTGCCAGGCTGCCAGGTTTCAGATGAGACTGTTTTAAAACTTAGCAATCTTCGAAACCTGCAGCATCTCGATTTGAGCGATACCCCGGTCACAAAAAAAGTGCTCGAATTAGTTCCTGTTTTGACAGAGCTCAAATCTTTGAACCTGCAGGGATCGAAAGTTAGCTGGCTGCAACAAAAGAAGGCGCAAGGCATTTTGAAAAAGCGCGCTTCGGCAGGTCCGCTACCGACCGCATCCCGAAGAGCCTCCTCATAAAGATCTGCCGCCAGCACCCGACGATCTGCTATCAGCACCCGGCAGCGAGTCGCTACAAGTGGGGCTTTGAGTCTAATGTTGCAAATCAGGATTCTGCAGTTTCTCCAGCAGTTTGTACTGGATCTGCGTTGACAATTCGTCAGCCCTCTGTTGCTTGTTTTCCTGTTTACCATAGAACTGCTCGAGCTTAAGAAGTGCAGCTTCATCGTGCGGAAGAGAATGGATCTGTTTGATGAGTTCTCGGGCGGTGGTCAAGTGCATCCGTCGGATCTCATGTGTCGTCAGCAGCAGCAGAATCTCGGTGTTGATACGGTGCGATTCTTCATTTTCAGGACGAATTTCCAGAACTTTCTGGCAGGCAAAACGTCCCGCAAATGCGTGCTGGTAGAAAGAGAAAAAGTCATCCTCGGCAGTCTCCAGGGCACTTTTCAAAGCCTGAGAGGACTGTTCGGCAGAGATGAGCAGATCGTGGAGATGGAAGTACCGCACATATTCCTCAATCGCCTCGCGAAACCCGGTTGCTGTCTCAAAGCGACCCGCCGGCTGCCGGGAAGTTGCCCGATTGGCAATGGTAGCCAATTCTGCATCAATCTCCTTGTCGTATTCGTGCTCCGGTGATTCCACCGCAGCAATGACCGTATCCACAAAACTCTTACCCATGTGGGGACCATGGCCGGTCAAGATATGATGCAGAGTCGCACCCAACAGATAGACGTCAGTTTGATGGGTCAGTGGCTCGCTGCCCTCAACCATTTCTGGCGCTGCGTACCTG
>MPMF02161779.1_pt1 | contig 18886 bp, 17 predicted proteins | sample 1617271 | NCBI WGS metagenome assembly MPMF02 (sample SAMN05944812, study PRJNA350692) | marine metagenome | biome: marine; feature: ODZ; material: water; isolation source: 120 m water sample prefiltered with 30 um filter, filtered on to 0.2 um... | place: Pacific Ocean | collected 2012-04-09... | reverse complement strand
TGGTGAGCTATCGCCAAAGGATCGCTCATCGAACGTGGCCCAGAGAGTGGCACAGCCACCGAGAGCGGTGCAACCTTCGAGAGCGGCACAGCCACCGAGAGCGGCACAGCCATCGAGAACCGCACAGCCATCGAGAACCGTGCAGCCATCGAGAACGGCGCAGCCAACGAGAACGGCGCAGCAATTACAGCCATCAGCTCCGGTGAACGTGAACACATCTTCGGGAGTTGGCAAGGGGATTATTGGCGTTACGGGGCCGTCCTCTGGCCAGTCATCGCGACGTAGTGGAAGAATTGTGTCGCAAGAGGATTCTGCAAGAACGCAGCAAAATCTTCTCAACGGTCCAAAAGGTGATCCGGCCCTGAAAAAAACCACCGAGGAAAATGCCAGCAAAAAAGTGAGTGAAAATGCTGTCAAAAAGAGACCTCCTGCACGGCCCCTCGTCGTGGGTACTCAGGCAGAGGTAACGATAAGTCCCAAGGGACCTGAGAAAAAACGAACCAAGGTAGTTAAAAAAAGTTCCCGCGTCGCTGATGGGAAGAAACAGAACGTCGTCGAAAAAACGGTTCCACAGTTGGCGCCCAAATCGCAAGGCCTGTTCGGTGTACGTAAAAGTGAACAGGTAGAACAGAACGACCTTTCAAAGGCAAAGGTCGCTTCCCCATGGAACCGGTTGGAGACCGGATCATTGGGAGGCGAGTTGGACAGCAGTATTTTATTTTCAAAGAGCCCATCGTTGATCGTCGAAACGCTAGGTCCCCGTAAGGCGGTATTGGGCAAGGAATCGACATATCGAGTTCGGCTACAGAATGTTGGCGATGTCGTTGCCGATGCCGTTATCGTGCGGGTGAATACTCCGCTCGGTGCACAGATTGTTTCGGCCCAGGGTTCACGGGGTGTGACAGATTTAACGACCGACGAGGCGCAGAAGCCATTGGAATGGCGGGTGGAGCGATTGGAGCCTCACGGTACGGAATTTCTCAATCTGCGGATTGTCCCGCGAAAAAGTAGTTCCTTCGATCTTGGTGTGACGTGGACCTTGGCACCGGTGGCATCCCATTCCGTGATCCATGTTCAAGAGCCCAAGCTCAATTTAAACATTGAAGGGCCACATGAAGTTCGTTACGGAGAAACGAAGCTTTATCGATTGAGTATTTCCAATCCTGGTACCGGCGTTGCCGAAAATGTCGAGTTGAAGCTGATGCCACTCGATGGCGGAGAACAACCGATGGCAGTCCGGCAACTCGGCAAAATGGAGGCAGGCGCTGAGCAGGTTTTGGAAGTCGAGTTGACGGCCAGGCAGGCAGGCTATCTGAATGTGGAGGCGGTGGTTCTCGCCGATGCCGGTCTGCGGGTCGCCTCACGGCAACGGGTCCTGGTCCGCCGTGCCAATTTGAATGTGGTGGCAACGGGTCCTGAAATGAATTATGCCGGTACGATCGCAAACTATCGTTTTCGTTTGGAGAATTCTGGCAATGCAACGGCCGAAAACATCCGGTTAGTGGCCTCGCTACCTGCCGGATGCGATTATCTCGATAGCAGTGATGGTGGCAAAATGGACACGCATGGTCGCCGTATCGTGTGGAATGTGCATTCGCTCGCTGCGAAAAACGATCAGACATTTCAGGTTAAAGTATCACTATCACATCCTGGCGAAAATCATTTTCGTGTGGCAGTCGATGCCGATGATGATTTGACCACTTCCGGTGAGGTGAGCACACGCGTCGAAGCGTTGGCGGATCTCGAACTTGAAATCAAGGATCCGCGTGGACCTGTTCCAGTCGACGAAGATACCGTCTATGAAGTACACATCAGCAATCGAGGAACGAAGGCAGCACAGGGAATTGATGTCGTTGCATTCTTCTCCAAAGGGGTTGAGCCGATTTCGGCAACGGGGACCGATGCAAAGATTTCCTCCGGTCAGGTGATTTTTCAGCCGATACCGAAACTCGCCTCGGGCAGTGAGGTGGTCTATAAAATCGTTGCCCGAGCAACCCGTGGTGGCAATCATGTCTTTCGGGCAGAAGTGAAATGTGAAGAGGCTGGCGTGCGTCTCGTTGCGGAGGAGAACACCCGGTTCTATGGGAGTCAAACCGTGTCGCATCGTCCGGAGGCATCTCCGGAACCGACACCCCAAGACGATGTTCCTGCCTACCGTACCCCAGAGAAATAAAGACGCAGCGAATCGTTAGTCGATCGGGTCAAGACTGAGCGGGTGTTCGCTGCGAGGATCGCTGATCCGAACGGCAAGTGTTCCCGAAAGAAGGTCGTCGATCAGGCTGCCGACAACTTCTTGTCGCCAACCTTGTGCGAGCATCGGAGCTTGTTCATCATTTTTGGCACGACCGAGCCTGAAGGCAATCAGGTCGCGCACATCACTAGGATTTCCGACCAGACTGGGTGCTAAATGTGCTTGTCGGCAGACACTGTTGAGCGCTGAGGAGATTAGTTGTCCGAGCATGTTTATTTGTGGCGGCATATTTCCCGGTCGGCGACTCGTTGGCAGTTCGGCTACCTCAAGACGCAAAGCTTTTTCCACGCAAGCGGATAATTCTGGCAGGACCCGTTGCAGGTCATTGCGATCCATTCCCCTCAGGGCGGCAATGCGTGTGGGGTCGCTTGACTGCCGCTTGGCAATTTCGACGATGAGGTCGTCACGCAGGACGCGTCGGACGGGAATGTTCTTTTTCTCCGCCTCGGACTCCCGCCAGAACCACAACTCCCGGACGATCGCTTTGCTCCGGGCAGAAAGTCCTCCGATACCGGAGACGCGTCGCCACCGTTGCCGCTTGTAGGCGAAGCGAACCTGTCCGAGCCAACTGCTCATTTCGTCCTCCAGCCAGGTCATCCGTCCCAGTTCGGTCAATCGGTCAATGAGTTTTTGATGCATGTCCGCCAGGTGCAGCACATCGTCGAGGGCATATTTTTGTTGCCGCTCTGAAAGAGGTCTGCGCCGCCAATCGGTGCGCGACTCCTCTTTGGCAGGGTTTTGATTGAGCAGTTTCTTGGACAGCGAACGATAGCTTGCGGGATATTCCAGACCGATAAGTCCGGCAGCAATCTGCACGTCAAAGAGGCGGGCGGGGACTTCGCCAATCGCGGTGAGGCTGAATCCAACTTCTTCGCGTCCGGCATGGACGATGGTGCATCCGTCGCCCGTGGCGAGGAGATTCCAGAAGGGAGACAGGTCCTTAACGCTTAAGGTGTCGATAATCGCCAGGTGTTTGCCTGCCGCAACCTGGATCAGACATAGTTGGGGACGGTAGGTGTATTCCGAGACGAACTCCGTATCGAAGGCGATGATCGGCTCCGATGCCAACAACCCACAAAGTTGTTGCAATTCGCTGTCAGTGTTGATTTGAAGGTAGTCCAAGCGTCACTTGCTTTTTGAAGAATCTCGCGATTGTTGTCGATGCTATAGATTTCTGTTATTGACAAATCTGGCTACAAGAAGAAGGAACTGACTATGAACAAGACCGGAAGCAAAATCAAGCAACTGTATTTCAGATATCCAAAGAAACTAGGCATGCGTACCCCGGCGGTCTCGGCAATTGCCTTGACCATAAAATTAGGGCCGTTGCCGATGTAGGTCATGGCGCCCATGAAGACGGCGCCCAAACTGATCGCGATAAGGAAATCAGGATCGATGACAGTTTCTGGAAGTGGAGTTGGCGATGGGTTTAGAGTCCGGGCGGTCTCAAAAAAGACGACGTAGGTAGGCGCATTGTCCAGGACCGAGGAGAGTCCCCCCGTTGCCCAGAAGAACTTTGCCGGTGTGTTGACTCCCATCTCCGGCCCTTTTGCATCTAATATTTGCAGAGCCGGCTGCATGCAGATGAAAATTCCAAAAAATAATGCGGCGACTTCTAAGATGGCATGGTAAGAGAATGCGTTTTTCTGCCGAATGATGCTCTTGCTCAAGAACAAGGAGAGCCCCACGAGGGCAAGTTGAACGATCTCTCGCAGATAGAAGGGGGCATGCCAACTGGTGCCGGCAATCGGTTTGCTCGGGTCGAGCAGTGCCACAGAGAGAACCACGCCCAGTAGCAGAGGAACTCCGATCAGCCAACCTTGAATCCGTAAAGTTCGCTTTTGCGTTTCATCGCGCTGGGTGTCTTGTATGGTTTCCCGCGGATAGCTGAACATCTGGTCCCATACCCAGTAGATGACAAGCAGTATGCAATTGACCAGTAGCCACTGTTTCCAGAGTGTCATCGTCCAGAGAAAATCGACACCGCGAAGGTAGCCGAGAAACAAGGGGGGATCGCCAATGGGAAGCAGACATCCGCCGCAGTTGCAGACGACAAAAATAAAGAAGACGACCGTGTGTACGGTATGTTTTCGTTCTTTATTGGTTTCCAGCAGCGGTCGGATGAGCAACATGGCCGCGCCGGTGGTGCCGATAAAACTTGCCAGCAGGCCACCGACCGCGATGAACGTGGTGTTCGTCAGCGGGTGAGCCGCCAAATTTCCTTCGATTCGAATGCCGCCACTGATCGTGTAGAGGCTGAAAAGCAGTACGATAAAAGGAATGAATTCGTGGAGTATGGCGTTCGCGAAGACGTTCCAAGAAAGATTCCACTGAAATATCTGATCGGGAACAGGTTGGATGATCGCATGTGACGGCCAGTGCGCATGGATTGGCCCGCCATGGCCAACCAGGTAGTACAAGAGTGTTACCAATCCCAAGCCTGCTGCGAGATAGAAGCGATGTGCATTGGACTCCCACCAGCCTGTCGTCGCTGGTATTAAGGGCAGCACAGCGATCCCGAGCAGCAGAAGCACAAAGGGCATTACCCAGTAGAATTCTGGATCATGCACGTCGTGAGAATGGTCCTCCTGCTGAAAATTATTCTCGGCGGCCACTTCCCCTTCGTGCCCCTGTGGATGATCATGTCCCGATGGTTCATCGGTCGTGTGGGTGCCGCCCTTTGATGCTTTGAGGTCGGTCGCTTGCTGCGGCCATCCAAAGGTGCAAGCCAACGCATAGAGGACAATCAGGATCGTGATGCCGGAGACGACAAGTTTTGGGGAACTTCCTCCCGGAGAATGTTCGTGCGTCATAGCTGCGATCTTCGGATTACAAAATGCGTAGCCACAAGCGTAGCGGGGAGCGATACTCAACGCAATTGCAGAGATCGCCGGCCTTTTTGGAATAGAGATCTGATAGCCTGAAACCCAACGATGCATGAAATCTGGTTGAAGCCCAATCGCCGAATTCTGGCACTGACTTTGGTGGTTCCACTTGCAGTGGCGGGCTGTGGCATGGTTCTGCTGCTTGCCGCAGCCGGATCGCGCTATTGGGCGTGGGGGATGTCGATGCTGTTCATTTCCTCTTTGCTGGGTATTTGGCTCATCCGAAAGATGTTTCTTCCCCGTCTCGGCTACCGGAGAGGTTCTCTGCTTGTCTGCTTGAGCAGAGGTGGTCCCATCGCCGTACCCATCGGTCTCGTTGAATGTTTTTTTCTCAGCCATACCGACACGGTATTTACCGGAATTGCCGGTCTTGAGGCACAGATTTCCGCCCTTATCATCCGCCTCGATCGGACGGCCAGAGATTTCAACTCTCGCAAGACGAGGGCCCGTCTCGGAACATGGGAGAATGGTACGATCACGATCCGAGGAACTTGGTGCGAACCGATTAGTGACCGAGTTGTTACTTCGCTCAACGCGAAACTTCGGCAGGCTCATGCCCAATGCAACGGGCATTGCCCTGGAGCGGTCGTTCCCCGTGGAGGGAGTTTGTCCAAATGACGCCGTCGCAACCGGTTGCAAGCGAGTTGTCCGATCGCAATGGTCCCTGCCGCTTACTGGTAAGTGTTCGGGGTATCCGCGAGGCGGAGATAGCGATCCGGGCGGGTGTCGATCTGGTCGATATCAAAGAACCGGAATCCGGTTCGCTCGGAGCAGCGTCGAGTGAGGTCATCCGAGAGATTCTTTCTCTCGCCGGTTCCCGGCTGCCGCTGAGTGTTGCTCTGGGGGAATTGCTCGAGCCAGCGGTAACCGACAGATTGCCCGAGGACGCTTCCTGTTATGTAAAACTGGGTCTAGCCGGTTGCGGTTCGCTTCCGGATTGGCCTCTTCGTTGGCGGGAGCGGATCGAGCAGTTACCCGCCGGTGTGCAACCTGTCGCAGTCGTCTATGCCGATTGGCGCGTTGCCGATGCTCCGCCACCAAGTGAGGTGCTGCGGCACGTTGGGAAAATGGCGGCCCGGGCGGTTCTGGTCGATACCTTCGGAAAAAGGCAAGGAAATCTGCTTGCGCATTGGTCTCTCGGTCAGATCGGCGAATTTGTTGACAAGGTGCACCGTTTCGAGTTGCCGGCCGTTCTCGCCGGTTCCTTGTCGGCATCGCTGACCGATCCGTTGGTTGCCCTCGGTGCCGACTGTCTTGCCTTTCGCGGTGCGGTGTGTCGTGAAGACCGCAGTGGCCCACTCGATGGCGATCTGCTTTTGCAACTCGTGCAAAACATCCGGCAAGCGACCGGAACTCTCGGCACGAGCAAGGCGGCTTTCTCGTGCAGTCTGCTCAGGGCTTGAGCACAATTTTTCCGCAGAGGTTGCCCCTTCTGTGGATCGTGGCTTCTTCCTGGATTCGATGGGCCCCGGCCGCTTCCGACAAGGGTAGCACACGGTCGATCTTTGGGCGGAGGGTTTTGGTGGCTAAAAGCCGATTGATTTCTTCGCCACAAACGCGTTGCTCTTCACTGGAGGCGGCAAACATGACCAAGCCGAGCAGAGTACAGCATTTGGAATAAAACGGCCCAACCGGAAAAACAGGCCGGGCCTCGCGACCTGCGATGAGGATCATGCGTCCCCATTTGGCAAGCAGGCCAATACCGCGATCCAAATCGGGTTCGCGAGCGGTTTCCCAATAGAGATCGACCCCCTCAGGTACAAACTCCCGCACCATTTCATTGAGGTTCTTTGCACGGTAGTCGATCGCCAAGTCCGCGCCGAGGTTGCGACAAACGGTCAATTTCTCTTCGCTGCCGGCCGTAGCAATAACGTTCGCCCCGGCGGCCTTGGCCATCTGGATCAGCGTCGATCCCACGGCGCCGCTGCCCCCGTTGATCATGACACATTCATGTTCTTGCAACTGCCCTCGCAAAAAGAGCCCGAGATGGGCCGTAATTCCGACCAGTGCTATGGCCGCGGCCTCCTCGTCACTCACCGACGCCGGTGTCGGATAGAGCCAGCATTCATCGACGGCGGCATATTCGGCGAAAGAACCCTGCCGCGAGAAAATGCCCGCGTTCGATCCCCAGACGCGATCGCCGATGGAACATTGGGTAACGTCCGGTCCGATCGCTTCGACGGTCCCTGCCAGATCGCAGCCGACGATGTAGGGCGTTGGTAAGGGGAAATAATTGGCACCGCCGCGAATATAGGTGTCGATCGGGTTGACCGCCACGGCTCCGACCCGCACGAGCACCTGTTGCGATTCGAGTTCGGGCGTTGGCAGTTCGCCAACCTGGATCACTTCGGGCGGGCCAGTTTCATCAATATAGGCTGCTTTCACGTTCTTTCACTCTTTGGTGTCATGAGGATGGATTGTCCGCGTCCGGCGCAGGGTGCAGTCTGTATCCCCCAGATCGCGCCTTTTGTCAATGTTTACCTGCCATTTGGTTTCCAACGTTTTATCCATTTAACACGATCTGCTTTGCACGATGTTGCGAAATCATTTAGAATCCGCGCAAGAGAGAGGTATTACTTGATCCTGTCGCAAACATGGGCGACCCAAGCGGAGACAGTTCGGATGCAATCGAATAGCAGGTTAAAGTGGATCATTGTTACGTTATTTGCCGGTGCGATGCTCAATGGGCCGCTCACCGCATCGCCACTGCTGGCGGAGGATGATTCATTGAAAGTTCAGGATGTTGAGATTCCTGGTGTCAAACCCGAATTCGTAGATCAGCAATTGAAACAGATTGAGAACGCGCCTCCGATACAACCATTTCCATGGGGAGTTGTTGTCGTTCTTGCGATCGTTGGATTATTTATTATTGTGCTGCTGGTTTGGCTTCTTGTTTCCAAATACAAGCATTCCGATTAAATTTCGCCAAGTGAATCCCATTCTCGTTTTGCTCTTTTTAATTCCCTGCCTGAACTGGATAATGTATTTTGTTGTTTGGATCGGGATTGCCAACGGTTTTAAGCGATATTTCGAATCGCAGAATCGCACGGAGTTTGGGGACTGCGGATCGGGTCTTGCTCTCGCTGCGGCGATTTGTATGATTTTGGTCGGCCCGGTTGGATTGGTCCTTTGGGTTATTGCCACTGCGCGGTTCAACGCGCTCAAAAAAGAGATCGGTTCTGGTGGCGAATCATAGAACTGCGGCTCTGGAGAGTGGATTCGTGGTGTGGCGGTTTCTCTTGGAGTAGGCGATGACTACCCGGCCTGCATCATTTGTAACACAAGAGCCGACTGCTCCACGGATTCTTCATGCCGTTCCAGCGGGCCAACCAACGAGTGTTCACCAGTTGGCTCCCGGGTTGCTCGAGGCCTACGAGGCGGTCGGCGGTCAGGTGCATCTTGCAGGCTGCGCGCTTGAAGATGTCCCGGTCGTTCGATTCGGTGGCGATCCGGATCGGCAGGTGCCAGAGGACATTATTCTTTGTCCTGAGCAAAAGCGGTATCAAAGCGTCGAGAGTTCTCTTTCGGCCTTGCTGGGGCTTGGTAATGTGAGCGATGCTCTTCCTCCCGCAGCGGCACCCGGCGAATGGATCCGGCAGGTTGTTGCCGATGCGGCAGATTTTGCGGGCCAGTCAGAATCGGACATGGAGGTCGTGGTCATCTGGTGTAAATATGTGCGCGGTAAGATCCAGTGTACGATTGGCGAGGCTCTCGCTGAGCAGGCATTTGAGGGCTGGGCCCACAGCCTCAAGCCACCCCCCTTCCACTGTGAGGTGACCGGGGCCGATTCGCTGCGCCTTGCGGTGACCAGTGACAGTCGGATCATCGCTGCAGAGCAAATGGGACAGTGTTCACTGACCGCAAAGCGGTTGCCGAATTGTGAACTCGTCCGCTGTAGTGTGACGGATCGGCTTGTTGCTGCTGAAAATGTTGCAAGATGTCCGGTCGTTTTGAAACCACTTTTGCCAGATGAACTTGTTACGTGTTCGTCCTGCCGGGAGCAGGTGAGTCCGGAGGCGCTTTATGGTGGAACGTGTTTGGTTTGTGGCTCTCTCCGCAGAGCGCGATTCGATGATGATCGTTTGCTCAGGGTCTTTGCAAGCATTCCTCGCCTGGCAGCCTGGAAATATTTCCGCATGGGGGAATCGGCGAGCGTGTATGTCCTGACGGCTTCGAATCTTTTCAAACAGCGACTGGTCGTTGTCGACAAAATATCAGGACAGTTGCGACACGCAGCTCAAGGCGTGCGTTTTTCCCGTGTCTGGACCCCGCTCGCTGAAAAAGAATTTTCGGAAAGCCTCTAAAGGGATTGTTCTGGAAGTTCTGCCGATCGATTGTTTTGGGGACTGCTGGCGGTTAGGTGGGCTGGCCAAGTCGTTTACCGCGCAATGCAAAAATAAAGCAGAGCAGACTGGCGAGCAGAAAGAGGAACCCTAAGACCCAGGCAAACAGAATCCACGCAGCGCGGCGATTGTGAGCAGATTCTATTTCGCTCGGCAGACGTACCATCAGGTCGGGCGAATCTTGATAGAAATTCCATAGTGTTAGTGTTTCGACCGCTCCGAGTGAATCGGAGCGGGAGTCCAAATCGGCTGCCAATCCCGGCCTCCCTGGAATGTTCGGCGAAGGCATCGACCGATAAAATTGGATTGAGCTAATAGTCCCCGCAATGAGCAGCAGGACGCCGCAAACAAACAAAATACCCTGCCCACGGGACCAGGAGGCTGGTTTCTCGCTGCGGGCTGTTTTCTTTTTCAGGGTGGTGAGTTTGCGAAGAACAGGTACCTCGATCGATTGACCGCAGTCGCACTCCACCTGGGTACCTGCCTGGCTTTTTTCGACGGTAAGTTCTCGACCACAATGGCAAGGTAATAGATATTGTGAACCCATAAGAATGCACTAAACGATTGGCGAAGACCGGTCCGGAGACATACTATCGGCCTCATTGGGCATCGGCAAGGGTGACGGGAATCACTCCTTAACCTTCCGTGATCGTTACATCAGGTTTTTGCGATGCAAGCTTCTGCAAAGGTGTCCACCCTTCTAAGTGGCGTGAGTGAACCAGTCGATAGCGGTTGCCGGTTCGGGCAAATGGAGTCATTTTGAACCGACTGTGCGTCGTTGAAACAGCCCTAACACCCGGTGCGATAGCAATCGCCATGCCGAAAACAGAATGAAATTCCCGGAAAATGGTGCCGTTTGCGGGATGAAAAGACTTTTCTGAAAGACTGGACCTGACTACTTGCCTAGCTTAGAATAGGGTGAGATTGAAAGAATCGGCTTCATAGGGTTTGGGTGAATTGGGTGAAAAAATAGGAGGTTGCCTTCCAACTTTTCGGCGCACTATGCCCCATCGGTATGTTCGTCGACTCGTTGTGGATAGTTGGAAGTTCTACGGTTAAAAAATTTCAACCAGCATGCCCAGCCGCCTGAAGTGTAATCTTTTACCAAATCATGGGAGTAAATGAACCTGCCAAAAAAACGGTGGTAAGATTGGTTGGCACGGACTTGATGAGAGCAGTCTCGATAAGAGCAGTCTCGATAAGAGCAGTCTCGATAAGAGCAGTCTCGATAAGTTGGTGCCGTTGTTGCTGGCATGATAAGGAAGTTGGCATTAGAGTTGCCATCGACGCACTGCGGGGGACGCACAAAAGATGTCGCCGCAAGAAAGCGTTCGTTGCTCTTGTAGCTCTTTAGAAGCATGTCGTCGGTTGATCGTACTTTTTAGGAAGCCGGTCAGACCGAGCGGACGGACCCAGTTCAGATGACACCTGAAGATGACACTGAGTGACCGGGAGAATACTTTGTACGACACATCACTTTTAGACGAACTGCGACAGAATACAAACGGCAACACAGAAGAGACAATAACTCTGGCACAAAAGGCTGTGGAGAGTGTAGTCTCCGGCTCCGAAGACGGAGAAGAATCAAGCCCGCCTGAGTTGGGCGCCGGAGCAAACGAGCAAGGGGCTACCGCTGTAGCAGATGGTGGAGAGCAGCTCAACGAATCTGTCGATCAGGAGAGCCTCCTCGATAGTGGCGAATCCGAATCCTGGTCCGACGATCCGGTGCGGATGTACCTCACTCAGATGGGTGAGATATCGCTCTTAACACGCCAGGAAGAGATTTTCCTTGCTAAGCGGATTGAGACCACACGAGCTGATTTTCGGCGTACCCTGTTGGAATGCGACTATGTGATTCAAGTCGCTTTCAGTGTTTTAAAGCGGGTACATAAAGGCGAGTTGCCCTTTGACAGAACCGTGCAGGTTTCGGTAACAGACCGGCTGGAAAAAGAGCAGATTCTCGGTCGCCTCCCCCACAATATTGCTTGCCTTGAAGTTTTGCTCAAGCAAAATCGACGAGACTATCGGCTTGCTTTCAGCAAGCGTCAAAAAGCGGCAGATCGCCGTGATGCTTGGAAACGACTCGGTCGTCGTCGTCGTCGTGCAGTTCGTTTGGTGGAAGAGCTTGGATTGCGAACCCAGCGGATTGAGTCGATGATCGACACCCTCGGGGAGTTTAGCCGACGGGTCGATGAGCTGAAACAGCGCATCAAGGCCGATAAAAAAGTCAAACGGTGTACTGAGGAAATTGGGCAGGCACGATCTGAGGTGTGTCACATACTCTGGGCGACCCAGGAAACATCCAGTAGTCTGCGCAACCGTGTGGAACGACTGAAGGTGGTCTATGCTCGGTACCAGAAGGCCAAACGGGGTCTTTCGGAGGGCAATCTTCGCCTTGTGGTTTCCATTGCTAAGAAATATCGGAATCGCGGGCTCAGTTTTCTCGATTTGATTCAAGAAGGGAATGCCGGCTTGATGCGAGCGGTCGATAAGTTCGAGTATCGCCGTGGTTTCAAGTTCTGTACGTATGCAACTTGGTGGATTCGTCAGGCGATTACCCGAGCTGTCGCCGACCAGAGTCGCACGATACGTATCCCGGTCCACATGGTGGAGACCATGTCCCGTGTACGGAACGTAGCCCGTCAGTTGCTTCAGGAACTCGGACGGGAGCCGACGATTGAAGAAACTGCCCGTCGGGCAGGGACAGCGATTGATGAAACCAGGCGGGTTTTGGCGATGAGCCGTTATCCGATCAGCCTCGATCGACCGGTCGGCAATAGTGAAGATAGCCATTTTGGCGATCTGTTGCCGGATGCTACGGCAGATAGTCCGGCGAGCGGCGCATCTCAGGAGATGCTCCGAAGCCGAATTTCCAAAGTGCTCAAGACGCTCAGTTACCGGGAACGCGAGATCATTAAACTACGCTACGGACTCGGTGACGGCTACAGCTATACGCTCGAGGAGGTCGGCCACATTTTTAAGGTGACCCGCGAGCGTATCCGGCAGATTGAAGCGAAAGCAGTCCGAAAGCTGCAGCAACCGAGTCGTAGTCAAGAACTTCGGGGGTTTGTTGATCTCCTCTAATACCCTAACAAGGTTGATTTGCAAAAGCGCATGTATTCTTGTTGATGGAAAGAGTTAAAGACATTCTTGTACAGAAGTAGGTTGATTTAAGAGCCCGGGCAATGGCTGCTCGGGCTCTTTTTTTATGACGGTTGATTCTTCGGCCCGGTCGCGAGAACTTGTTTCTCAGAGGGCCTTGAAGACATCCCGAAGCGGCATTATATTCATTCACAGTATGCTGGTGGTCGGTCATCTTGCTTTAGGTGTTCCGACAACAGGGAACTCCGGTGAAAATCCGGGACGGCCCCGCCGCTGTGAACGAGTGTCTGTAGGAAGTTCGTATCTTTTGGCCATTGTTGCTTTTGTAACGAGAAGGCCTGATGCTTCCAAGCTCGTGAGTCAGAAGACCTGCCTGCATGTGTTGTGTGGTGTGCTGCGAGGGACAGATGCCACCCGGTTAAAGTTTTTGTAGAGAGTGCATGTTTCCCCACATAAGACAAAATCCTCTGGCAGGCTGATGCGCGTTTGTTCGCTCTGTTTCAGATCCGTAACCGGATCGGGATAGAAATGCCTTAGGGAGAATTTGTCTGGGGTGCTCTTGCAGATGGTACTATGTTGCACCAGCGATGTCCTCATCAGCGTATGATTCGATCGGAGCGTGCCGGTTCGCGTCACGGTTTTACGCTTGTAGAGCTGCTCGTCGTCATTGCCACCATCGGGATTCTTCTGGCGTTGCTGTTACCCGGAATCCAGGCGGTGAGGGAGTCGGCACGACGAACATGCTGCGCGAGCAATTTGCGTCAAGTTGGTTTAGGAATATGTAGTTACGTCTCGCGTAAGCGTAGTTTTCCAGTCGGTTGTGTCGATTGCCAGTGGTGGGATGCAGAACGAAACCAGCATTCCTGGGTTACGGCCATTCTTGCGGATCTGGAGAACGAACATCTCCTCACCCTGTACGATTGGGAGAGTCCTTACAATAGCGAGGCGAACCTGTTTGCAGCTGGCCAGGTGTTGCCCCTGCTTCTCTGCCCCTCAACCACAACTACAAAGCGGGTGGGGCTGACGACAGGAGACCGCAATGCCAACGGCGAATGGGACGCCGGGGATGGATTGGCCTACACCGACTACGGTGGAATTTACGGGATCGAAGGCCCGCCTTATCAGGCACCGCAGGGATCTAAGCATTTTGTCGCAGATCATGCAATCGGCGTTATGGTCCATGAAATTCCAACCACCGTGCGGGCCATTCGCGATGGACTTTCCGCGACGGCCGTCATTGGTGAGTGTACCGGTCGTGGGGGCGGCTCAACGGAGCAGTCCGAATGGGCCAACGGACAAAATATATTTGCTCAATATTACAACAAGCCGATCAATACAACTCAGGGTAACGAGTTGTGGAGTGACCATCCGGGAGGCGTGCAATTGCTCTTTTGCGATGGACACGTTTCTTTTTTCTCAGAAGAAGTTGAGCAGTCCGCGCTCAACGCAGTGTTGACGCGCTCAGGACGCGATCATGTGTCCCGGTGAAAATACATTTTCATGAAAACAATTCGAAAAAGCCCAAAACATTTCCTGGAAGGAAAGGCTGATGAAGACAACAAATTGTAGACCACTGTTGGTGCTCGCGCTACTCCTGGTGCCCTGCTCTTCTGGAGCTGACATCCTCACAGAGATTCCCATTGATGGCGAGTACTTGCTTCTCGAATACATCACAGGCAGTGGTTCTTCCATTAGCTATCATGTGATTGATTTTGCCCATACAAGCGGCGACACCTATGCGTTTGGCTATCGCTACGATGGTGCTACTATGACCGCTCACGATGCGCTTCTTGCCCTCGATGCCGCTGGAGATCTGGAATACAACTTCAGTATCGGTTGGGGTGAACCATTTACAGACAACTTTAGTTACCTGCTAGAGGCAGGCTCGCAGGCAAACTATTGGTCGTATTCGCTTGGAACCCATGATGCACTTGCAGAAGATGTTTCTTGGTCCATGTCGCCGAGCGGTGCGGGAGGCCAATTGTTGCAGGATGGGAGCTGGCACGGCTGGTACAATGGTTTCACGCCCGAATATGGTTCGATCAATCCGAGTATTCCGCACGGCCAAGCAGTACCAGAGCCGGCGTCGGTCGTGGTGGCCGGACTGGGTTTGTTCCTCCTCTCGTGGCGACTAGGGCGAACTCGGCTGTTCGTTCGAATGATGTGATGGTTTGAGAACGAGTGAATTGAATCTGTACCACATGGAAGATGCATCCAAGTCAAAATCGCCGCACTCTGCAGCCCATGTGAACAATGAACAGGCCTGGGACGCGCGGGCTCGCATGCAGCGGCGGTTTGCCAGGCCGGTAACGGATCGTGAGTTTGCACGTCGGCTCTCGGCAATCGGTACAGACCCCTGGCTCGAGGGTAGCCTTGCGGGTAAGAGGTTGCTTTGTCTCGGTAGCGGTGGTGCCATGCAGAGTGTGCTCTATGCCGCCACCGGTGCGGTGGTCACCGTGGTTGATATAAGTGGAGAGATGCTTTTTCTCGATCGGCAGGCGGCCAGCGAACGAGGCCTGCAGGTCACAACCCTCCAGGCTTCGATAGACGATTTGTCCTCGCTCCGCGACAATCTTTTCGACACGGTGATCCAACCGGTGAGTACCTGCTATGTGCCGGAGGTGGCGAGTGTCTATCGCGAAGTGGCCCGGGTGATTGTTCCCGGAGGACTTTATATTTCTCAGCACAAACAGCCAGTCAATTTGCAGGCTACGGTGAAACCAGGCAATTTGGGCTATGCATTAAGCGAGCCCTACTACCGCACCGGCCCCCTACAGGCCGTTTCCGCAAGTCCCCATCGGGAAGAGGGTATGTTGGAATTTTTGCATCGATGGGAAGACTTGATTGGTGGACTCTGCCGCAGCGGATTTGTAGTAGAAGATCTTTTGGAGCCGCTTCATGCCGATGCAGAGGCCACAGAGGGCAGTTTTGCTCATCGTTGTTCTTATGTGCCTCCTTACGTTCGATTCAAGGCGAGGCGGTCTGGACAACGGCAACCGTCGGGCAGATCGGTTCAAATCATTAGAAATGACTAGTTGGTAAAACCGACCGACGAACGACACCCTTTTCGTCTCTCCTGTGGAAACGATATACTGACAGGCAATCCCGTAGGAGTGGTCACTCAATACGATTAACGTCTTTCTATAAGTCAGAAAATCGATCACCTTGTCGAATCCTCTTCAAGAAATCATGTGCTGCCTGGGACAGTCACATGCTGGTAATCCGACACAGTATGTGATGGAAAAAAGTTTTCGGGCAGCTGGATTAGATGGCCGCTTTATAACCCTGGAAGTGGCGGCGGAGGATCTGGCAAACGCCGTCCTTGGGTTGCGGGCAATGAAATTTCGTGGCGCGAGTGTTGCTGGACCTTTCAGGCGGCAGATTCTTGGAATGTTGGATCGCTGCAGTGAAGATGCTGAACGGATCGGGGGCGTCAATTGTGTCTCGCGCGGGGCCGATGGCCAACTGATTGGTGAAAATACTGAGGGTAGAGGCTTTTGCACAGCACTGGCAAAATGTTTTGATGTTGCAGGAAAAAATATTGTTATTTTGGGCGCGGGTTTGTCGGCGCGGGCAATCGCGGTAGAACTTGCATTGACCGGTGCTGGCGAAATAACGGTCGTTAACCGTACCGCCGACCGCGGGCAGCAGTTGGCAGACTTGCTGAGTGAGACGATGAAAGTATCGGCAATGTTTTTCCCCTGGACGGGTGATTTTGAGCTTGCACCAGAAACCGATCTTTTGATTAATGCCACCAATCTCGGTGAGAGCCCTGCTTCGCAAATGGTTCCGATCTCGCTCGAATCGTTACAGCCTTCGGTGATGGTTGCAGATGTTGTCTTTGAATTCCCTCGTACGCCATTTTCATGTGCTGTTGAAGATGTCGGTTGTTCGGTGATCGACGGTCAGGGAATGCTCGTTGAGCAACTCGCACAATGCTTCCAGATTTGGACCGGCCTGGAACCGGATCGAGGAGTCATGCGTGAAGCACTGGAAGAGTTTCTGGGGTTGTAGATAGCTCACAGCAAAGAACGGTATATCTGCAAAATCGCAGCACTGGTCAGTTGTCCGGCCCTGAATGTGATGGATGAGTGATGCTCAATATTCCCCCCGTCGGCCTTTTTATTACTGGAACCGATACGGACATCGGGAAGACGTACGTTTCCTGCCTCATTGCGAAGGCACTCTGTGCGCGTGGGTATCGGGTGGGCGTTTATAAGCCGGTGGCCACTGGAGGTTGCCCTACGGATGGAAAGGGTGTCGCTGCCGATGCAGTTGCTTTGCACCGGGCCGCTGGCCTTTCAGATTCTCTTGCCGATGTTTGTCCTCAGGTTTTTCAAGCCCCACTGGCACCCCCGTCGGCAGCAGCGGCGGAAGGGTGTGCTGTCGATGGCAACATGTTAAGGCAGGGTCTGACGTATTGGGCAGGAAAATGCGATATCGTTCTTGTGGAAGGCTCTGGTGGCCTGATGTCTCCTCTGAGCGACGAGGACTACAGTGCAACATTAGCCGAAGAATTTGGCTACCGGCTTGTGGTTGTCGCTGCCAATCGTCTAGGTGTGATCAATCACTCACTACAGACGTTGATTACTGCTGCCGCTTTCGGGGAAGGACTAGAGATAGCCGGTGTCATTCTCAATCAACTTCGGTCTGAAAGTGATGAAAGTATCTTGACCAACCACAAGCAACTGGAGGAGCGAATCGGAGTACCGATACTTGCCGACGTTGCTTGGCAGGCGAAGCACTTTGAGCCGGAGATCGACTGGTTTGCCCTGGCAAGTCAGAACTGCTAATCCGTTGCAGATGGCTGGCAGAAACACCCGTGGTCTGTCAGTGGGCCGAGAGAGCTTCGTGCCCGGAGTCGCGATGAGACTCGGTTTGATTCGTGTTGATTGACAGTCGCATGCGAACTCCCCACTGGCCCTGAGGATTTCCTTGTATGAGCCAGTGGGACATGACAACGACCGATTGGTGAACTGCCTCAAAGCCACCCTCGGATTGGCTGACTGTAGCGAGAGGATGGGCCCAGAAGTTCGTAGGACGGTTGCACGATACACCGACATCCAGTCCTAGCCATTTATCGACAAGGCCGAGTCCCACCGCGTCATGAAGGTCAAGTTGGCTCCCCAAGTCGCCAAGGGGATTTTGTTGGGTGTCATAAAAATAACGATTTTCAGCACCAGCAGGCATGCCGGCAAAATTCCACTCAATGGCGAAATGCAGAGGATGGTCTGTGGGTAATCCTTCAACCAGATAATCGACATCCAAATCAGCCGCCCCCTCGCTCAACGAAATGCGTTTGGTAATGGTTATTTCGTGTTCGAGTACCTGCGATTGCCGTTGGAGGACCACCCCAACGCAGGTTTCTCCACCGGAAACCTGACGTTGATCGGTTTCCGCCCGATACAATTGGTCCACAAAGCCTCCCAGTTCTTCAGCAGTACCAGCCATCACGTCCCCAAGAGTAACGTCTGGTGTATAGAAGTGATCAACGAGACTTTTCCGTAAATAGGAATCGTATTGAAGAAGCTGGTCGAGTCCTTCCTGCTTGAAGATAACCCGGTCATGGATGCTTGCCACATTATCTTGATGATTCGTTGGACCAGAAAGTACCTTTTGGTGATACGCTTCCGGTCGCCTAGCGAGTGTGGCCAGAAGGTTGTGGGCAATGCTGCGAACATCCAATTCATAGAGGTGCCCTCCTCTCGCAGGTTCGATGAATGCAGCCAATTGGTCATTCGTCAGTTGGATTTCGTCCTGACCGTCGAAATTGAGATCATCGCGTCCAATCGTACACCATGGTCCACCACTGCGACCACTCGCTTTCTCGAGCAGTGAGTCCGCGAGAATCAGATGTTTAAATACTGCGTTACGTAGGTGGGGTAGATAAATACCGCCAAACGCACCATGCCAATAGCTACAGTTGCATTGTGCTCGGTAGAGTTCGACCCTCGCTTGTTCGAGGTATTCCTGGACTGCGGAATAGTCCTCTGCAGATGTCAATTTGACAAGTCGAGAACTGACTTGCATCATCCGCGAATACATTTCATTGGATTCTGGATAACGCGTTTTAAAATTACGCCAAAATCCACCCCGTACAAATTGCGACACGCGATGCCATTGGGAAGATTCTTCCAGAAGATGCCGGATCTCGCTGTTTTCGCGCTGGCGTTGGGCGGGCATCGCCCATTCGGTCATTTCGCGATAACTACCTTCCGGCAGATACACTTTTCCGAGGGGTGCGATCTCCTGCATTGCTGCCGTGGGAGTTGTGGTATCGATCCAGTCTCGATTGGCAGTGAGCA
>MPMF02008880.1_pt1 | contig 18890 bp, 15 predicted proteins | sample 1617271 | NCBI WGS metagenome assembly MPMF02 (sample SAMN05944812, study PRJNA350692) | marine metagenome | biome: marine; feature: ODZ; material: water; isolation source: 120 m water sample prefiltered with 30 um filter, filtered on to 0.2 um... | place: Pacific Ocean | collected 2012-04-09... | reverse complement strand
CTGGATCGCAGTCGGCCAGCACCTCAGTGCGGTCGACTTCTACAAGGACCAGGAGATCAGGACCGAGATCTACGACGCGATTCAGTCTGTTCTGAATGACTATGACCTTCTGGTGACACCGACGCTGGCCTGCCTGCCCGTGGACAACGCCAACGACGGCAACACACTGGGACCCAGCGAGATCAACGGAGAACCGGTCGACCCTCTGATCGGCTGGTGCCTGACCTACCTGCTCAACTTCACCGGACACCCCGCCGCTTCGATACCGGCGGGATTGAGTGAAGGGGGTCTACCGGTGGGCATGCAGATCATCGGCCGGCGCTATGCCGATGCTGAGGTGCTTGCCGCAAGCGCTGCTTTCGAGCGCCTGCGTCCCTGGCAGGAGAGCTACCGACAGTGTGCAGAACGGGTTCTCTGAGTTAGCGTGCTGCCCCTCGCAGCAGTGTACTCCGGACTGACCTTCTGATGAGCGGCCGTCTGCAGGGGAAAAGAACGTTGATCACCGGCACAGCCAGCGGCATCGGCCGCGCTGCCGCGCGGCTTTTTGCCGCCGAAGGCGCCCGGCTGACTCTGTGTGATCGACAGGCCGCCGAAAACCAGCAACTCGCCGACGAGATCGTGTCGGGCGGCGGGATTGCCCAGGCAATTCAAACCGATGTCGGCGATCCGAATGCGATGCAGGCCGCTCTGACGCGCGCAGTGGAGTCCTACGGCGGGCTGGACGTGATCTACAACAATGCCGGCGGTGCCACAACCGAGGATGGGCCGGTCACCGAGATCGATCTTGATGAATTCTGGCGGACCATCCGTGTCGATCTGTTTGGCACACTGCTTGGCTGTCGTTATGGTATTCCGCACCTTGTCGAGGCCGGTGGTGGCTCGATTATCAACACCACCTCGATCCGGGCCATGATCGGCACTGCCGGTGCCGATGCCTACACTGCGGCAAAGGGTGGCGTGATTACTCTGACACGCGCACTGGCTCTGCAGTGGGCAGAATCCGGGATACGGGTGAATGCCATCGCTCCCGGAGTCATCCTCACCGATCGCGTGCGACGGATGCTCCCAGAAGACGACCCGGTCAGAGTCAAGACACCACTTGGGCCGAGCGAGCCCGAAGAGGTCGCACCACTGGCGCTGTACCTGGCATCGGACGAGTCACGACAGATGACCGGTATGATCCTGCCGCTCGACGGTGGCGCCAGCGCAGTCTGAAACAGCGGGCACAATGCCCCCCAAGTCCAAGACCCCAAAGAGCCATCCTTGATGAGCGAAAAAGTAAACCGCCGCGTGACCCTCGCCGCCCAACCTGTGGGTGCGCCTAAGGACAGTGATTTCCAGATGATCGAAGGATCGGTCCCCGTGCCCGGTGACGGTGAGATGTTGCTCAGGACCATTTACCTGTCATTGGATCCTTACATGCGCGGGCGCATCAGCGCAGCCCGGTCCTATGCAGCCAGTGTTGAGATCGGTCAGACCATGGTCGGGGCGACTGTCAGCAGTGTCGTCGCCTCCAACCATCCCAAATTCGAACCCGGTCAGTTGGTGCTCGGATATTCCGGCTGGCAGGACTACGAGGTCAGCAGCGGCAAAGGTCTCACTTGGCTGGACCCGGATGCCGGGCCGGTCAGCACGGCGCTGGGCGTCATGGGCATGCCGGGACTAACAGCTTACGTCGGGCTGCTCGACATTGGTCAGCCTAAGCCTGGAGAAACCGTGGTGGTCTCTTCGGCCGCAGGGGCCGTGGGTTCGGTCGCCGGTCAGATCGCCCGGCTCAAGGGCTGCCGTACGGTGGGTGTTGCAGGGACAGCTGAGAAATGCCGTTACACAGTCCAGCAATTTGGATTTGAGCGCTGTCTTAACTACAACGATGACGACTTCGTCGAGCAACTGAAAGACGCCTGTCCCGACGGCATCGACATCTACTTTGAAAACGTTGGCGGCAAGGTGTTTGACGCGGCTTGCGCTCTGATGAACACAGCAGGCCGGATACCGGTCTGCGGCATGATCTCCCGCTACAACGACACCGCCCTGCCCGAAGGGCCTGACACACTGCCCCGGCTGATGCGTGCAATCCTCACCCGGCGGCTGCTGGTATGCGGGTTCATCATCACGGACCATGGCCACCGGCTTGGCGACTTTCTCAAAGATATGGGTGGCTGGCTGGAATCGGGTGAAGTCCACTATCGTGAAGATGTGACCGCCGGGCTTGAAAATGCAGTGCACGTGTTTCAGGGGCTGCTTGCTGGCAGCAACACCGGGAAAGCCCTGATCCGCGTCTCCGACGACCCGACCATGAAACGTTAGGTCCTCTCTGGACACAGGCCATCGGTTATCAGTTTTCTTCTCATATTCAATTCCTTATGCCAATCTTGTTGCGGGGAACCTGCAGTGGTTATACTGGCAGGGCTTTTACCCACTAAAGGAGCTTCAACCTGATGAAAACCATGAAATGGATATTGGGGTTGATGGCGGCGGTCACATTGTCAATGACAGCCGCAATCACAACGGCGCAGGCCGGATCGGTCCTCAAGATCGTACCCCACGCCGACCTCAAAAACACCGACCCGATCTGGACGACGGCGTATATCACCAGAAACAACGGCTACATGATCTACGACACCCTGTTTGCGATGGATGAAACCTTCAACGTACATCCGCAGATGGCCGGCTCCCATTCGGTCAGCGACGATGGTCTCGTGCATACCATTACGCTGCGCGATGGTCTCAAGTGGCATGATGGGAGTTCAGTCACCTCTGCCGACTGTATCGCGTCGATCAATCGCTGGGGCAAACGCGATGGTATGGGCCAGCAGTTGTTGGCCGTCGTCGATACGATGTTTACAGTCGACGACAATACTTTTGAGATCACCCTCACCGAGCCCTGGGGTCTGCTGACCACCGCTCTGGGCAAGATGAGCTCCAACGTGCCTTTCATGATGCCGGCAGAAAAAGCCTACACCGACCCGTTCAAGCAGGTCCCAATGCCGCTGATCGGCTCCGGGCCCTACAAGTTCGTCGAAGCCGAATGGGTCCCCGGTGCGAAGGTCGTGTATGAGAAATTTGCCGATTACGTGCCGCGCAGCGAGCCGGCCAGCGCCGCCGCAGGCGGCAAGGTCGCAAACTTTGACCGCGTGGAATGGCTTTACATCCCCGACCAGAACAGCGCCATGAATGCGCTGATCAACGGGGAGGTCGATTACTTTGAAGCACCGCAGTCAGATCTCTACGACCTGCTCGACGCAGCCGACGGCGTCACCACAGGACAGCGTGACAACTACGGCAGCCAGGGCTGGCTCCGGATCAACCACCTGAATGCGCCGTTCGACAACGTCAAAGCACGTCACGCAGTGCAGTTGCTGGTCGACCAGGAGATCTATCTGCAGGCGATCGTTGGCACACCGGATCTCTACCGGACATGCGGCGCGATGTTTCTCTGTGGCACGCCGTATGAGACGCTTGCCGGGTCTGAAAGAGTCATGACCCAGGACATCGAGAAGGCCAAGGCCCTGCTCAAGGAAGCGGGTTACAATGGTGAAAAGATCGTCCTGATGCACCCGACGGATATCCCGGCGCTCAGTCACGCGACCCAGGTCACGGCCAGCCTGCTGCGCAAGGCCGGTATCAATCTTGAGGTTCAAGCGATGGACTGGAGCACCCTGACCTCTAGACGTGCTGAGAAGAAAAGCATTGCTGACGGGGGCTGGAACATCTTCCACACATCCTGGATCGCACCCGACCTGCTGAACCCGGTAGCCAACATTGGCGTATCCGGTGGCGGCGTGGAAAAGGCCTGGTTCGGCTGGCCCACAGATGCGAAGGTCGAGGAACTCCGTCAGGCTTTTGCCCGCGAAACGGATCCGGCAAAGCAGAAGGATCTTGCTGATCAGGTGCAGGCCCGTGCCATGGAGGTCGTGACCTACGTACCGATCGGGCAGTACTTGAGCAAATACGCCTACCGTTCGGACCGCCTGCAGGGGATCCTCAAGGGTCCGGTCCCGCTGTTCTGGAACCTCAGCGCAAAATAGCAGTTACCGATTGCTGAGCCCGGTTCAGGACCGGCGCTCAACGCTCTTCAAACCCCCAGGCGCTCTGCCTGGGGGTTTTTGTTGTCAGAGAATGCTCTTTCGATCCGGATCAACAGCGCCGATCCCTCTGCGGCGGCGACAGTCTTCTTCTAAACTTGTCCCGTACCCGGAGTAGGGATTGCCATCAGCTTCGCCACGGGTCGTCCACTTTGGGCCAGTATGGCGCAGTGCGTTTGACCAAAGGCAGGGCACCGTAGTCCGAAGACAGAGCGCCTGGCCCGGCGACATAGTAGATCTCGGAGGCAATGGCCTCAAAACCTGCGTAGAAGTGCTGGGTCGACTTGACGACCACGATCCTGTAGGTCGAAAGATCAATACCCAACTGGGTGAATGCATCGGGATGAAAGACCTGGGTCCGGACTGAATTGAGCACCAGATCCACACCCTGCTCTGACTTGACCCAGACGATATCGCCTGTCTGATTACGCGAGGGGCCAAAGCTTTGAGTGCCCTCTCTGACGACCCTTTGGATGGAAACCGTCAGATCGACCGGCTCGCCCGAGGCAGGGCCGCACTTACCCCCGACTCGCAACTGCAAGGCGCTACCCTCCCCGGCCTCGATGCAGAAGCGCACCGCCACCGGGTCCCAGTAAAGCCCCGACAAGACCCCCTTTATCTGCCTGTCCAGCAGGCGCTGCAGGATGAACGTCGCATCGCTGGGCGCACCGCCACCTGCGTTGTCGGCCGTATCAGCGAGCACGACCGGGCCAGCAGACGAATCAAGTGCCAGATCCAACGCCTCGTCGATCCCGGTTCTGGGTGCTGCGATCTCGTCACGCATCGCCCAGACTTCGCTTGCAAGTTCACGCGCAAGATCTGCGGCCTTGCCCTGATCATCGTCCGATATCACCAGCATCTTGCCACCCACATCAGCCACATCACCATAGGGGAAAGAGTGGCTCATCGAGACCGACAGGATCCCGTCAACGCCCTCCAGAGCCTTCATACGGGCGACAAAAGACTTCATCGGCTCGATCGGGGTACGGTAGGAATTGATCATTCTAAGATCGCAGGCCGCGATCACCGGCCGGACGGCACCGCGAGCCGCCCCCGCACAGATGTCGAAGAGTTCCTGCGCCCGTTCCCGGGGATCGATATGCGGATACTCCTTGAAGGTCACCAGAGCATCGGCACTGTCCATCATCTCGTCCGTGATATGACAGTGCAGATCCAGCTCAGCACCGACAACGACGTCCGGGCCCACGATCTGCCGGATACTGCGCAGCAGGTCACCTTCACAGTCGTCATAACCGTCTGCGACCATCGCGCCGTGCAGGTTGATCAGAACGATCTCAACCGGCAGCGCTGCGCTCAGGTCCTCAAGGATCCTATCCCGGTAGGTCTCATAGACCCGGCGAATGGTTGGACCGGCCGGCTGGGCAAAGGCGGCCAGGCTTTCGACGACTTCGCCGCCCTCACTTTCGGCTGCCTGGCGCCAGACATGCAGAGGGCCGGAAAACAACGAGGACTCGTGAGCCGTCGCGTCACCATGATAGAGCATGGTCTCGGCGAAGGTCTGCTCTCCCGTTGGTATGGGCGAGAACGTATTGGTCTCTGTGCCTAGACAGGCGATAAAAGTCTTCAACAGTCAGGTCCTCCGGACAGCAGTCCGTGGCTGGAGCCACCCTCGATCAACTGCACTCGATCTCGGCCCAGACATCAGCAACTGCAATTCTTGCAGGCTCAGGAATCAGGAAGCGAGTGTGGTTCGGGCGCTGCCCGGCTCCCGCAGGTGACAGGCTACGCGATGCCCTGCAGCGACCTCCTGCAGAGGCGGGTCATCAACCCGGCAGCGGTCGACGACATAAGGACAGCGGGTATGAAAACGGCAGCCGGGAGGCGGATTGATCGGGCTGGCCACATCCCCTGCAAGTATGATCTTGTCCTTGGCTGCACGGGGATCGGGCACCGGCACTGCTGACAGCAGCGCCTCGGTATACGGATGCAGGGGGTTCTTGAACAGGGCCCGGGTATCGGTGATCTCCACGATCTTGCCAACATACATCACCGCGATCCGGTGACTGACATGCTCGACCACAGCCAGATCATGCGAGATGAAAAGCAGCGCAAGGTTGAACTCTTCCTGCAGATCGATGAGCAGATTGATGACCTGCGCCTGAACCGAGACGTCAAGTGCAGAGACCGGTTCATCAGCAACAATCAGGGAAGGATTGAGTGCCAGTGCGCGGGCGATGCCAAGTCGCTGACGCTGCCCGCCCGAGAACTCATGGGGGTACCGATCCATAGCGTCGGGTTTAAACCCTACCTTTTCAAACAAAGCAACCACCCGCTGCTTGATCTCCGCCGTGCTGCCCTCGTCAAAGTTCTTGAGCGGTTCGCCGACAAGCCCCCCCGCCGAAAGTTTTGGGTTGAGGGAGGAATACGGATCCTGAAACACCATCTGCATCTCGCGGCGGTAGGAACGCACCTCGGATCTGGAAATCTTCGAGATATCGGTCCCCTTGAGATAGATCTCTCCACCGGTCGGTTCGAGCAGCCGCAGCACCACTCGCCCCACCGTAGACTTACCGCAGCCGCTCTCACCCACCAGTCCCAGTGTCTCACCCCGGGCGATGTCGAAGCTGACTCCGTCAACGGCATAGACAGAACCTGACCTTCTGCCAAACAGACCCTTTTGTACGTCGAAATACTTTTTGACGTCGCGTACTGACAGCACCGTTTCAGGGGATGCTGCCGGCGTCATGATGTGGACTCCTTGAAGCCATCGGCAAACTGAGGCGACTCCCAGCAGGCCGCGTAATGCTGCTGGCGGTATTCGGCCAGATCCGGAGAGGTTTTACTGCAACGTTCCGATGCGTAGCCGCAACGCGGCGCGAACAGGCAACCGGGTATCTCTTCGATCAACGAAGGCACCATACCGCGGATCTCCTGCAGTCGATCTCTTTCGCCCTCTTTTGCGAGACTCTCGTTCAACCGTGGAATCGACGCCATCAAGCCTTCGCTGTAGGGGTGCAGCGGATAATGAAACAGTTCCTCGATCGATGCTTCTTCGACTTTGCCGCCGGCATACATCACCAACACCCGCTCACCCATTTCAGCCACCACGCCGAGATCGTGAGTGATCAGGATAATGGAGGTTCCAAAATCAGTCTTGAGACCGCGCATCAGGTCGAGGATCTGGGCCTGAATGGTGACGTCTAGCGCGGTGGTCGGTTCGTCGGCGATCAGAATCTTCGGGTTGCAGGACAGCGCCATCGCGATCATCACCCGCTGTCGCATACCGCCGGACAACTGGTGCGGGTATTCGCCGGCCCGCTGCCTGGGGTCAGGCACCCGGACCCGGTCAAGAATCTCGACTGCCTGGTTCCGCGCGACCCGATCTGATACTTTTTGGTGAAGTGAGATCGCTTCACTGATCTGCTCACCCACCGTAAGCACCGGGTTGAGCGAAGTCATCGGCTCCTGGAAGATCATCGAGATATCGTTACCCCGGATAGTCTGCATCTCGTCTTCACTAAGCTTGAGCAGGTCGGTACCCTGAAACAGGACCTCGCCGGTCTCAATCCGGGCCGGCGGCATCGGCAACAGGCCCAACACGGTCATCGCCGTGACGCTCTTGCCGCAACCGGATTCGCCGACGATACACAGGGTCTCACCGGCATAGACCTCAAGAGACACTCCATTGACTGCACGCACAGTGCCATCCCGCGTATCGAAAAAAGTACGCAGATCCTTGATCTGGAGAACCGGTGTGTCTGTTCGGGAAGCCACGTGTGTTGAATTGTCCATATTGACCAGCCCGGCTTACCGCATGCCCCGGGCAATTCGTGGATCCAGCGTGTCACGCAGGCCATCGCCCAGAATATTAACCGTCATCACCATACAGGCCAGACACAGGCCGGGGAAGAACAGCAGCCACGGCTTGAACTGAAAGTACACCCGGCCTTCAGCCATCATATTGCCCCAACTGGGCACCTCTGGTGGTGTGCCTGCACCGAGAAAACTGAGATAAGCCTCGACGATAACGGCCGAGGCACAGATGTAGGTCGCCTGGACCATGAGCGGGGCAAACGTGTTTGGCAGAATATGCCGAATGAGAATCTGTGGCAGCCGTGTACCCGAGGCGACGGCGGCCTCAACGTAGGGCATCTCACGGATGGTCAGAACAATGGCTCGTACCAGGCGCACCACGCGAGGGATCTCTGGTACAGATATGGCAATGATCACGTTCTGCACGCTAGAGCCGACCAGAGCCATCAGTGCGATCGCAAACAAAATACCCGGGATGGCCATGAGACCGTCCATGATGCGCATAACCACCGCATCCACTATCCGGACGTACCCGGCGAGAAGACCAATAAAAAGCCCGGCCCCTGTGCTGACTACAGCCACGAACAGGCCGACACTGAGAGAGATCCGGGCACCGTAAATAGTTCTCGAAAAAACGTCCCGACCCAGGTGATCGGTACCAAACCAGCCGAATTCACCGGGCGGCTTAAGCCGCTGCCAGGGCGCGAGTTCGAGCGGATCTGTTGCCAGATAAGGTGCAAAAATCGCGACAAGGATCATCACGCCGAGAATGCATGAACTGATGACGACCGTCGGGTTGCGGCGGACGAAATCGCGAATCCGCCCGGCCCTTTCGACCCCGACCGTCTGTTCTGCTGCTGTCGTATCGTTAACGGCCATCAATAATCAGTACCGTATCCGGGGGTCGAGAAACACATAGCTCAGATCGACGAGCAGATTGACCAGCACGTATACCCCAGAAAACAGGATGATAATCGCCTGGATCACGGGGTAGTCGCGGTGCAGTATGGCATCCACGGTCAGCCGGCCCAGGCCTGGAATATTAAAGACACTTTCGGTCACGACCACACCACCGATCAAAAGAGCAATACCCACTCCAATAATCGTCACAATAGGCACCGCGGCATTCTTAAGCGCATGACGAGTCAGGACGACACGCGAACTCAGTCCTTTGGCCTTCGCAGTCCTGATGTAATCCTCGGAGAGAACTTCCATGACGCTGGCCCGGGTGATCCTGGCGATGAGGGCGATATACACGACCCCCAGCGCGATACTTGGTAGAACCAGGCTCTTCAAACACGGGATCCACCCATCTGCCAGATGTTTGTAACCTTGAACAGGGAGCCATTTAAGCTGAATCGCAAAAACATACATCAGCATGTAGCCGATCACGAACACCGGCACCGAGAACCCCAGTACTGCGAATATCATCGCAAACCGGTCAATGAACGTGCGGGACTTCCAGGCGGCCAGCACACCAAGCGGAATCGCAACTGCGATCGCGATGATAATCGTGAACAGCGTCAGCATCAGCGTCGGTTCAACTCGCTGGCCGATCAGTTTCGTCACGGGCAGATTGGAGAAAATCGATATTCCGAGATCACCTTGAGCGACACTTTTGACCCAGGTGTAGAACTGGACAGGGATGGGCTCATTCAAACCGAGCTTTTCGCGGATCTGTTCGATGTCAGAGGGGCTGGCGTAATCACCGGCAATAATTGCTGCGGGGTCACCCGGCGTCAGGTGCAGCAGCCCGAAAACGAAAACAGCCACGACTGCCATCACCGGAATGGTTGCCAGAATTCTTTTGACGATATACCCGTACATTCGACTTTCGCCACTGCTCCTGTTTACGCAGAAATCATTTTTTGCCAGCGATAACCAAGACAAATCCCGGAACCCTTGTACGGTGACCAACGTTTCCGTACCGGTCCCGGGATCTGCTTCCAATATATCAGTAGCTGACATGCTTGGGAACCAGTAAACTGATGTTGGACCCAACATTCAAGCAAGGATCTGATTCGTGAAAGTATTTATTGCCTGCCTGGGCACGGAGACCAACACTTTCTCCAATATGCCGACCGGCTTGACCAATTTCGAAGAGACAATGCTGTACCACGGTGATGCCACCCAGAACAGCACGGCCCTTTTTGCCATGCCGCTGATCATCTGGCGGGAAAAAGCAGAGGCCGCCGGCGCCGAAGTCGTCGAGAGCCTGTCCGCTTTTGCCCAGCCGGCAGGCCCTACCGTTCAGGCGGTGTACGAGGCTTTTAGAAGCGAGATTCTCACCGATCTGAAGGCGGCCATGCCGGTCGATCTGGTGCTGCTCTGCCAGCATGGTGCGATGGTTGCCCAGGGTTACGACGACTGCGAGGGGGACCTGACAGCCAAGGTCCGCGAGCTGGTGGGTCCGGAGACTGTGATCGGTGTAGAACTGGACCTGCACTGCAGCATCAGCAGCACCCTGATGGCAAGCGCCAACGTCATCATCACGTTCAAGGAATACCCGCACATCGACCCACCTGATAGAGCCCACGAACTCTTCGACGTGTGCTGGCAGGCCTTGCACCGTGAAGTGCAACCGGTGATGGCGCTCCATGATCTGCGGATGATCAGTATGTGGCGTACCCCGGTCGAACCGGCGGCGTCACTGGTGCGGCGTATGCAGGAACTTGAAAAACAGGACAGGGTGCTGTCTGTTTCGCTCGCTCACGGGTTTCCCTGGGGAGACGTGCCCGATGCATCGTCCAAGGTCCTGGTCGTGACTGACGGTGATCTGGAACTGGCCGGCCGGGTCGCCACCGAACTCGGCCAAGAGATCTGGGCGCTCCGCGACAGCACCCATCCGAGTGGACTGAGCATCGACCAGGCCCTCGACCAAGGCGTGTCCGCGCCATCAGGACCGGTGGTGCTCGCCGATCTTGGTGACAACGCGGGCGTCGGTGCACCATCCGATTCGACCTTTATCCTGCGTTCGGTCCTTGAACGAGGCATCAGCAATGTTGCAACTGGTTTCTACTGGGATCCGGTCGCCGTTCGCTTCTGCATCGAGGCCGGTGAAGGGGCCCGATTCTCACTGCGGATCGGCGGCAAGGTCGGCCCCGGCTCTGGTGACCCTCTCGATCTGACGATCACTGTGCGCCGGATCATGCTGGAGGCCGCCCAGACCTTCGGCCAGGCGCGCCAGCATATGGGCCAGGCTGTCTGGCTGACCTGCGACGGTGAAGTCGACATCTTCCTGAACACGGTGCGCACCCAGACCTTTCACCCAGATGCCTTTGAGCAGTTCGGCATTGATCTCGCGCAGAAAAAAATTGTGGTGGTCAAGTCAACCCAACACTTCTACGCCGGATTTGCACCGATCGCCGAGTCAGTACTCTATGTTGCGGCGCCAGGCGCCATCCCGATGAACTTCTCCGAGATCCCGTTCGAGAAATTTACCGATCCGTACTGGCCGAAGGTCGCAGACCCCCACTCGGTCTGACGTCAGACAGTCGGTACCGGATCCAACGGATAGATCGGCCGGCGCAGATTGTCATAGGTCAGCTGATCGTAACGAGAGGTCGTCACGCCGTAACCATCACAGGGGATGGTCGCTCTGGCCAATGGCCCGAAACCCGCCCGGTAGTGGATCCTGGACTTCAACAGCAGGTAACGGCATCTCGCAGGCTCGATTCCGTTGTTAGAGAAGATCCCGGTGTCCCACGGCTCATGGTGATAAGACACCACGACGATACGCATTCGGCCTGTATCCAGCACGGCCGTTGGCCCGGTCGACACCCGCACACCGGTGTACATCGGGCCTTCGACAGTCCAGCTGCCGTCGGTCAGCGAAACCACCCGGCCCTGCACGTGGAACGGCTCCCCGGTCCGACCGATGCTCGGCATATCGCTACGGCCACCGAGCGCTATGGACACGCTGTTACCAAGCCCGGTCTCGCGCATCATCTGCACGGCCTCGGGATCCCAGACTGCGCCCACGGCCACGTCATCGAGCCCCTGACGGTACACCTCACGAATCACCTCCATCACATCCGCGGTGCCGCCCGAACCCACGTTGTCGGCATGATCGAGCAGCAGCACAGGGCCTTCGGTGTGCTGACCGGCCTCTTGCACCGCCGCCTCCAGCGGCCGGCCGCGGTAGACAAATTCGGACCGCGAGCCCCAGGCTGAGTCCAGCAATGCCTGGCAGGCTGAAGATGCCGCCTGATGGTCATTATCTGTAACCACAACCGCGGAGATTCCGGCATCGGCTATGTCGGCCATCGGAAATCCCCCGAAAAATGTTACCGCGAGCAGCCCGTTGCGCTCCAGATCACGGGTCATCGCCTGAAGGCCGGCCATCGGGGCGTCGTCGCTGCCCATCCGTAACGTCTGGGCCAGTACCGGCCGATTGCCCCAGGCCATTACCGGTTTGATCCGCCCTTCCAGGGTCCGGAACAGCAGCTCGGCGATCTGGTCACCGACATCGTACATATCGACATGCGGGTAGGTCTTAAAGCCGATCATCATCGTGCAGTTGTCGACCATCCGCTGAGTCAGGTTGCAGTGTAGATCCAGGGTCACAGCGATTGGCAGGTCAGGCTGTACCTCACGGATCCGGCTGAGCAGGCCGCCCTCTCCGTCCGGCTCGTGCTCCGCCACCATGGCACCGTGAAGATCAAGCAGCGCCGCATCAAACGTCTGGGCCTTCAGTGGCGCGAGAATGGTCTCCACCATGTGTTCGTAGACGTCACGCTGTACGGGGCCACTGGGCATTGCCTCGGTGGCGATCGGGGTGACCATTTCGCAGCCGCGTTTTCGGGCATTGTCGATGTAGGCACCAGTCGGGGTATTGGTGCCGCCAAGGTCATCGAGTACTTTCTGGCCGGTGCAGTACAGCCAGCTCTGGAACCTTCCAAGATCAGTCGGCACGGGCGAGAAAGTGTTCGTCTCGTGCTTCATCATGGCAATCAATACGCGCATCAGGATGCCCCCTGGCTGAAGGTCTCAAACAGGTCAAGTTAACACGGACCCGGCTGGACCGCACCTACCACCAGCCCGGGTTGTTGCACAGACTGGCTGGTCCAGACCGGTTGGCTGCGCCGCTGGCTTGACCTTGCATGAACACCTTGGTCAAATGGCCTTGCGCACCCTGGCAGAGAAAACTCTACGCGGGTGATCCAGAACGACCTAAAGACCTTTACCGGGGACCCCAGCATGAAACTAATCGAACGCATTGTCGAACGCCATGGACAGCTCGCCGGGTGGCGCCAGGACATCCACGCGCACCCGGAACTTGGATTTCAGGAGGAACGCACAGCTGCCCTGGTCGCCGAACGACTGGCGTCATTCGGTTGCGAGGTCCACACGGGTATCGGAGGTACCGGTGTGGTCGGCACCCTTGAGGCCGGCAGTAATTCAGGCACGATTGGTCTGCGGGCCGACATGGATGCGTTACCGATCCAGGAAGCCAACACTTTTGATCACCGCTCCACCCATGACGGCAGGATGCACGCCTGCGGCCACGATGGACACACCACCATGCTGCTGGGCGCCGCCCAGTACCTGGCCGAGACCAGGCAATTCAACGGCCGCGCCCATTTTGTTTTTCAACCGGCCGAGGAAGGCCTGGGGGGTGCCAAGGCCATGGTCGAGGACGGACTGTTCCAGCGCTTTCCCATGGACGCGATATTCGGCATGCACAACAAGCCGGGGCTTGAGACGGGCCGATTCTCCATTCGCCCGGGGCCGATGATGGCCGGTGGCGGTTTCTTCGACATCACCCTCACCGGTCGCGGTGCACATGGTGCCCACCCCGAATCGAGTGCCGACCCGATCGTCGCCGCGGCGCAGATCGTCTCGGCTTTGCAGAGCGTCGTTGCGCGCAATGTCGATCCCCAGGACACTGCCGTGCTGAGCGTGACCCGGCTTCTGAGCGGCGATGCCTACAACGTCATTCCAAACGGAGCGACCCTGGGCGGAACCGTACGTGCTTTCCAGCCCGCTACATTGGAGTTTGTCGACAAAAGAATCGGGGAGATCACACGCCACATTGCAGAAGGTCTGGGCGTGACTGCGGACTACCGCTTCCGGTTGATCTTTCCGCCACTGGTCAATGAAGAAACTGCCACCCGTCTTGCCGGGGACGTCGCCGCAGCGATCGTCTCCGAAACGCACCTCGATCGGAACGGCCCGGGAATCATGGCCTCCGAGGACTTCTCCTATATGCTGAACGAATGTCCGGGTGCCTATATGAATATCGGCAATGGCGGTGAAGAAGGCTACTGTGAAGTCCACAACCCGGGCTATGACTTCAACGACGAGATCATCCCGCTGGGTGCGACCTTCTTCGCCCGGCTCGTCGAGAGCAGACTGAACGCCTGACCGGCACGAACGACAGGCCCTCCCAGCTTGCGGGCCGTCAGAGCCTGTCTTTGACGGCCATGGACAGTGGCGTGATCTGTTCCGCGCTACGGCCAAGGAAATCGTGGTTGGGCACGTCTTTCAGCATACGCTGCTGGGCCTCTTCGAGCCGCCCCGCCGCATCGGCCATGTCCAGGTGACAGACCGAGCCGTTCTCGACCACCGTCTCGCCGTCGACCAGAACCGTTACAACCGCGCGCTCGGCGCCGTGGTAGATGAGGCTCTTCAGCGGGTCCCGGGCCGGACGCATGATCGGATGTGTGGTGTCCACAAGAACGAGGTCCGCCTTGGCGCCCGGCGTGAGACGACCGAGGTCGTCGGCGAGCAGCGAGGTGGCCCCGCCAATGGTCGCGGCGTGAAACACCATCGAGGCGTCAGTGGTCTGGATATTGTTCGCCATCACCCGGGCGAGAATGATGGCAAGGCGCATCTCCTCGATCAGATTATGCGGTGTCACGTCGGTGCCAAAACCAAGATTGACCCCGGCCCGACGGTAACGGCCGAAGTCCGCCATCGCGTGCCCGTAACGGGCAAACGGCGACGGACAGTGCGCCACGCTGGTGCCGGTGTCTGCCAGCAGAGCAAGATCCTCGCGCGCGCGCCACTCGATGGAGGGGTGCTCGTCGATGAAGATCGCGTGCCCGAGGGTGGTCCGGGGCGTCAGCAGACCGATGTTCGATGCCCATTTGAGCGGTGAGATACCATGCCGCTTCGCCATCTCGAGAAACTCGACTTTCGCCTGCGACGCGTGGGTGGTCAGTGGCCGACCGGTCTCTTCGGCGAGCGCCATGCTGTCGCGCAGCAACTCTTCACTGCAGGTGTCGATCTGCATCGGATAGACCACGCCCTTAAGGCGCCCGCAGGGGTGCCTCTCAGCCTCATCCATAAAGGCGCTCGCATCGTTGAATGACCTGCGGGCCGCCTCCTCGTCCCAGTTGAATTTCAGCTCCTGCAGACTGTCCATATACCAGCGTGCAGAGGCGAAGCCCGGCGCGACGTAGCCGCGCAGACCACTGCGGGCCATCAGATCCAGCCACCACCCTGACATCGATGACAGGTCGGCCAGGGTGGTGACACCCGATTTCAGCAGTTCTCCGTAAGCCAGTTCTGCCGAGGCCTGGCAACCCTCATCGTCCAGCGAAAATGCCTGTAACCGTTCGTATAGGCCCGTGTCGTACATCTCAGGGCGGCCGTGCTCTTCACGAACGCCCCGGTAGGCCGGTTCATGTTGCGGGTGAGAGTGGATGTTGATCAGGCCCGGCATCACGAACCGGTCACGACCATCGATCTCGTGATCCGCATCCCCGCTATAGTCGGGACCGACATGAACAATCGACCCACCGGAAAATGCGACGTCCGCACCGCGCAGATAACAATGCTGGCCGGCAGCCGAATCCCAGGCAGCGGTCCAGTCGGCCTTTCGAATCACCGTAGTACTCATCGTTTCATCCCCCTTGTCTGGAACGTAAGTAATAAATTCAAAATTACGGTTTAGCTGTCGCCTGCCATAATCCGATAAAGCACGTGCCGGCGGTTGTGCGTGTATGGCCTGACCTCGCTGGGCCAGCGCCCCTGCTCCACCGCGGCGGCCCATTCCGGGCTCTTGAGCACAGCAGGGCTCTCGATCTCATAAGTGGCCCCGTAACGAGCCTCACCCTCAGGGTCGATCTCCCGCAGTTCACCGCCGATCGAAAGCGTGCACGGTTCCCTGATCAGTCGTTGCACTGCGATCACACCTGGCACCTGGGACAGCAAAGGAACATGCTCGGTGTCGTAGACCTCGTTGAACAGGGCTTCCTTGTCCGGGTCCACATCCATGCTTGCGGTAAAGAGATAACGCGCCTGTTGTGCCATGGAAGATCTCCTATAGCTTTAAAGGGTTGTCCGTCAGCCAATCATACAGGCACCGATCACCCGCGTCTGCCGCCTGCGGCTAGATACAATCCGGCGCCGACCAGAACGACTCCCGCAACGATGCTGGCCGTGACCGACTCACCCAACATCCAGACACTGAGGAACACACCGGATATGGGCGATACAAAATTGAAGCTGGCGACCACACTGGGTGAATAGCGTTTCATCAGGAACGAGAACACCATGAAACCGAGACCTGCGATGATCATCCCCTGATACAGTAAGCCCCCGACCGGCATCCAGCCGAGATTCTCCCAGCGGATCGACTCGAACAGCGCCCCGCAGATCCCGAACGGCACCAAACTAAACACCATCATCCAGAGCACCACGGGAATCTCACCGATTGCCCGCAGCGGCTTGACCATCAGCACCAGGCGCAGCCCAAGCAGCATGGAACTGGCCAGCACGAGGAACCCGCCCAGGCCGACGACACCCAGCCCATCTCCGCCGCTAACCGTGCCCCGCAGGAGCACCACTGCGGCACCGGCAAAGGCGATCAGCAGACCTGCTGTTCTGCGCCGGTCCAGGCGATCACGGGCCAGAAGAAAGTGTGCAAACAATGCGACGAACAAGGGATTGGTCGACTGCAACACAGCGGATACCGTACCGCTCGCGAGGCTGAAACCGATGTTCATGACCCCGATCTGAATCGTGAACGCGACCGAGACCAGCGCCAGAACCGGCCAGTATTCCCGCTTCGGCCATAGCGACAGACCACGGTATCCTGCCCATGCCGCGACACAGACCGTTGCGATGGTAAACCGCACGAAGGCGCTCCACATGGGCGGGAACACTTCCAGGCCGAGTTTGACGGCCACCGGGTTTCCGCCCCACAGCGCATGAATGGCGATACTGGCAAGGACGGCCTGAAGCGGCAGGCCGACCGCAAGGTTAGCGTTTCTGTCAGTCAAACTTCAAGAAGTATCCTGACACTCAAGGCAAAGTGACGCGGCCACCATCGACGACGAAGGTCTGGCCGCTGACAAAGGCAGCCTCATCGGACAAAAGGAACAGCGCCGCACCGGAGATGTCCTCCGGAACCCCGAGCCGTTTGACGAAGGCCTCCTGCTCCATGCCCGCCAGGATCTCCGGCTCCATGCTTTCGGTCATGTCGGTCCGGATCAGACCCGGTGCAATACCGTTGACCCGGACATTCGGACCAAAAGCACCGGCGCAGCTGCGCACGAATCCGATGACCGCGGCTTTCGAGGTGCTGTATGCGATCACCCTGGGCCTGGAGCGCAAGCCGGCGATCGACGAGATACAGACAATGCTGCCGCGGCCGCGGGAGATCATGCCATCCTTGACGGCCATTACAGGCAGAAAGGTGCCTTCCACGTTGACCCGCATCACCCGACGAAACGTCTCCAGGTCGAGATTCTCGTAGCCCCCGGCTTCCATGATTCCGGCACTGGTGACCAGCATGTCGATCGGCCCAAGATCCGACTCGACGGCCGAGATCATCCGGTCGACCTCCGGCGCAGCGGCGACGTCGGCCTGGTATATCCGACCGTCCCCGCCGCCGGCACGCACCTCGTCCAGGGTCTGCTGCGCCGCGGATTCGTTGGCGACCCAGTTAACCGCCACCTTGACCCCGCGTTTGCCAAGAGCCGCGGCAATCGCGCGGCCGATACCCCGCGATGCGCCGGTCACCAGCGCCACGCGGCCCAACATCTGATCATCCATGCTATCTTTCCCCATGCCCGATGATAGCGGCGCATTCTACCCGAAGCATTTCAGCCTGGACTCTTCGGCCAGAACAAAACCCTCGGGCCCTTGATGCCGGACAGGAACTGAATCAAGGCGAAGGAATTCATGGCAGTGGACCAGGTTGATCCATACAAAACAAGCGGTTTACCCTCGATCGCTGAACCAGCAGACAGCCGGACCTGCACCGGCAACCCGAGAGAACCTCAACATGACAGAGTTTGATTTTTCGATTGCCGATGCTGACCGGATCCTGTCCCCCGGCCTGGTGGTTTTCCGCCAGGCGCTGGAACACAACCTGGACGAGATGATCCGGCAGTCGGGGAACCTTGCCCGGCTGCGCCCGCACTGCAAGACCCACAAGATGGCGGCCGTGATCCAGATGCAGCTTGCACGGGGGATCACCAAACACAAGTGTGCAACCTTCGCCGAGGCGGAGATGCTTGCCCGCTGCGGCGTCACTGACATTTTGCTTGCCTACCACCTGGTCGGGCCGAACATTCCACGGGCGATGGAATTCGCCGCCGCTTTTAACTCGGTGCAACTGCTGGTGATTGCCGATCACGAAAAGCCGGTCAATGGACTGTCGGAGGTGTTTAGCCAGGCTGGCCACGCGCTCGGCGTGTTGCTCGATCTTGACAGCGGCCAGCACCGAACCGGCATTCCACCGGGCGACAATGCCCTGGCGCTGTACCGGCTGATCGACAGATCACCGGGTCTCACTGCACAGGGTATTCACCTGTACGATGGCCATAACCACCAGAGTGCGTTCGCCGACAGGCAACGGGCGGCGCGGGCCTGCTGGGGCCTTGCCGATGCCTTTCGCTCACGACTTGTGGCCGAATCGCTGCCCGTCAACCGGATCGTCGCCGGTGGCACCGGCACTTTTCCGGTCTATGCCAAAATCAACGACCCGGTGCTGGAATGCAGCCCGGGCACCAACACCTTCTTCGATGCCGGTTATGCCGCCCTCTTCCCTGACCTGAATTACGTTCCGGCACTCAG
>MPMF02030221.1_pt1 | contig 18899 bp, 15 predicted proteins | sample 1617271 | NCBI WGS metagenome assembly MPMF02 (sample SAMN05944812, study PRJNA350692) | marine metagenome | biome: marine; feature: ODZ; material: water; isolation source: 120 m water sample prefiltered with 30 um filter, filtered on to 0.2 um... | place: Pacific Ocean | collected 2012-04-09... | reverse complement strand
TATTACCCTTGCTGAAGTCGTTGTGGCCAAGCTCTATCTCACCAGCTCCAGGAGCTCCTCTCTGGGTGAGGAGTGGGCACTCTTTTTTGTTTTCTGGTTGTCGTTGACGGCAGGGGTCTACATCAAAGGGCCGGTAGTGCTCTTTGTTCTCGGTCTTACCCTTCTAACGCTGGCAGTACTTGATCGTAATCTTGGGGTCATCAAGGGGCTTAAGCTCCCGCTGGGGATAATGATAATGGTTGGACTGATGGCCCCCTGGTTTATTCAGATCACCCTGATGAGTGAAGGGCAGTTCCTGATGGACTCATTGGGGGTCGATTTTCTTGATAAGCTGGTAGAGGTAAGAGAGACTCACGGCGCACCACCGGGGTTCTACTTTGGTTTTCTCTGGCTTGGTTTTTTCCCCTTCTCTTTGTTGCTCGCTCGTGGGTTGGGAATTGCACTGTTCGAAAAAAAGAGTCGAAGCCATCATTTCCTTCTGGCATGGATTATTCCTGCCTGGATCGTACTTGAGGGTGTCACCACAAAGTTGCCTCATTATATTCTGCCTCTTTTTCCTCCTCTGGCAGTGATTGCAGCCACTGTGCTCTACCAGCCATTTAGGCGTTCCCCAGGTCTATTCAGAGCGGGACTCTCCGGGCTCCTCATCACTCTGGCTGTTGTCGGCAGTGTTGCCGTGGTTGGCGCCCCCTCCCTGTTGATCTGGTGGATGACCGATGAACTGCCAAAGTTCACAATCCTGTGGGTTGCTCTGGCCGGGCTCGGTGGGATTGGCATTTCACTTCTCTTGTTCTTCAGGCAACAGTGGGTTGGCCTGGTGGTATTCCTTTGTCTGCTTGCAGTGGGCCATCATCTCTTTGTCTTCAGATCTTTCTTGCCTGGAATCGAAGCGCTCTGGGTCACCCGTCAGATTGCAACCACACTGGAAGACCACCCTGTTGATTGCGAGGCCTATCCGGTTTTGAGTGTTGGATATCATGAACCCAGCCTGGTCTACACCCTCGGTACTCAGATCCGCCTGGTTAATCCCGCCCAGCTTGAAGCCCAGCTGGATAAACCTGAGTGTGCCCTGGTGATGACTACTGACCCAGAGACCGTCAAAAGAAGAGAGGGGCAAAAGGAGATAAAACAGATTGGGAGAGTATCCGGTCTTAACTATTCCAATGGACGCTGGGTGGAGCTCCAGCTCCTGGAGGTAAAAACCCCCTCCAACCCATAAGAGGTGATTTATGAGAGACTTACCCTCTCCCTGATCGAGAGGGACCACTCTAAATGGTGCGAGTGTTGAGACCAAGGTTAGCAGAGATGAAGAAAGAGGTAATACTGGGCGGGTTGATTGGGGTGCTGGCTCTATTGGGGCTGATGGTTTTTGTAGACCACCCACTCTCTTGGTATCTGGCCAATGAACTGGTTCCTCAATTTGATCGGGTAGGCGCTTTTTTTTCCGGGATTACACTCCTTGGTGACTCATTAGCCTATGTCATCGTCTCGCTTCTGGCCGGCATAGGCTTTGCGCTGATCGGATATCTGAAAAAGCGCTCAACGGGGCATAATTCGCCCGCTGTCCGGTGGATTTCACAGGGTGGTTTTTTCCTCTTCCTGGTTCTGTTGATAAGTGGAATCGTGGTCAATCTACTCAAGATAATGATTGGGCGGGCCCGCCCCCGACAGTGGTTTGAAGAGAGTATTACTGGCTTCTATCCGTTCAATTTTAATGCCTTTGGGGATTTCTACGCTTTCCCTTCCGGCCACTCTGCAACAGCATTTGCAATGGCAGCGGCAATAGGGTTGCTCTTTCCCCGACACCGTTCCTGGCTTTATCTTGTTGCTGGATTGGTTGCCATCAGTCGGGTAGTTCTTGGTGCCCACTTCCCGAGTGATATCCTTGCCGGTGCTCTGCTGGGGGTCGGTTCTGTCTACCTGATAAGAGCACTTTCACTTCGTCAGTCAGGATTCAGGTTGAAACTGATTGATGGAAGATTGTTGTTTTCAGATCAACAAACAATCAAGGCCGATATCTTGAGTTGGGTGGAGGGATGCGCACTCAGAGTCCATCACCTTAAAACACTGGGCTGGCTCTTTTTAGCTATACTGCTGGTCTCACTCGTTTTTATTCTCTTCCCGGGTCTCGACAAGGCCGTCAGCGGCCAGTTCTGGGACGAGGGCCGTTTTCTGCTCCAGGCGAGGGGGATGAAGTCTCCACTTCTCAAGCAGAGCATCTTTCTCTCAAGAGAGATCTTAAACTTGTCAATGACACTGTTTCCGGTGTTGTTCGGGTTGGCGGGTATTGTTGACAGACTCTTTCTGGGGAGCCTTGTTCTGAAGGCCCCAGTGTCACACTATTTCACCCTTCTTTTTACATTTTTACTGGTTCCAGGTGGTGTAATCAATGGTATTTTCAAGGGTCTATGGGGACGGGCCAGGCCTGAGAGTATTACCGAGTTTGGCGGCAGCCTGGATTTCACCCCGGCATGGGTGATTAGTGACCAGTGTCAGGCAAACTGTTCCTTTGTCTCAGGGGAGGTGGCCTTGCCTGTCACCTACCTGATCTTTGGCCTGATCTATACTTCGATTAAAAAAACCGCAACTACACTGGCCCTCTTCTTTGGTTTGCTATATGGCCTCATGCGCCTGATGCAGGGAGGTCATTTTCTGAGCGATGTCCTGCTCTCAGGGTTGATGACCGCCTTCCTGGTCATCGTCTTCTATGAGGGGGTCAAGGGGTTTTGCCAGAGACGGGGATGGGTATTTTGAAATACTCCAGATCCTGGAATAGGTCAGTGACCATCATGGTCTCTTCTCTCTCCTTGGTTGTAGAATAGAGTTACCAGGATTAGCTGAAAAAGTGCGGGCATAATCGAACCCTTTAATATCAGAGCCATGACTAAACTTATTGATGGAAAAACAATTGCAGCTCGGTTGACAACAGAGATTGCAGCAGAAGTTGAAAAACTGAACAAAGAGCAGGGGTGCCAGCCCGGTCTTGCGGTAATTTTGGTGGGCGAAGACCCTGCCAGTCAGATCTATGTGCGCAATAAAGCAAGGCAGACCGAAGAGGTTGGAATGCGTTCTTTCGAACACCGCCTAAGCCACAGGGCATCACAACAAGAGGTGCTTGATCTTATCTCCGGGCTCAATGATGATGATGGGGTTGACGGTATCTTGGTACAGCTTCCTTTGCCGGACCAGATCAGTGAACATCAAGTGATCAATGCCATCAATCCTGCCAAGGATGTAGATGGCTTTCATGTGGTTAATCGCGGTCATCTGGCGACAGGGATGAAGGGGCTGGTGCCCTGTACTCCCCTGGGTTGTCTCTATCTGCTCAAAGAGACACTTGGAGACCTTAATGGCAAGCGGGCGCTGGTATTGGGCCGGTCCAATATTGTGGGAAGGCCAATGGCTGAACTCCTTCTGAGAGAGAACTGTACCGTGACGATCGCCCATTCACGAACTGCTGAACTTGAAGCTGAGTGTCGCCGTGCTGAAATTCTTGTGGTCGCAGTGGGACGTCCCCAAATGGTAAAGAGGGAGTGGGTAGGTGAGGGGGCGACTGTGATTGATGTGGGAATCAACCGCATTGAGGATGATGAGGGCAGGCAGAAGCTGGTGGGTGATGTGGACTTTGATGGGGTCTCCCAGGTTGCAGGCTATATCACTCCGGTACCTGGAGGTGTTGGGCCGATGACAATTGCACTGCTGCTGCAAAACACCCTCCAGGCAGCCATCGAACGACGGGGGTTCTCTCGGCGTTAGGGGGTCACTATCAAGCAAACCCCGGAAGAGATGCCAATAATGGCAGTGATTTCGCCTGGTCTCTACCCAGTCGGATCGAGAAGAGGTCAAAGGAGGGGCGGACAATCGATGGGTTCATGATATAGGCGGACGCCTGTTTTTGTTGAGTTGCCCCATGAGTATCTTTGCTGTCATCAGGTCAAGATGACCGCCACCCCCATTTTTAAACAGCGTGATCTCACTCTCACTGAGCCGTCCCGGATGTTCTCCCCGGCAACGCTGATAGTGATCAGCAACGATGTCAGATTCACTAAGGACGCCATTTTTTATTGGGATGATCAGTTCACCGACCTCGCCCAGAGTGGTCTCTCTGGAGTCGACATGCAGGGTCCCCCGTCGAACCGCTTCATCATCGGCCTCACGCATATTAGGTCTGTAGGCGCCGACAAGGTCAAGATGGGTTCCAGGGGAGAGCCATTCGCCTCTAATCAGAGGGGTTTCAGCCATGGTGGCACAAGAGATCAGGTCTGCACTCGAAACGGCTGCGGCAAGATCATCGACCGGTTCAACACTCGGGAACTCAGCCTGGAGGGCTTCAGCGAGTATTTCGGCCCGTTTTGCTGTTCGGTTCCATATCTTGATATGTTGGCATGAGGGGCGCATAGACAGGTGGGCCCGGATCAGATGCGGCGCCATGGCGCCTGCCCCCACCATCAATAGAGTTGAGATATTCTGCTTTGCCAGAAAGTGGGTTCCAAGAGCTGAATCGCCTGCTGTTTTGAGGGCGGTGAGTGCCTGTCCATCAATCACCGCATGCGGCGATCCATCTTCTCCATCAAAGAGGATAAAGAGCGCCTGTATAGTAGGTTTTTCTGTGTGATTACGGTTGTTCGGAAAGATGGTGATAATTTTAGTCCCCAGCGAGCCACCACTCTCCCAGGCGGAGCGGATAAAGAGCTGGTTGGGATCAGATCCTGATCCAGGTTGTGAAATCAGAAGGTCATTTAAAGCGCTCTGTTGATTGAGATGGGCTGATTTCAGCCCCTCAACCAGAGTGGGGTAATCCAGTCTCTCATGGACAGTATCGGCATCGATAAATTCAAGGGGGTGAGAAGTGGTTTCAGTACGGTGGAAAACCATCAGCGCTCGGGGTCTTCGGTATCAGAGATATTTGCGCTTAACAGAGTGCCCACCCACCGGGTCTGTTCTGAGTTTTCAGAGGCCAGTTTTGCCAGCATGGTGAGCGGGACTGAGAGAAACATTCCGACAGGGCCCAATACCCAACCCCAAAAAACCAAAGAAGCGAGGATCACGAATGCGGAGAGTCCCAGCCCCCTGCCCATAATCCTGGGTTCGATGATGTTTCCAATAAAAATATTGATAAACAGATATCCCAGTAAAGTCCAGAAGGCAGTGAGCGGGCCAAGTTGAACCAGAGCAAGAAGGATGGCTGGGACCGCAGCGATAATCGATCCAACGGTGGGGACAAAGTTCAACATAAAGGCGAGTAGCCCCCAGAGCAGGGGAAAATCAACCCCCAGGATTGAAAGAATCAGGGAGACCAGGGCGGCGGTCACAAAACTGGTTGCTGTCTTCAGAGCCAGATAGCGATTAATGGTCTCTCTTAGAGTGCTGAACCGGGCGAGGGTTTCATCCGGATTTTTTAGTAGCGACTTTAGTTTTTGGGGGAATTGTGTTGCCTCAGCGAGGATGAAGATAGTCGTCAGAAGAATGATAAAGGCATCGGTTAGAAGATTGCTCAGGCTGTTCAGTAGCTTACCGGATAGTTTCAGTGCCGCAGCAGGGTTGACAATTTCAAGGAGGTGCTCCAAAGAGATCGGAATCCCCATCCCTTCAAGCCATATCAGGGTATTTGCGGTCACCTGTTGCAGACGATTCTCGTAGAGCGGCAGTGATTCGGAAAAATCTTTAAATGAGGAGCCAAGAGCCAGGCCAGTCAGCCAGCCAAGGGTCATAATCAGCACAACAACCAGCAAAAGAGCGACCCCTGTAGGCACTCCCCGGCGGGTGCATCCATGCAGAAATGGGGTAAAAAGGAAAGCGATAAAAATCGAAAGCAACAGGGGTACGAGCAGATCTGCGGCTGCTTTCATCCCGGCGACGATGACAACCAGCGCCGCCAGGGAGATCAGAATGTTGCTATTATTGAATATGGGTTTTGGTTGATTCATAGCCTCTGTTATCGTAGTGATACATAACTCTAGTAGGGACAATAATAGATCATGACTTCTGAAAAACGAAATATTTGGGGATGGGCTTTCTATGATTGGGCTAATTCTGCATTTGCGACCACAGTGATGGCAGGGTTTTTCCCGGTCTTTTTCAAGCAATACTGGAGTATTGGCGCTGATGTTAATACCAGTACGGCGATGCTCGCTTATGCCAATTCAGCGGCAAGTCTGATCGTTGCCCTGATGGGCCCCATCCTCGGTGCTGCGGCTGATTCGGGTTCCAGGAGAAAACGCCTGCTGGTCTTTTTTGCCTATCTCGGTGTATTGATGACAGCTTGTCTGTTTCTGGTGGACAAGGGTCAGTGGGGCTGGGCCGCCTTTTTCTACTGTATGGGCATTGTTGGCTTTTCGGGCTCAAACATCTTTTATGATTCACTCCTGCCCGGAGTCGCCGGGCCAGATAAGGTTGATCGTGTTTCAGGACTGGGTTTTGGTTTGGGATACCTCGGAGGGGGATTGCTTTTTCTGATTAATGTCATCATGACCCAGCAGCCTGAGCTCTTTGGGCTTGCCAATGACGTTGAGGCGGTACGTTGGTCTTTCCTCTCTGTTGCCCTCTGGTGGGGCCTGTTTACCCTGGTCACCATTATCTGGGTTGATGAACAAAAAAACGGTGAAGCAGTCACCCTCGGGCACGCCCTTCGCCAGGGGTTCAGGCAATTTTCCATTACCTTTGCCCATATTCGTGAATATAAGCCAGTGCTGATGTTTTTACTTGCCTATTGGCTCTATATTGACGGTGTCGACACCATAGTGAGGATGGCCGTTGATTACGGGCTCTCGATCGGCTTTAAGGACAGAGACCTGATATTGGCACTGTTGATCACCCAGTTTGTTGCTTTCCCCTCTGCCATCCTCTATACCCGGCTGGGCGAGAGATGGGATGTAAAAAAAGCAATTCAGCTTGCCATTGTGGTCTATATTGGAGTGACCCTCTGGGCCACCCAGATGGATTCTGCGATTGAGTTTTACACTCTCGCGGTGGTGATTGGGTTGGTGCAGGGAGGTATACAGGCCTTGAGCCGCTCCTATTACTCTCGTCTGATTCCGGCTGATCGTGCCGGTGAGTTTTATGGTTTTTATAATATGATTGGAAAATTTGCCGCCATTATCGGACCGCTCCTCATCGGAACGATAGCCATTGCTGTTCGTCATGCGCTCATGCCGGCAGACCCAACAGCAGAACAGATCGTAGAGGTAGGATTGAGTGCATCTCGCTGGAGCATAGGTTCAGTCGTGGTGCTCTTTGTTGCCGGTGGCGGACTGTTGTGGACGATTAAGGAGGAGTAGGGTTGTTTCGGTTTAGAAGAGAAGACGGCGGGCCATCCGGGGCAGGGCGAAGAGCGATGATTGGCCGGGTCGCTTTGCTCGGATTGCTCTGTTCTCTTCTTTCGGGGGTAGTCCATGCCGTCACCCTTGGTGAGGCAAAAGATACCTATCTTAAAGGCAATTACCAGGAGGCCCTGTCGGCATTCAGGAAGATCGCCGGGGAGGGTGTTCCTGAAGCCCAGTACCTGCTGGCCTTCATGATTGATAATGGGCGGGGGATTGAAGCAGATCCGGTCACGGCAACAAAGCTCTATCGTCAAGCGGCAGCAGGTGGAAATCCAGAGGCGCAGTTTGAGCTCGGTATTCGCTATCGGGATGGCACCGGCGGGGTAAAGGTAAGCCTGGTAAAAGCGGAGATGTTGTTGTTTGAGGCATCGCTTCAAGGGTTTGTGGAAGCTCAGGATGCCTTGGCACTGCTCTCTCTTTCAGCTACCCCATCAAGTCAGGAGAAGAGCACCTCTTCGGGTGATCCGATGACCCCCGAAGTTGAGGTATCAACTGAGATCGCAAAACGGACGCTGAATGAGAGCCCTGTTCGTATCGAAGAGATGAAAAAACAGCTGGCTCGCCTGCAGCATGAGAAACAGGAGCTTGGCCTGAAACTAGCCCATGCAGAGCTTCAATCTGCCAAACTCGCTTCTGAATTGGAGCAGAGCCAACAGTCCAGAGAGGGGGCAGCGCTCAGAGTGCAGAATCAGGAGATCAAGAGCCAAGCCTTGCAAGATGCATTGAATGACCTGGAGGGGAAACTCTCTCTTCAGGAGTTGGAGGTCAAGAGTCGTGAGACCGAACTTTGGGCCTTGAGAAAGAGTGTTGAGGCCAGTGATCGATTCGGAAAAGAATTAAGTATTAAAGTTAAAAATCAATTACAAGATATTGAAAAAAAACAAAAAGAAATATTGAATTTGAATTCATCTATAGCTCAATTAGAGGCAAAATTCAAACAACAAAACGAGTTGCTGGAGATGGCGCGACAGGAGGCATTCGAACTGCGTAAATTAAACCAGGAGCTTAGCCAGAATCTTTCTCAACTTCACAAAGAGAATGAACAGCTTCAAACACAGCAAACTCTTCCAGAGGGATCCCTGGCCACCAAGCCGGGGTCATCACCCAATGAGGCGCCGGAGCCTTGTAGCCTTGATCAGGAGAGAGCGATAGAAAAAATTGGCCGCTACGCCTCCTCTCAGTGGCCGGATGATATCAAGATGCAGGAGTATGAATATGAGCGCCAGCTGCAGGCCTATGCCGATTTCTGCGCTCAGCTGGTGGGGGATAATCAAGACCTGCACCAGCGTACCTGGTATGAGTGGTATCCCAACTTTGCGATGATGAATCAATCTTACCTTAAAGATCAGTAGGGCCAAATAATAGGAAGTAGGCAGCATGACAAAGAGTGGATTGTTGACGACGAAGTAGAAAGCAGTGTGACAGCCGTCACATCTTCTTTAACTACTCCATACTAGAGTGAAACCAACGTAGTGGAATGGAAATTGATCCGAATGAGACAGAGCTAAACTTACCTACCTCCAGGAGGTAATAGTGAATAGTAATTCGACAGTACGCCAAAACAATCAGGGATACGTTCTCGTAGTCTCTTTGGTGCTTCTTTTGGTAATGACCATTATGGGGTTGGGGTTGCTCCATGTCTCTTTGACAGAAAAGAGGTTGGTTGAGCGCTCGATGGTTAATCAAGAGCGCATCTTTGTGGCTGCTGAGACCTGTGTGCAAGATGCTGAAGTCTGGCTGTCAGATCAGCTGACTGCAGGATCTCCCTCGCTCCCCTTTACGTCTCTCCAGACAAATTTTGGTAACTCATTCAATGCCCTATCGCCCTTGGCGACTCAACTTAATGCACAGGAGTTGGCTCAATTTGCTCAGTATACCTATGGTTTTACCACGGATAGGATTGGGGGCTCCGGGGGAAATGACGTCGGTGAATCGGTCGAATATTCCGGCAGTGGCGGTGGTCTGGGCGAGTCAAACTATCGAATTACCTGTGTTGCACAGCGAGCAGCCCCCGATGAAAGCAGCCTGACCATTATTCGTGAACTGACGCTTTGAAGGAACAGACTGATGAATACCAAGATACCGTTTATTCTTCTTTTTGCAGCCAGCATCTCCTACACCTCGGCCTATGGCTGCGACATCAGTTATTTTCCGTTTGGCGCCTCCCTGGAAGGGGTGACACAGCAGTTGCAGCTGGATTTGTCTGCCGCGGAGAGGGCTAAGGAGAGGCGCATATTGAGGCTGACGGGCGATCAACTCTGTCCATCAAATCCGAAATTTAGATCGGTAGAGGTCAATCTTACATTTCTCTACAACAAGCTTGTTCAGATACAAATGATTCTGCCTGCTGGAGGATTTCTGCTGAGGGATTGGGCGGAAGACCGCTTTGGGGCACTGGACAGACCCGTAGGCGGGTATTCGACCAACCCGGGAAATGTTCAGCTTTTCCGCAGGAGTACCGATTATTTATTTTTCTACTCCACACATTTTCAGGGTGGGAGGCGCATAGAGATGGTTCAACTTACATCCCTCCGGCACAAGAAGCTCTATGATCGTTATTACCGTGAAGTGGAAGCGGTTGAGGAGATCAGGTCGGGTGCATCAGGAGATAGCCAATGAAGATCGGCAACAGAATACTATTGACTCTTATCATCTTTGCCGCCGGGGTATCATTGGCGGCCGCCAAATCCCCGCCACCAGGAGTTGGGGGTGCGGCCAGTGTGCCGGCCAATATCCTGATCATGCTGGATAATTCAGGAAGCATGGGCAACAGCGCTACATCAAGAATGGCTCAAGCCAAGGCGGTCATTAATGCACTGGTGACAGATCCTGACCTCTCCAGTGATGTCCAGTTCGGATTGATGGAGTGGAACAGTCAAAACCCATGTGTCCGTTGTCCCATCGGGCCCACCAGCAACAATTGTATTATCACTACGGCCCTGCCTGAGATTGAGTCCAATGGAGGAACCAGTCCTCAGCCGGCCTTCGTTGAAGTCCAGGACTACTTTGATGGCAACAGTTATAACCGCTGCAGTGGTCAGGGATCCTGTTACTATTTTCCGGGAGCTGTGAACTCATGTGTGGTCTGGAGTGATTCCGGGTCCCCGATCGACCCCGCCCTGGCCTGCCAGGTGACGGCGATCGTCTTTATCAGTGACGGCTCTTATGGAGGTTCTCCCGAGATTCCTGCAGCACAGCTTCACGCCCAGGGGATCGACACCTATGTGGTGGGGTTCATGATGGGGAACAATACTAATTACAATAATCTTGCCCTCGCGGGAGGCACTGTCGCACCCCTCTACACCAATAACCAGGCCCAGTTACTGCAGGCATTGAAAGCTGCCATATTACAGATCGTCGCCTCCCGCCAGGCGTCATCCGCCCCGGCCGTCATCCCGGCAAGCTATTCGGGTAGCGGCTATATCTTGCAGTCCTCCTTTACGGTCGAAGGTGAACATCAGTGGCCGGGCCATCTGATGAAATATGAGCTTGATGGGGATGCAAAACCGAAACCAAATCCGGTCTGGGATGCCGGCGAGGAACTCGATAATCGCACAGCCGCTTCGAGAAATATCTGGACAGTAGGCAAGGGGCTGTGTAGTGGGGCAAACTTGCCATCGGGCATCAACAACTTCACTGTTGCCAATGCTTCGGATCTCGCTTGTGCACTCTATGATGGCAATGACACCCCTTATTCCGCTCTGGATACGGCAAATCTGATCAGATTTGTCCGCGGTGTGGACTCATATGATGAAGACAGTGATGGCAGCATTTTAGATGAACGCTGGAAACTGGCTGATATCTACCACTCCGAACTGCGTATCGTAGGGCCGCCCGCACTGGAGGTCTCCGGGGACGCTGCAGCGAATACGGGGCTCTATTATCGCTGGCAAAAGGGCTATGAGACTTTCAAGAATGCCAATTCAAGTCGTCCGGAGGTGGTTTATGTTGGTTCCAACACCGGCATGCTCCATGCCTTCGACTATGCGACCGGTGAAGAACTCTGGGCATTTATTCCCCCTGCGATGCTGCCCAGGTTGAGGGAGATGGTGTCCTTTACTGCCAACACAAGCAACAGCATCTATGGGGTCGATGGTTCACCAATCGTCAGGGATGTCTATATGAATGGCAACTGGAAGACAGTGCTCATCAGTGGTATGAGACAGGGAGGAAAGAGTTATTTCGCACTGGATGTAACCGATGTTGCCAACCCTGGTTATTTGTTTGGTTTTTCCAATAATCCGGCAGATGGAGAAGTTCAATGCTGGGATGCCTGTGGAGAATGGCCATGACAATCAACGATGTAAAACTGTTCTGTTCGGTCAATCGTTCTGCCCTGTTGCTGATCACGATACTCCCCACCCTGATGGGAATGGGGCCGCCTCTACCACCCGGCAGTCAGCAGATCACTACTGAGGTATGGGGTTGCGGCACCATCACTCCGGGAACCACGACAGTGGCGGATCTGGCTACACCCACTTTCTCAATCAATCCATCACCCGGGATGCGCATCAAGGAGGTATGGCTGGATCATGCTGATCCCAATGCCCAGTTACTTGGGGCCGTGAGCAGTTATACCTTCGACCCGGTGACGGCACCGCACACCTTGAGCGCCTCCTTTGAATTGGCTAACCGAAAAACCTATGCAGTTGTGTCTCCTGAGCGTGACCATAGTGAACTGGGTGAAAGCTGGTCTCGGCCCCTGGTGCTCAATATCACCCATTCGGGTCAGAAAAAATGGGTGGCTGTCTATGGAGCAGGATTCAACAATGCGGTCAACCCGGCCTATGGAGCCGGACTCTATGTACTGGATCTGGCAAATGGAGGGGAAGTCCTTGAATTCATTCCCCTCGGTTCAGGCAGCTACCCCAACAGCTATGAACACTCAGCGCCTGCCAGTATTCTTGCCATAACTCCAGACAGTACCAGTGAGGCCACCTATCATGGCGCGATGGTCTATATCGTTGATCTTGAAGGGAGGCTGTGGAAGATCAATATGACCGATCAGGGGACATTGTTCGCCAAAACGATCCTGTACAATGCCGCCGCTACTGATGCCAATGAACGGCTCTCATTCAACGCGCTGACGGCAGCCTTCAGCGGTGGTGAGTGCAATAATCTCTGGCTCTATTTTGGCACCGGTGATATTCGCAGCACCGAGATCGAGAATGCCACGGGAGCCATCGCCAACAGGGTTTTTGGAATCAAGGATCCGGATTTTCCAGACTTCAATGCCCCAGCCTCATTGTACGAATCAGATCTCAGCTCTTCGGCTGATGCATGTCCGAGCACCTGTGTTGACACATACAAGGGGTGGTATCACCAACTGGATGCGGATGAAAAAGTGACCGGGAATATCGCTCTCAAAGGAGGCTGGCTCTTATTCTCCCATTATCGGCCTGACAGCCTGAATGCCTGTTCCATGGGTACCGGCTACCTCACAATGATGAATTTTGTCTGTCCTGTCGGAAGCGGAAGTGGGGATCAGAGAGTAACCGGAGAGATCGGCAAGGGGGTTCCGAGCGCGCCGGTCTGTCAGGGAGATCGCTGCTATCTTTTTGTCGCTCAACCAGAAAGCAATCCAGCACCTGAATTTGCAGATCCGGATGCTCATCCTGATGGAATCTTTTCATTTCAGGCCCCGGATGACCTGGTGGAAGCCGATGATCTGAACACCTGGCATCAGGAGTTTTAGGTGCAGGAGACTAGTGCAATGGAACCTAATAGGGGTATGCTGTCAGATAAGTATGAGTTTTCTACTATGAGAGGGTTTTGGGAGGTGTGCTTGTGAGACATTTTTTCACTGCTTCAATTATTCTCGGAATGTTATCTCTTCCATCTGAAGGGGTGGCTTGTGAAATCAATCAATATTTCTTTGGGACTGACATTGAGCGTATCAGAGAGCAGCTTGGCGTTGCTCCGTCTATGCTTAAAATCAGCGACAAAGAGACTCTGACTGTAACTGGAAAACAGGCGTGTCGCTGGAGCAGTGATTTTCATGATCTCAAGATTGAATTCACCTTTCTCTATAATCAGTTGGTTAACATCAGGCTGACTCGATATCCCATCGACAAACCTTCACTTATGATCTGGGCCAGAACACAGTTCGGTGAATTCGACGATCCAGGCAAGGGGGCTTCGTTATCAACCAGGAATGTTCAGTTGTTCAGAGATGGTTCGGAAAAATTGCTTTTTTACTCTATCAGACCGGTTCGATCTGCCTTTGAAGAGATGGTTGAGGTGACTTCCAAACGGCATGAGACACTCTATCAGAAGTATTTTATTGAGGTTGAACAAGTGCTTGAAGGGGGAGAGGTGCAATGAAGATTGTAAATAGAGTGGCTCTCCTGGTTCTCCTTGGTCTTTTGATTCCAAGTTCGGGGCTTGCAAAAACCCCTCCACCGGGGACAGGGACCGGTTCAGCGAACGTGCCTGCCAATATATTGATCATGCTGGACAACTCAGGAAGCATGAGGGGGAATCGGATGGTCGATGCCAAGGATGTGATCAAAACAATTGTCACCGACTCCACCCTGGCAAACGGCGCTCGCTTTGGTTTGATGGAGTGGAACAGCCGAAATCCCTGTATTCGCTGTCCGATAACCAATACGAGTAGTACCTGCATTCTCAATGAGCTCCTCAACATTGAAGCGAGCGGTGGAACAAGTCCCTACTCAGCCTTTGTCGAAGCGGAAAAATATTTCAACGGAGGGAGTTATAACCAGTGTTCTGGAAAGGGCTCCTGTTATTATGCTGGCTATAGTTGGGCGAGTGCAAAATGCAAAATCACCAAAAAAAGCGGCAACTCACCCATCGACTCTGGGCTTGCTTGCCAGGTCACTGCGATCATTTTCATCAGTGATGGAGGATATGGAGACAGGCCTGAGATCATCGCCAAAAAACTGCTCGCAAACAAGAATATCAAAACCTTTGTGGTCGGGTTTCACAGCGGATACAACTCCAGATATGTGGAACTGGCAAAAGGGGGAGGAACCTATCCGGATTCGCCCATCTTTTCGGCCAACAAGGGGCAGCTGCAGCAGACCCTGGTGAGCTATATTCGCCAGATCATCGCTTCCAGACTCACTTTTACAGCACCTGCTGTGATGCCTGCCGGCAAGACCGATACCGGCTCTGTCTTTACCTCCACCTTTCAAGTTAAAAAAGACCACCAGTGGCAAGGACGGCTTCAGCGTTATGACCTTGATGCCGACGGCAAGGTTGGAAGTCTATTCAAGACTTCGACAAACAAGGATTGGGATGCAGGGGAACGACTCAACGACAAAAGTGCAAGTTCACGGAACATCTGGACTGTGGGTGCAGCCAAGCTCTGTGGTGGTAAGACACTTCCTTCAAATATCAATAATTTCAAAGAAGCAAACCGTCAGACCCTTAAATGCCTCCTCATGGATGGCGCTGACAAGAATGTCACCGACTCAGAGATCACTAAACTGATTCGGTTTGTCAGGGGGATTGATGCCTATGATGAGAATCTTGATGGGAACACTAGTGATGAACGTTGGAAGTTGGGAGATATCTATAACTCACAGGTTCGTCTTGTCGGCAAGCCATCAAGGCCGTCATCAAAGAACGCTGACCCAAATTCAGAAGAGTACTACCGATATAAGCATGGTTATGATGCCTTCAAGAGTCAGCACACGAACCGTGATGAAGTCGTCTATGTAGGATCAAACGCCGGCACTCTTCATGCATTTGATTATAAGACGGCAGAGGAGCTTTGGGCATTTATTCCGCCTGGAATGTTGCCGCGCCTCAGAGATATGATCTCGACCAAGAGTAATACCAGCCTGAGTATCTTTGGGGTTGATGGTTCACCCCTGGTAAAGGACGTCTACATTCAGGGAGCTTGGAAAACACTCTTGATCGGTGGCTTGAGACAGGGGGGTAAACACTATTTTGCCCTCGATATAACAGATCCGCATAAGCCACGATATCAATTTGGCTTTACCAATAATCCAGCTGATAAAGAGGTGCAGTGCTGGGATGCGTGTGGTAAGTGGCCATGATGTCAACCACGAGTCGTCAGCACAGACACCAAGGAGTATTTATGAGAGTGATGGTTCAAAACAGTATCACTGACTTCAATCGATGGATGAGCAGAGGTCTGCTCCTCCTGATGCTGATCTCTGTGTACGGTATTCAGCCAGGATATGCTGTGGAGAGGGTTCCTGATGAAGCCCGTCATGCTGCAGAAGCAGCGCTTCAGCCCCTTCTTGAGGCCATCCCTGAAGAAGATCTCTATCACTTTAATCTTTCAAAAATTGAACTGCCGGCGGCGGTCATTGGTAATGGATTTCGCCTCAACACCATATTCCCCGATGCGCTGGCTCAATCTGACTCATCAAGTGCTTTCTCATCACTGCTTACTAAAGCGCCCGTCTTTCTCTTTCCAGTGATCTCAAACAAGCAGATGAAGGCCCTAATCTATGTCGAGAGAAGGGGAGGGAAGTGGAGTGCAGTCTCACTGGGTAGCGCAGGTGTTGCCCAACAGTGGGACTTGATCACAACAGACTGGGAGGGAGACGATGGGTTTGGTCATGATTTTATTCGAGTCTATCAAGCGCTATCCGATCTGGTGTTGATCACCCCTCCGACAGGTCGGCCGGTAGATCCTGATGGAAACCGATTGGGCAAACCAGCGTTGGTTCTGATGAATTCCGCTCGCATCGCCCTTTCCACTAAAGAGAGACCCCTTCAGGATATTTCAGAGGTCTACGACACTGAGCAGATCATTCCACTTCTCAAAGAGAGAGTGAACAAGACGATCAGTGGGATGAATGATTCAGCTCCCTCTCAGCTGCTTGACTAGGCTGGGAGATACTGAGCTTTATGGAGACTCTTAAATGATTAGATCTGAGTTTAAGCGGTTTTATCTTTCCAAACCCTGTCTAGGAGAAGGTTGTTCAAGGCGGGTGGTTGGCAGTTTCTTGCTGGCACTGCTGTTAATGGGTATCGGTAATATCACTCTTGCTGATGGTATCCTAGGCACGGTCAAAGAGAAGTTTCAGGAACTCGACAACTGGTGTTGGGATGGATCGACTCAATCCATACTCGAACACTACAATGTGATAACCCCGCAATGCGACATTGCCGATTATGCCTGGGACAGAACCGACTGTTGTTCAATTAAATCTTTCGCTTCTGGACATGCTTGTAATCGGGGCAACTATCTTGCCGGCTGGGGGGGCGATTGGTGGAACAGTCGAGGGATTAAAGAGGCCCTAAAGAATTTCGGAAATGTAGAGAGCACCCACATCTATGGAGTAACGAGGCAAGCAACCCCTTGGGGCCCGATGGGTTGGTATGGACATCTAACCAAAAAAGAGATTGAGACAGAAATCGATGACAGTCATCCCTTTGTCATCGCCTGGTATTGGAATGGGGGTGGCGGACATGCCATGGTAGGAAGGGGGATCCAGGGAGACAACGTCTACTATATGGACCCCTGGCCTGGTAATGGTTACACCATTACCGCCTACAGTGGAATGGTTGACTCGTGGCGTCACTACTGGGGCCAGACACTCACGACCTATCGCAAGGACTACCAGATCACCATGAATGCGGTTGGGTGCGGATCAATCTCTCCTCCCAAAGGGTATCCTACGACAAATCAGGTCACTTGGGTGCCAAGCAATGACACCCCTGCCTTTGGCTTCTCACCCTCATCTGGCCTAAGAGTCAAAGAAGTTTGGCTCGACTATGAAGATCCAGACCCGGCAAATAGAAAATGGCTTGGTGCACCTTCGAGCTATACCTTTGATCCTGTAAAGAGTGATCATTCGCTGACTGCATTCTTTGAATTGGCAAATCGCAAATCGTACGCGTCACTCTCTGTGCCTGGCCGGGATAGTCAATTATTGGGTGAAAGCTGGTCTCGTCCTCTGATTCTTGCCATTCCTTATGGTGGGAAAATGTCGTCGGTAGCGGTTTATGGTGCTGGTTTCAATAGTGCAATAGATCCCGATTATGGTGCTGCTGTTTATGTCCTTGACCTCAAGGATGGTGCAATCCTGGAACAAATTAAGTTGGATGATGGTAGCGGGAGTAATGGTGTCGTCAATGCGGTTCCAGCGAATGTAATAGCCATAACCAGAGAGACTACTGATGTTGCCAACTATAAAGGTGCCATGGTCTATGTCACTGATCTTGAAGGGAGGGTTTGGAAGATCAACATGACTGATCAAGGAAAACTCTTTGACAAGACCATTCTCTTTGATGCCGAGACAACGGCAACAAATGAAAGGTTGAGTTTTCATCCCATCAAGGCGTCAACCAGTGGCGGGTCATGCCGGAGTCTCTGGCTTTACTTGGGAACAGGAGATATTCGAAGCCGACAGATGGAGAGTGTATCGGGTGCGATTGATAATCACGTTTATGGCATTAAAGACGTTGACTTTCCACTCTTTAAGAAGAGGTCTAAACCTTTGAAGAAGATCGATTTGAATGCCTCCAGCAAAACCTGTGTAGATGCCTGTGATCCAAATTATCATGGCTGGTATAAGCGGCTAAAAGCGGGAGAAAAAGTGACCGGAGAGGTCGCTGTTGCAGGAGGATGGATCTACTACAGTACATTCAGACCCAATAGCAAAAATGCCTGTTCCATCGGAACAGGTTATTTGACCATTATGAATATGGTTTGCCCCAAGGGCAGCGGCACGAATGACCAAGCTGTTGAGATTGAAGTCGGGCAGGGTGTACCCACAGCGCCATCAGTGGGTAAAAAGCGAATCTATGTTGGAATTTCAAATCCTGAAAAGACCAGTAACCTGGATAAGAAAATCAAAGGAGCTCGATCCAATGATCTAGGGATTGAAATCCCATCAGCTGCACCTTTGATTGGGGCGACAGATGTAAATTCCTGGCGTGTGGTTAAGTAGTCGTTCCACTATCCAAATCAAGTTGATCTGAAGGTGAATCAAGAGGTGAAACGGTCACAACAACACTCCTTCTCCAGATCAAAAGAGATTGAGATCGGACGGCGAGATGAGGGTGGGTTCACCCTGCTTGAGGTGATCATCTCCATGGTTATTGTGGCCATTGGTTTTGTTGGCGTCTATGGTCTTGTCGCGCTCTCCGATAGGGCTCTCCAAGAGACGGTCGATCGTGAACAGATGGTGTTGCGAGCGGGACAGATCATGGAAGAGATCGGAAACGAGCTCATTGTCAACAGCCCTGTTATTGGCTTGGGTAGCTTTGCAAACGTTAATCTCAAAATCGCAAGCTGTAACTTTGGAGGTGGATTTAGTGATAACATAAAGAGACGCTGGTGCCAGAGGTTGAATGACTACCTCGGTCTTCCCAATCCGCTAAACCCAGGTGATACGCGTACCATCAGGGTGACGACGCCGGCGGGCGAACCAAACCGGCGTTTGATCAAAGTGACCTTATCCACCAAAAACGGGACCAGCCAGGTCTCAGTGGCAAGAAAATACAATGTGCCTACCACCCCCTAGTCATAGATCTGCTAGAGAAGCAGGAGTCACCCTGGTTGAGCTGCTGATAACCCTGGTAGTGAGTTCAATCATGGTGGCTGCGATCTTTGCAGCCTACATGATG
>MPMF02155857.1_pt1 | contig 18954 bp, 18 predicted proteins | sample 1617271 | NCBI WGS metagenome assembly MPMF02 (sample SAMN05944812, study PRJNA350692) | marine metagenome | biome: marine; feature: ODZ; material: water; isolation source: 120 m water sample prefiltered with 30 um filter, filtered on to 0.2 um... | place: Pacific Ocean | collected 2012-04-09... | reverse complement strand
GCGCTCTTCGGCAAGTCCGTCGTGGCGACCCACATCTTCGATTGGCGCGCCCGGCGACGCCGTTTCCCCATAGCCATACGCGACAGTGTAGTACGCAGGATCGATCGTGTCGATCCCTATAACGTAGGACTTTCACCACGGGCTGCTAGGAATGGGTGGCCAAAGGAAGTGGTAGAGATGGGGCCAAGGCAGCGAGAAGTAGGGAAGCGCTCCTTGTGCTTTGTAGCGCCATTTGGCCCTGATCGGGTCATGTCAGTGCTCCATGGGGTCGTGGCGTACTGCTGAGTCGCTGTCGCCGCAGGAGGCCCGGGCGATGAGAAGAATGCTCCATGCACATCGCGCTGCCGCGCTTGTTTGCTGGAGGGGCGCTCGTGGGATGCCCACGGCTCGGCCGGACGGACGGAGAGCGCGACGGGCTCGGCCGGGTCGTGGGGTACGATGCTGGCAGAGATCGGCCGAGAGGTGCTAGCCTTATTAGTCATGTAGAGCCTTTATACACCGAGTGCCTTGGAACGACCATGCTTATTGGGAGGCTCTGCGAATGAACAGCGCGTGGTCCAACAATCTACACAGTTGGCGAAACGACGCCGGGTCGGGTGCGCTTTCAATGGGTCAGTTGTGTCATGTCGGTAGGTGACATGGAGAGTGAACGGAGGAAGGTCGAGGCGGATGTGCTGGATGTATACCGCCAGGTCAACCCATCAGAATTCGAGATTGAAGATCCCGGCAGATTCGAGAGGCAGCGGCGATTGTTGGAGGAGCATTTCATACACCATTTGAAGATGCCTCTCCGGCTGTTCAAAGGCGCGCGGGTCCTTGACCTGGGGGCGGGCACCGGCGAGACGAGCGTGTTCTTTGCGCTCTGGGGTGCGACCGTGACGTGTGTAGAGTTCAACGCAGAGGCGGCGTCGCGCCTGGAGCAGCTCTTCCATCGCTTCGGTGTGGCCGACCGTTTGAAACTGCACTGCGCGTCGATATTCGACGGAGTAGCGTCCGGCGAAGCGTTTGACGTGACGATCTCTAACGGTGTGTTGCATCACACGCACGACGCGGGCCTTGGCTTTCGGATACAGGTGGAACCGCTTGCCGCTGAGGGGCTGAGCGTGCTGGGAGTCAGCACCTCGGCCGGGCTGTTTCAGCGAAGCCTGCAGCGTTACATGCTCTATGTGCTCAGCGAGAACGACGAAACGGAAATCGTCAGACTTGCTGGCAAGCTGTTTCGCGGGCATCTGGATCGCGCGATCCGGTATGGAGGACGTTCGGAGAGGGCGGTCATCTACGATTGTTTTGTGAACCCCAAATGGCAGGGCCTGCCAGTGCGAGCAATTCTGGATTGGTTCATCGAGCATGATCTGAGATTGTACTCAGCCTGGCCTCCCATCGTGACAATGCCGCTTGGGGATTCACGCTTTCCGCCTACGGCTCGGATAGAGGAGATGGATGCGGTCACGGCCGTGTCGGAGCTCTACTGGATGCTGCACGGTGAGGACGACGCAGAGTGGCTTCAGCAGGTCCTGCGCGGTTTCACGGGACTCGCCGATTCGCTAGCCTCGCTGACGTCACAACTTGCCGATGTCACACCGTCGAGCGCGCAGAGCGCGGAGGCGTCCACTATCGTCGATTGCGCAACAGAACTCGCTCGCACCGCCACTCATGCGCTTCAACGGAAGTCGCATCATCGACTGCTAGAGCGCCTGCAGATCTTTTCCGCAGAACTGGCCACGGTGCTTCAGCTGGTCCAGAGTCGCGACGTGTCGGCTCTCGAGCATGCTCTCCAGCGGTGCGAAGTGTTATTCCAAGGAACCTGCGGCCTTGGCATGAATTACTTCGTGGGCTACCGGGGGACCTCACAAGCATGAGGGGCCTGCAACCGAACGGACCGCCAGTGCTTCCACGCTCAATCAGCGTTCGCGAGCAAGAATTGAACGGAAGGACTTGGCGTTGAAGTTGTGGGCGATCGTACAAGGGATGGACGTGTCCGACCAGGAAATAGAGACGCCACCACTCACGAGATTTCCAAAGTACGCGGTTGTCGAGATCAACAACACCTGCAATATCAACTATGGGCGTCGCGTGAGGCGACATTGCTGGGTCGGGGTGCGATGGGAGGTCGGAATAGGCCAGGATGGGTTCTCTGGATGTCGGTCTGAGGAGAGAGGATTCTGATAGTGCAGTATTTGAGGCGGCCATGGATGCGTATGGCAGGAGTCGCCTCTTGCGGGCTGGCCGTGGTTACGATCGTGCTCTTCGTCCAGCACGTCGCAGTTCTCACCTGGGTGGGAACGTTGCTGGTAGTTGAGGATGAGTTGGTCGAGGCCGACGTGATTCTTCCACTGGCAGCTAGGATCGCTCCTGCGGGCTCAACCGACGTAGCGCTGACTCCATCCCAGGTCCTCTCCCCCGCCCGATGAACAACACCGCAACCAAGCTGGCCCCATCCGATCAGCGCAGATAGTGCATCACGTCCTGAGTAGTGTGAGGTCCTCATCGGGCAGCCACGGCTGATCTAGCGGCGGAACGGGGTCAGTCGAAGAGTCTCGGGAGCCCGACGGACAGCGCGGTTGCAAGCTGATGGAGCGCCCGCAGTGAGGGGTTTCGAGCGCCTACCTCGATGCCCGCGATATAGCTGCGGTCCAGGCCGGCGTGCTCTGCGAGACGCTCCTGCGACCACTCCTTGGCCAGTCTCAATTCTCGGATTCGGCGACCCAGGGCAGTCGCGACAGTCTCCCGGCGGCGACGGCGAGGCACGTCACCATGGTGCGAGAGCCGATCTCGATCTACAGTAGACTTATCGTAACAATCGACTTATCGTAACAGCCTAGGAATGGCCACGGAGCTACGGGGAGGCGACCAGGAAAAAGATGCCTAATTCAATGACCCGGATTAGCACGTGGCTCACGATCGGTCTGATCGTGTGTTCGGTTCAGGTGAATGTTCACGCGCAGCACCGCATCCAGCTCCCGACCTCGGAGGTGCTCCTTCGCGGCAATCAAGACGAACAACAGGAAACCCGTCGCCGCTCGGACGCGCTGTTCAGCGGCGGAGCGGCGCTTGTCGCAGCCGGCTCTGTCGCTGTGATCTTCGCTGGAGTGAACTCGGATCTATGCCCCACGTCGGCGGAGCGGTTCGCCACCGTTCGCGCCTGCCCAGCGGAAGGCGCCAACACCCGGTTGATTGGGGGATTGGGGCTCTTGGGGGCGGGCGTGGCGATGATGATTGCCGGTGGACGCCAAGTGGCCGTTACGGTGAGTCCGTCGCGCGTCAGCGTGGGTTACCGGTGGTGAACGACGTGACGAGGAGCCACCCTACCATTGGCATGACCGTTCACAAAACACGAATCATCGCCAGTGCAGCCGCCCTCGGGCTCTGTCTCGTGTCTGCCCGGTGCGGCGGAGACTCGCCAACGTCGCCATCGGCACCAGTGTCCCTGACCGGGACCTGGACGGGGACACTGCAAAGCACAATCTCCGGGACGGGGACGGCGCGCGTTACTTTCGCGCAGAGTGGGTCTTCCCTCGCCGGCACCTGGTCCGTTGCGGCCACCAGCGTGGCTGCGGCAAACGGCGGCAGCCTCTCCGGGACGGTGACCGGATCAAGCCTCTCGGTCACGCTATCGCCGAGCGACCCCCTCACCTGTCCGTTTCAAGTCACAGCCACAGTGAACGGGAACCGGATCACCGGTACCTATGCCGCGTTCAACTGCACGGTCGCTCTCAGCGGCAGCATCAGCCTCACGCGGTCGTAGTGCGGCTGCGCTTTCCTACACGTGTGCGCGGGAGTGGACGCCGACGCCCGAGCCGTGAAGCGAGCCCGGTATTCGCGTTGGGAGCAGCGCTGACGCTCTTGTGATCGCACCGCACATTCTAGACGTCTGGGGCCGTCTCCTCTTCCCATTCGACTAGCCAGAAAACGCCATCTGGCTTCAATCAGGGATCACTCGTCTCTGCCGTGCTTCGGCCGCTCCACCGCGCCCACAATCGCCTGCCCGCCATCGTGAACATGGACGTGCTCGACGGTGACCTTCTGCTGGCTGGTCCGGCCCTTCAGCTTCGCCAGCGCGTCTAGCTGCTCGGTGAACAGGCGCATCAGCCGAGTCGCCCGAAGCACATTTCGATCCGTCCCGTCTATGGTCTGTCCGTCGGCGCTTGCTCGATGGAGGAACATGGTCGCTGCTTCATGCACGCCAAGCATCTGCACCGCTAACAACGCCTCTGGACCGGTCTTGGGACCGAGTTCCCCGAGGAGACACGACGCCCTCGTGAGAGCCTCCGCCAGGCGTGCCGGGTCTGGGCGTGTCCAGACCTGGAGACTGGCAACCTGGCTGGCTAGCGCCTGAGCAACCTCGGGAGTCTTCACGCCGCAGACCCTGCAGAGCCCGTCCTCGAACTCCGTCAGGATCTCCTCACGGCTCTTCCTGGCCGGCGTTGATGTTCTGGCCTCTTGCAGGGCCACGGCCGGCCCCAACTCTTTCTTCATCCTCTTCGGCATGCCAGATCTCTTGGCGCCCAGCCCGAGTCAAGCTTGGTCTCCGTCAGGGGCTTCCGCCAACTGGTTGAGCAGGAGACGGCAGTCCTTCATCAGGTCACGCAGGGACCGCTGCTCGGCTTTCGCGGCCTGCGACCGCCGCCCGTGCGTCATTGATGCGCGACGTATCCGCTCGATACCCTCCGCAGTTCTTGGGCCCGTACTCAGTCCCCCGTGAAGTCTGCATCGTCCATTCCGCATGGCCGGACATTGGCACGGCGTTCCTCGACGTGTCCGCGCCTCGCACCTCGGAGCAAGCGAAAAATCGCCGGGCGAATTACCGTGTCGCAGCCAGCCACGTCGCTTCTCATGGGGTGTGTGGTTCGCCTGTCTACCCATCCCCCCTCCCCCTGGGACTCATCCGTTACATTCCGCTGGTCTCGACGTCCTCGCACGCCCGCTTCCAGATCACGTCATCCCACGCCTGCGCGCTGTCAACGAGCTGCTCCCGTGTGGCTTGCTCGAGATCGGCGGGGACCGGAATGTAGTCTTCGTCCTGGTCCTCCAGCAGACGGTCGACCGCTTCCTGCAACGCGGCGCGTCTGTAGGCACGGCGATACGCTCGGATCAGCACGTCGGCATTGGGAACCACCTTGGTGACCCCCACCTCTGTTAGACGTGCCTCCAACCACTCGATGAACTGCCCCGAGTCCATCGCGTTGAGCTCGATGCGCGCACCGGTCCACGACCGCCAGCCCCCCTGCTCGACGAGGTAGTCGCACTCGTCCTCCGTCGCCCCACACTCGCGCAGGCGAATGCGCGGGTCCTTTTGGTTCCGATAGTTCACGGGCTCGCTCTCCAATCCCATCGCCGCCGCATCATCGAGCCCGAGCCCGAGGTCGACGACCTTCGGCTTGCGCCGGAAGCGGTACCGGCGAGTGTTCGACCGCAGCGTGTGGACGATCGAGAAGCCGCTGACGTCGAAGTCCCGCACGACCAGAATCGTGACAGCGTGGTTGGAGAGCTGTTCCACCAGGTGCCGCGCCGCCGTGTTGGACATCCCCTTGGTGGACATGATCGCGAGGTCGTAGCGGTTCGCAATATTTGACGCCTTCAGCAACGCATTGAAACCTTCCTTCTCGATGAAAAGCGCGAAGCGATAGCGATGCGCGGGACCTTTCGTCGGGAGACGTGCATCCTCGCCGAGATCGATCGCCAACTCGTCGGAGACTTCGGCATGCCACTCGCCGAGATAACGCCGGACATCCAACGTGCCCAGGTCGGTCCGCGCATCTGTGTGAGGTTCGACAAAGTGCCCCCGCGCATCGAACACAACATCCCAGTCCGCGACGACGCTCGGATACTGCGCCATGAAGTCGGGGAGCAGGTGTTGCGTGAAGTAGCTAGACTGCTTCCAGCATTCCCCACCGGTCTGATCGAGGACGAGGGGCCGAGCCGCGTACATGACCTGGCGGGCATTGGTCGGCAGCGTGTTGCCGGCGCTGGCCTTCAAATAGGCGTCCTGCATCGCCGCATACGCCGCGTCCTTGATCGTGACAGGGCGATACCGCTGGGCCAGCCGGTCGATATCGCGGTCCCGTAAACGATCCTGTCGGTCAGCGTGGCGCTTGGCTTTGCTCCAGCTTTTCGTGACCGACTTTACCGAGGTCTTGAGTGCTGAACGAATATCCGTCATACCGCCACCGCACTCTTTCCGCGATCGGTCCACTCAAACCGAGGGCACGCAATGTGCACGAGCATCGTCACCGGGTCCCAGGGATCGACACGAGCGGTCCCCAGGAAGGTCGAGAGCTCTGCGACTGGCACATGCAGCGCGGGTGACCAGTTGAGGCCCACCGTCACCTCTCGCACGTGGCTGCGGTCCTCGTGAATGCCGAACGCGATCTCCACCACGAACGGCACCCCCTTATCGACACCAAGCACCTTCTTGTACTGAATGCTCTCCGCGCCCAACCCGGCGGCTTCGAGCCGCGCCGCCAAATGCTCCCTGCCGATCGTCCCAAGCGCTGCGGGTGTGATCGGTCGGGACGCCTCCTGCATTGCGGCAAGCAGACGTGCGACCGGCTTGAGCGCGATGTCGTCTTCGGTCACCAGATCGTGGAGATATGCGCCCTTCGACAATCCCGCCGCCGTCGTCACCACGTGCTGCTTGCCGCTCCCCGTCAGGCCGGCGGACTCCGACACGAACTCGCGGGCGGTCCGCGCCCGGCCCCCCTCGCCCTCGTTGGCGAGATACGCGGCAATCAGGGCTCGCAGCCGACCCGGGTCATACCAGTGCGGTGAGGTCGGTCGGTCGGGTTGCCATTTCCGCCAGGCCGTGTCCGTCGGTGTCCAGCGGATCGGCTTCGTCTTTGGTTGTTTCACCGTCAGCATCGCGTGTGGATTGAACAGCGCAAACCGATGGACGAGATCGAGCATTTGTAAGAAGATGGGTGACTCGTCCCTGTCCTGATAGCTCGCTATCTCCTCCTCGTCCTCCTCCATTTGTAAAAAGGCGTCATCCCGGTCGGGGGCTTCGTAGCTAGCTATCCCCGGCCAGTGGATCGTGATCCGAGTACCGGTTCTTGCCGTCCGATCCGGATGGCGGGTGTGCCGCACGTCCGGCTCCTGGGCAATCCGGTCGAGCCTGACCGCGATCTCGTGCCGCACACCGCCCGTGGTGACGTCGACCTGCCCGTGGTTGCCGTCAGCCACGAACGGCGCGGCCCAGACACACTTGAGCGCGTTGCCGAGCTGCCCGCGTGTTGGACTGATGTAGTAGTTCTTGTCCGAGACCCGTACGAGGTAGTCCAGCGACCGCACCAGTGTCTCCTCAGGCAGGCCCGGCCCATTGTCCTGGACGCTGAAGGCATCGGGCGTCAGGGTGACGCCGACACTCGGAGTGACCCCGGCCAACTCCGCCGCGTCCAGCGCGTTATCGAGTAGCTCCTTCAAGAGGGCGATCGGCCACATCGCTCGGCTCTGTCCGAGCTGCATGTTCAACTCCTTCACGGAGAAGAACTCCATTACGCGCTTCGTGCTGAACATGGTGCGTTCTAGCGTCGCCGTCGTCATAACGCCCTCCCTGTCGGTATCAACGCTCGTCTCTCCGATCCAGGCGGTTCCGGTGCTCCCCAGGCTCATCCTTCGTCATGTATGAGCCATGGAGTTCTTCGCGAACCGTGACCACGCTGCGGTGAGTGGCCTGCCGAGCCTTCGCGATGGTCCGTCTCAAGTAGTCCGGCCCTCTCATCCCCAACTCCCGGTATCGAGCCCCAATGAACCAATCGCGCCGGCTGAACGCCGCCACAAGCCGAGTGTCGGGCCACCCTGCCTGCACCATGGCCCCGACCGCTGCGAGGTCGGCTCGTGACCGGTCGAGTCCACCCGATCGCCGGTAGCGCCCTTTCGCCGACCAGACCCCACCAACGACGAGAGCTCGAGCCCAGCGAGGCAAGCCCCGCAGATCGCGACGGGTCACCCCAAACGATGGGCGACCACGACCGCGTGGCACCCGTGTCCTCTCCGGTGCCACCACGGAGGCCATCCCGTCGATGCCTGGGGTCATACGCGAGAACGATGCGTCCGCTGAGCGATCCGCCGGGGTCGTATCCAGGTCCAGCGCGCTGATCAATGCATCGAAGTCGTAGGTCGGTCCATCGTTCACCAGCAGGCGACAGCGAGCGTTCGTCTTCGGGTTAACGGTCCCCGGCACTCGCATGACCCGCGCGAAATCTCCCACGGCGTCACCGTCCAACCGCCGGGCGAGCACCCGATTAGCCTGGACGACCTGGCCGGCTCGATCGACCCCATCAAGTACGCGAACTGGTTCGGCGAACAGCCAGTAGCCGTGGAACCCGCGACCACTGAACACCACCAGCGATGGGGACGGCACGAACGCCATCAGTTTCTGATACGCGGCACACTGCCACCCCGCCAATCCGCCTGTGGTGACGCTCTGGGGATCGAGATCGGCCCACAGCCCAGGCACCCACGCCACGTCGACGCACCTTCGACGATCGAAGAAGGTGGCCACCGAGACCCACACGTTGCCTGCCGACCACCGAGCGACCCGTGACGGCACTTCGGCGGGCGGACCGTAGAGCGTCTCGACGTGTCCTCCGGACTCTTCGTGCATCCAAGCCACGACGCTGTCCGTCGTTCGTTCTAGACGGCCGTGGAGTCTCTGCACAAACACCGTCGACTCATTCCTCTTCGTTTCGCCCCCCTCTCCTGTGTACTACGGGAGTCTTCTCGGAAGTCTTCACGGATCTCTTATGGAGGTCACAGTGACCTCACAGCCCGGTCAGCGTGACCTCCTGGCGAGGTCACGCTGACCCCACCTCTCGGCAGAAAATCAGCCAATCAGCTCAAATCCGTTACACCGATGCGGATGTCCCCGAGTAACTCCGCCTGGCGACGTCTTGATAACGCCAGCTTCGCGGAGTTCCTTCACCGCCCGCCTAACCGTGCTCTGAGATAGTCCGGTATCCTCGACCAGCCTCCTCTCACCCATGAACGCCACCTGACGTCCTTCGGGGTCCTGTTGCATCCGCATGGCGATCTGCAGCAAGACGTGGCGAGCGTGCGGCTTCAACGGGCTACCCTCGCAGCACCATTTCCGGAATACGAGAAAGACTGGACCCGCCGAGCTGCGTTTTGCAGCAACATTCGTTTGGTCCTCGCCAAGAGGACGCGGCCCGATTCGCGCGATCGCTTGCTGCTGAAACATTCCGTCGTCCTACGCGGCGGTGTGGTCAGTCATTCCGGTCTCCCAGGGTCGCAGGGCGATAGCCGCTCCAGCACGTCGCCGAGCCGCTCATCCGCACGACGGCGCGAAGCTGCCGCCCGGCATCGAGCTGAGCAGCACTGCTGCCGGGGGCGTCTCGGGGTAAACGCAGTCCCGCAGCCCTCGCAGGAAACGAGCTTGAGAGGCGCACGTGCGCTTTCTCCAGCGCTCAGTGCCTGCAGAACGACCTGAAGGGCGGAATCGGTAGTCATTGAGCGTTCAGGGAACCTGGAGATAGTTCGCGGCGCTGCTTGTCTTCAGCGTCTGAGGAGACCGGCAGCAGCCGGATGGGTGAATCAGGACCTCCGCGAGGGCACGAAGCCTTTCTGCAGCAGACGTTCGATCTCGGACACTGGCACTCGAACGGCTCTCCCGAGCTTCAAGTGGCCGAGCCGCCGCTGAGCGATCCAGGAGCGGACGGTATGAACCGACACGTTTAGATCGTGCGCCGCCGTGGCGACTGTTACCGGCGGGGGTTTGCTGGACACGTCTTCACCTCACAGAATCATGGTGTCTACTGGAACAGACCATGTTACAGTGAACGATACAGCGGGTCTCAGGTCGTTGTCAACACCGTTTCTATGACCAAACAGTGAACACTATTTACGAACCGCTGCTGGATTTCGAGTGGTCCGTCCACACCGACTACGTCTGGCGAACCTGGCGGGACGAGGACGGCGCAGAGGTGGTCTTGGCACCGGAGCGCCTGCAATCACGTGCGGCCATCTTCGTTACCGCTGCCCGCGTGGAGAAGACGGGGCCAGTTCTTGGGCCGCTATCCGATTCCCAGCCGGTCAGACACTACCGGCCCCTGGAACGAAGGCACGCCACGCTCTTCCGTATTTTCGCTTCTATTGATCCGAGGGACCGGGATGCAATTCGAGCATTCGCAAACGCATACGGCCTGCTCGGCGTGCCGGCTCAGGACCAGGCGTGGTCGAGAAACGAACGGCGCGCAGCACACGCCGCCTACGGGGAATCACACCTCGCCTGGGCTTGGGAGATCGCGCGGATGCAGGAGGCCATCGAGCAGTGGAACGACCAGCGAACAGAGGGAAGCCTATGGCCTGACATGAACAAGCTTGTCAAACAGCATCTGAGCCGAGTCCACCTCGAAGTCCGACGCGACTCGGCTGGAGAGTACCGCCTCGGCTTCGCTCCAGATACGCTCCTGTCGGCCATGTGGCTCCAATTGGCGCTCGCTGTCGTCGGGAACCAAGAAATCGTATTGTGCAAATTCTGCTCCCGGCCTATCGAAATCTCGACGGCGAAGACAGGCTACCGAACCAACCGAGCCTTCTGTAGCGATAGCTGCAAGACGCTCGACTACCGTCGCCGCAAGCGGACCGCATTAAGGCTGGCGCAGGAAGGGCAGTCGGTCCGTCGTATTGCGAAACTCATCCAGACCAAACCGGCGACGGTCCGCAGCTGGCTTGAAAAGGCCAAGGCCAAAGGGAGTAACTGATGCTGTATCGACGCGGCAGAGTCTGGTGGTTCAAGTTCGTGTTTGCCGGTCGCACGTTTCGCGAATCGTCCAAGTCCACGTCCAAGGTCGTGGCTCGCGACGCAGAGCGGCAGCGGCGGCGTGAGCTGGAGGAGGGCTATCACGGTCTCAAGAAACGCCGGCCGCCGGTGCTTCTGTCGGTCGCGGCGAAGAACTGGCTCGCACTGAAGAAACCAGCCCTGGCACCGAGGAGCTACACCATCGAGTACATCAACATCGCAAAGCACCTGAAGCCGGCACTCGGAAAGCACCTACTGACGGACATCGATGCCGATGATATTGCCAGGTATCAGCGGCACCGTCTTGAGCAAGGCGCTGCCCCGAAGACTGTTAACCTTGAGCTCGGCACCCTGCGCGCCATCCTGCGCCGTCACCGCCTCTGGGAACAGCTCCGGCCGGATGTGCGGATGCTGCCGACCCCCGACGATCAGGGGCAGGCACTGTCGGAGAAGGACGAGGAGACCCTGCTGCACGCCTGTGGGACGAGCCGGTCCCGGTCGCTCTTGCCCGTGGTCAGCCTCGCCCTCAACACCGGGATGCGTACGATGGAGATTCGGCTACTCATGTGGCGACAGGTGGATCTCGTACGCAGGACCCTGACGGTTGGCCAATCGAAGACTGAGGCAGGTACTGGACGTGCCGTCCCGCTGAACCAGAAAGCGGCGGCCACTCTCACGTTCTGGGCAGGCCTCTTCGAGGACAGACAACCCGAGCACTACGTTTTCCCGGCCGAGCAGTATGGTCTCGCGGGTCACAAGCGCGAGACGTGCGCATACGACGTGGACCCGACAACGCCGATTGGCTCATGGAAGACGGCCTGGATACTGGCGAAGAAAAAGGCGGGGGTAACCGCACGGTTTCACGACCTCAGACACACCGCCGTCTCACGGCTGTTGGAGCGAGGCGTCCCTCTATCAGTCGTGGCCTCGATCATGGGCTGGAGCGCCTCGACGATGACGAAGATGGCCAAGCGTTACGCCCACTTCACCCTGGAGGCACAGCGCAAAGCGGTCGAGACACTCGACGTGGTCCCGCCCGAGAAGGCGTCATCGGACGCCACCAACGAGCGGCTCCACTAGGTTGGGGTGGGCACAAAAATGGGCACAGTCCTCTGCACCCGCCGACATCGATCTTTGCAAGTCGTTGAAAAGGTTGGCTCCTCAGGCTGGACTCGAACCAGCAACCCTCCGGTTAACAGCCGGATGCTCTGCCAATTGAGCTACTGAGGAACACGTGGCAGACGTGCGGCTCGACGTGTCATGGAAGGCGGGTTCACCATCGAGCCAATCAACGATGTTAATTGAGCCGCCCGCCGGTGGTCAAACCCGCAAGGGTCAGCTATCGCCCTGCTTTCGGCGTTTGCGCACCGAGCTGCTGGCACGGAGCTGGATCAGGGCGGCCAGCAGCCCGAGCCCGGCCCAACCGATCGCAAACGGCAACTGCCCGTTGGCCGGCGCGATCGGATACAGCTGCGACAGGTCGCCGCGTGCCGCCGCCAACGCCTCGGTGTCGCCGCCGAGCGCGAGCGCGCCGACCAGCGCCGTCCAGGCGCCGCCGAACGACGTGCCGACAATGATGACGTAGCGTTGCAGCGACACCGCCGCAATGGCGCCGACCAGACAGGCGACAACCACCACCCACGTCTCGGCGGCGCCGTTCTGCGGTGTCCAGAACACGCTGACCGCCAGCGCCCCGAGCCCCGCACCCAGTATCGCCACCCCAGCCAGATAGGCCACGAGCAGGGCGACGGCGCCGACCAATCCGCCACCGACGATCGCGGCCGCGGCAGCCCAGGGACCCCAGGTTCCGACGAACAGCGACGTCAGGTAGGCACCGCCGATAAACCCGTAGATTCCGAGCAACCATCGCAGCAGCCGGTAGCCCATGAAACAGGCCAGCAGCCCGGCCCCAAGTAGAATGAACGCCACTGGGACGGGCGACGACACGAAAGCCATCCGGCCATTATGCCGGGGTGCGTAGAAGCGCCGCAAGATTGAACCGGTTACCTCATGACGGACACACCGACCACCGACAGCCGTTCCCGACACGTGTCGCCGATCGGTGTTGTCGCCGCCCTGCTGGGCGTGGCGCTGTTCGTCTACTTCGTCCAGCGGGCGGGTGTCAGCGAGATCGTGGACGGCATCCGGCGCCTCGGATGGGTGTTTCTCGTGGTCGTCGCACTTGGCGGTCTGCGCTTCGCGGCACGGGGAATGGCCTGGCGAGGCTGTCTCGACGGAGCGCATCGGCTGACCCCTGGACGCGCCTTCCAGGCGGTGGTGACTGGTGACACGCTCGGCAACCTGACCCTGCTCAGCATTTTCGTCAGCGAGCCGGCCAAGGCGATTTTCGTCCGGGACCGCGAGCCGGTGTCCCGGACGCTGCCGGCCCTGGCGGTCGAGAACCTGTTCTATACGCTATCAGCGGCGCTGGTCATCGCTGTCGGCGCGCTGGCGCTGGTGCTCCGGTTGAGCAGCACCAAGGGCTGGTGGCTCGCCGGCATCGGGCTGGTCGCCATTCTGATCGGCCTCATTTCCCTCGCCCACACCGTCATCTGGCGGCGCATGCCGGTGGCGAGCGGGCTCTTCGAGCTGGTGGGACGGCGAGGACCGGGGGCGGGATTCGTCGCCCGCTGGGCCGAGCACGTGCGCCAAGCTGAGGAACGAATCTGGGTACTCTACCCGCGAGAACCGGGCCGGTTGATCCGGCTGGCCGGCTGGGAGCTTGCGTTCCATGTGTTGGCCATTCTGGAAATCTATGTCGTACTCTCGGTCACCCGCGATGTCGCGCCGACCGTGCTCGACGCCTTCGTCTTCGAGTCGGCTAACCGGTTCATCAACGTGGCGTTCAAGGTAGTGCCGATGCGAATCGGTGTGGACGAGGCGGGCACTGCCTTCCTCGCCGAGCTGCTCGGATTCGGCACCGCTGCCGGGTTGATCGTAGCGATCGTACGCAAGGCGCGGATGCTGGTCTGGATGACCGTCGGCGGCGGGCTTCTGGTCGGTCAGGGGCTGTCGGTGCGACGCGCGCTGGCCGACGCGGAGGCGGCGCGTGTGGCCGCCACGAGCAAGGAGACGAAGTGATCGGCGGACCGAATGCCGCGGTCGCCGCGCGCCACTTCCTTCGTGCGATAGGCGACTCACGGTGAGGCCAGTAGGAGCGGCCGTCGTCATCATGGCCCGACCGCCGCACGGCGCTCGCCCGCCGAAGACCCGCCTGGCCGGCGTCCTGCCCGACGAGCAGGATCGGCGCCGACTCTACGCCGCATTCCTTGCCGATATCGTGGCTGGTTGCCAGGCAATCGATGGTGTGACCATCCGAGTCGCCTACACCGAGGGGGGTGGAACCGATGGATTCGACGAGGCCGGGGTTGCCCCGACCCAACTGATGCCGCAGCGGGGCGGCGACCTCGGCGACAGGGAGCGTGGCGTCTTCGAGGATCTCTTTCGAGACGGGTTCTCCCCTGCCGTGATGATCGGGTCGGACCTGCCCACGCTGCCTTCCGGGCGTATCGCCGAAGCGCTCGACCGGTTAGGTCGCGGCCACGAGCGAGTGGTGCTCGGTCCGGCCGCCGACGGCGGCTACTATCTGATCGGCCTCGGGGCGCAGACCGGCGACGCGTCGGTCCCCGAACTCTTCAGCGGCATCCAGTGGGGCACCCCTTCGGCCTGCACCGACACCATCGCGGCAGCGGATCGGTGTGGCCTGGCCGTTGACCTCCTCGGCGACTGGTATGACGTGGACGACGAGGCAGGCTTCGCCCGCCTGCAGGCCGAGTTGGCGACCGACGCCGGCGCGCGGCGAGCGCCGGCAACCAAGCGTGTGCTGGACGAGATCTTCGGCAGCTGAGAAAGGCGGCGTAGCCCTCGGTTTTCCCGGTGAGGCGTTCGTCTGGCAAGGCGCGACGAGGGAAGCAGCCAGGCGGGCTGTGACCGAGGAGGCAACGCCGTCCAGGCGGACGCCTCACCGGGAAAACCTAGACCTCGCGGCGGCCTTCCATGGCCTTGAGCATGGTGATCTCGTCGGCGTACTCGAGGTCACTGCCAACTGGCACTCCCATGGCGATCCGGCTCACTCGCACGCCGAGCGGCTTGAGCAACTTCGCCAGATAGATGGCGGTTGCCTCCCCTTCCACGTTCGGGTTGGTCGCCAGTATCACCTCGAGCACGTCGTCGGTGCCGACGCGCGCGAGCAGCCCCTTGATGTGGAGGTCGTCGGGTCCGACGCCCTTGAGCGGCGAGAGCGCACCCATCAGCACGTGATAGGCCCCCTTGAAGTCGCCAGTCCTCTCGACGGCGGCCACGTTGTGCGGTTCCTCGACCACGCAGATCAGCCGACGGTCGCGGCCCGGGTCGGTGCAATAGAAACAGGGATCGCAGTCGGTGATATTCGAGCAGACCGAGCAGTAGGTGATTCGCTCCTTGACGTCACGGATCGCGTCGCACAGCTGGTCGACCTCCTCCCGCGGCTGCTTCAGCAGGTGAAAGGCCAGGCGTTGCGCGCTCTTGGCGCCGATGCTGGGCAGCCGCTGGAGCTGTTCGGTCAGCCGGACGAGCGGCTCGATCTGGCTCATGTCAGCCCGGGGATCTTGAGACCGCCCATCATGCCGCCCATCCGCTGCGACACCAGCTCATCGACGCGCCGCTGCGCGTCGGTGACGGCGGCCACAATCAGGTCCTGCAACATTTCGACGTCATCGGCGGACACCACCTCGGGATCGATCGTCAGACTCTGTATCTCCTTGACGCCATTCATGACGACGGTGACCATCCCCCCGCCGGCCGTCGCCTCGACATTCGTCTGCTTCAGCTGCTTCTGCAGATCCTCCTGCATCTGCTGCGCCTGCTGCATCATTTCTTGGATGTTCATGGTTGGCTCATGGCGGCCCTGAAGGGCCTTGCTACCTTCTAGATTTCTTCGACGTCCTTGATCTCTGCGGGAAATACTTCGAGCATCGTCTGTACCGCTTGGTCGCCCATCGCCCGCGATAGCAGGTCGTCAGCCGGCCCGTCGGGGGCCTTCGTCGACCGAGCGGACTCGTCGGCCGGGCCGGACGGACGGACCAGGGACAGGTCGAGGTCGGGCGGTGGCTCACTCGGCAGCGGCGGCTCCGCCTCCGATCGCGGCTCGTGGGACGCCGCCGTCTCCAACGTCGGCTGATGCGCCTCGGTCGCGGCGCCCGGGCCGGGCTCCCCGCTCGACGACGCCGCCGGTGCCAGCCCCGCCACCTTGCGCGCGCCCACGGTCATCTTCCGCCCCATGGTGCGGGTTGCTAGCGCCTCGAGCCACGGACGGCTGGTTTCCACCTGCTTGGCCAGCGTGCGCTGTCCCTCGGTGAAGATGAAGACAACAGTACCCTCCCCGACCTCCACCCGCTGAGCCTGCGCCACGACCGTGCCGTGAAAGAATTTCTTCGTCCGTTTCAGCTCCGCCAGGAAGGCCGCCTTCGGATCGACCCCCGCTGCGGCCGCACCCGCTTCCGGAGCAGGAACCGGCGACCTGGCTGGCTTGTCCGGCGGCAGCGCGACCCGAGAATCGGAAGCCTCGGTCCGAGGCAAAGCGGGTTGGCGTCGTGTCGAAGCCGGCGCCGACGGCGACCGGACCGGGTTCGACTTCGCTTCAGGCGCCACCTCGGCTACCGGGGCTGCCGGGGCCTCCGGAGCCACTGGCCGCTTTGCCCGCGGTGACCGAGGCTGTCCCGCACCGGGCACCCCAGCGGGCTGCTGCTCGAGCCCGTCGATCAACTCGGTCAACGGCACGAGCTTGCGCAGATGCATCCAACGGAGCATCGCGACCTCGAAGTGGTAGCGTGGCTGCGAGGCGCTCCGGATCTCGAACTCGGCGCGCGACAGCACGTCGAACCCGCGCAGCAGGTCCTCCCGCGAGAACCGCGGCAACAACGCCTCGAGCCGCTCGCGTTCGGCATCGGTGGCAATCTCCGGATCGGTGATGCGGCTCGGGTCCACCTTCAGCACCAGCAGATCGCGCACCAGCCGTGACAGCTCGCGGCACACCGATCGCAGGTCGTAGCCCGCCTCCATGAAGCGGCCGGCCAGCTCGAAGACGCGCGGCGCCGTCTCATCGGCAACCGTCTCCGCCACATCGAACACGGCGTCCCGACCGACCAGCCCCAAGACGGCGGACACCTCTTCGGGGTTCACCGACTCGCCAGCAAACGCAATCACCTGGTCGAGCGCACTCTGGGCGTCGCGCATGCTGCCCTCAGCCGACCGCGCGATCAGGGCCAGTCCGGCCTCGTCAATCGTGATGCCCTCAGCCGTCGTGATGATACGCAGCTGCTCGGTGATGGCGGCCGTGCCGATGGTGCGAAACTCGAAGACCTGCGACCGCGACAGGATCGTGTCGGGAATCTTGCCGAGCAGCGTCGTCGCCATGATGAACACGACGTGTGGCGGCGGCTCCTCGACCGACTTGAGCAGGGCGTTGAACGAGCTCGACGACAGTTGGTGCACCTCGTCGATAATGAACACCTTGAAGCGGTCGCGCACCGGCGCAATCGAGAGCCCGGCGATTATCACCTCGCGAACGTTCTCGACCTGGGTGTGGGTAGCGGCATCGATCTCGAGCACGTCGATGTCGCGGCCCTCGGCGATCTCGCGACAGGCATCGCACTTGCCGCACGGATCGGCTGTCGGCCCGTTGACGCAGTTCAGCGCCCGGGCCAGAATGCGCGCGCTCGTGGTCTTCCCGACTCCCCGCGGCCCCGCGAAAACAAACGCCTGCGCCAGTCGGTCCGTCGCGATGGCGTTGCGCAGGGTCTGCGTGACGCCGCGCTGACCGATGACGTCCTCGAACCGCTGCGGGCGCCACTTGCGGGCGAGTACTTGATAGGCCATCGGGTGCGGTGTCGCGGTGGCGGGTCCCAGCCGCGACCCGGAAGAACCTGCGGCACATGTCAGTGACTACTTAGCGCTGCTGCCTTCCGGCCCTGACGCGGTTCGTAGGCTGAGATTGCACAGGGTCCGGGCCGCGCCGCGACCCGTCACCATTCGTCGGGCGGCACCTCCGGCCACGAAGCACCTGCCGGAGATTCCTCAGTCTATCGCCGGGTCAGAGACCGATCAAGCACGCACCGCGACCGGCACCACGCCTCGGACGAGATGGGAAAGCTGCATGATAAACTGCGACCCAGACCGCTCATCTGTGTCCCGACCGGGACCCACCTTGCGGAGAGATGTCCGAGCGGTTGAAGGAGCACGCTTGGAAAGCGTGTGTAGGGGAAACTCTACCGTGGGTTCGAATCCCACTCTCTCCGCCACTATATTTATACAAACTGTTTAAAATCAACAATTTGCAATCTATAACTAATACATATCCCTCTCTTATTACCACATTAATACGAGATTGCACGGACCTTTCTTGGACCTACCAGGAGGGCTGGAGGGGGTTTCCGCACCTACTCGGCGGCCCCCTTTCGCGTCGTTCCTACCCGCACCGAAGGAGGCCCGATGCCAGAGGCGCTCGTTCCAACTCTCAACCCCACGTCCGTTCCAGACCTGATTCGCACGTTTCTCGACGGACGCAGTCCGCATACCCTCACCGCCTACGGGCGTGACCTGGACGACTTTGCCCGGTTCCTGACCGGGTCGAGACAGGAGGCGCTCGGCCGGTTCTTCACCCAACCGGCCCCGGCGGCCAATGGTGACGTGCTCCGCTACCGCCACGAACTCGTGGCCCGGCACCTGGCACCAGCCACCATCAACCGCCGACTGGCGGCCATCCGATCGCTGACGAAGTTGGCGCGGCTGCTCGGTGTTGTGCCGTGGGCCATCGAGGTTCAGGACGTGCCCCAGGAGACGCTAAGAGACATCCGAGGGCCAGGGGTGGAGACGGTAGCAGAGATGTTGAGGCTGGCCGCTGAGCCCGGCGACAGCTACGCCGTGCGCAACGTTGCCATGTTGCGGGTAATGTTCGACTTGGCCCTGCGGGTCTCAGAAGTCCGTCAGCTCGACGTGGCGGATCTGGAACTCGACCGAGGGGCGCTGTGGGTGTCCGGGAAGGGCCGGGCAGAGAAAGAGGTTCTACGCCTGCCGGCGAACTGACCTGCCCCCCTGAAATCGTTCCAGCCCGAGCGGTAGAATTCGGGTGTCACGACCAGGAGGTAGGATGCCACGCAAGCGCGTCGGTACTGAACAGATCATCACAAAGCTGCGCCAGGCCGAGGTGGAGTTGAGCCGCG
>MPMF02235470.1_pt1 | contig 18961 bp, 12 predicted proteins | sample 1617271 | NCBI WGS metagenome assembly MPMF02 (sample SAMN05944812, study PRJNA350692) | marine metagenome | biome: marine; feature: ODZ; material: water; isolation source: 120 m water sample prefiltered with 30 um filter, filtered on to 0.2 um... | place: Pacific Ocean | collected 2012-04-09... | reverse complement strand
CGAAATCGGCAAACGACCACCATTGGCCAGTCTGGAGTTGCTCTGGACAGCTCATCAAGGAGAGCATTTGCTCGTCAGCGGCTTTGTACACCCCCCCACTGAAAACCGAGCCTGGAAAGCACTTGAGCTAGCAGGTGAAAAAAGTCTCATAACTGTTAAAGGGCTGGAAGGGAGTACAGACCTACCAATCAGTCGCGCCTGCGTGATGAGCTGGGTTCAAGCAGGTCAGCCTGAACGACTCATCCTCCACCCCCGTAACCATGGCTGCTTTAGCCAAGACGTTCAGTGGAGCAACCTTACGGAGTGGAGCGAGCAGGCAATGGAAGCTCTGCACAATCGCGGGCCATTAAGCCAGCCCCTCCTCTGGAATGCTGGTACCTACCTATGGCTAGCGGGACTGGTCAATAACCTCGATGAAGGTATCGCTCATGCTGAAAAGTGCCTGCAATCAGGCTTAGCCCAAACCACGCTTGAGCAGCTCATTGCTTGGAGAGAGACCATCATTTGAAGCGAGCCTGTAGGTTTTTCGCCATGCGATAACGATCGAAACTCACACCTCCGATCTGAATCACTTCCTTAGCTATTTCAATCCAGCCCCACTTCAACAGCAAAGGGTGACTACACAAACTGGCTTCCGTAACCAAGATTGGCTGTCCTTCCTGCAAGGCTTCAGCTTCCACCTGTTCCAGCAACGCAGTGGCATGACCACAACGAGCAGACCGGCCCCGGCAATAAAGCAACGCCAAACGATCAGAGGGATAACGAAGAGCAAAAGCCTCAACCTCGTCGTTCTCAAGACTCAACCAACCTCGTCCTTCGATCAGTGGCCTATCCAAAACTCCTGGTAACCAGGCCAAGGCTGCCCAAGCACTGATCTGAACAGGGGAATACAGGCCTACCCCTTGAGATTCAATCGCATCGGCATAAATCTCCCTGACAACAAAATGATCAGTTTGTGTAAGGGGTCTTAAGCGGCGACAAGTCACAAGAGCCTGCCATTTAGATCAATGGCGTCAAGTCTCTATGGGATCGTGACATTCATCCTGACTCATTCCCAATTGCGCCGACCACAGATTCCCATCTTTCTCTGTGCCTTTGTCACTCTGTTGAACGATCGCCTAGGTGAAACCCTCTTACTGCCATTACTTCCATACCTCCCAGGACGCTTCACAGACAGCGGCACAATCCTGGGGCTACTTGGAGGTACTTATGCATTGGCTCAATTCGTCGTAGCTCCCCTAATTGGAGCTCTCAGTGATCGCTTTGGTCGCAAACCAGTTTTAACAGCTTGCGTTGCTGGCTCAGTAGTAGGCCTCGGCTTATTCGCTATCACCGTATGGATTGATTGGAACATTCTTCCAGCCGCTTGGATCGGCATTGTTCCCCTGATCCTTCTCTTCTCAGCAAGAATCATCGATGGCGTTAGCGGTGGAACAGCAAGTAGCGCCACAGCAGTGCTTGCCGACATCTCAACACCTGAGAGCCGAGCAAAGGCATTCGGCCTTATTGGCGTTGCATTCGGCCTCGGGTTCATATTGGGCCCTTATATCGGTGGCCGCTTAGCAGAGGTCAATATCGCTCTACCCGGGATAGCCGCCACAGCCTTCGCAGTCGCGAACCTACTCCTTGTGATCTATATCCTTCCCGAAACACACCCGCCAGCAGCTCGCAATTCCCTACCAAGCAAAAGACAACTCAACCCGATCACCCAGCTAGCACAGATCTTTGCCAATCCACTAGTAAGCCGCCTTTGTTTCGCCTTCTTCCTGTTCTTCATGGCATTCAACGGTTTCACAGCTGTGCTGGTGCTTTACCTGAAGCAAGCCTTTTCATGGACAGTCGGTTTAGCAGGCCTGACCTTTGCAGTTGTAGGCGTGATCGCAATGGTGGTTCAAGGGCTGCTAATCGGTCCACTGGTCAAATCCTTCGGCGAATGGCGGCTCACCATTGCTGGCATTGGCTTCGTCATTGCAGGCTGTCTGCTATTGCCCATGGCCACTCAGCAGAATTCGATTTCTGTTGTATTCACTGCCGTATCGGTACTAGCCCTTGGCACAGGCCTAGTCGTGCCATGCTTGAGAGCGCTTGTCTCCAGACGCCTCGGCAACTCTGGCCAAGGGGCAGTACTCGGTAGCCTTCAAGGCCTGCAGAGTCTAGGTACCTTCCTTGGGGCAGCCGCCGCAGGATTCGCCTACGACCAAATAGGCACTCGCAGTCCCTTCTGGCTGGCCAGCCTCGTACTAGCGGGAGTGATTGCCCTTGTTGCAGGAGGCCTACCTGCAAGCACAAGTAACGCAACAATCAAACAATCATGATTGCTACTTTGCCTGGATAGTGGATGAACAAACTGACCTTCAATGAGTAATCCAGCGGTAGCTTCGGAGCACTACATCAACCGCGAGCTCAGCTGGATCGCCTTCAACGAAAGGGTCCTTGCTCAGGCACTGGATACGCGCACCCCGCTGCTGGAACAAGCCAAGTTCAGTGCCATCTTCAGCAACAACCTCGACGAATTCTTCATGGTTCGCGTGGCCTCCCTCAAAGCGCAAGTGGAAGCCGGCATTACCAAAACAAGCGCAGACGGTCTAACCCCTCTTCAGCAGCTCCTCACGATCCGAGATCATCTTGTTCCTCTCATCGAGCAACAACAAGATCACTACCGTAAGCACCTCAAAAACCAGCTAGTCGAGCAAGGTGTTCACCTACTCGATTATGAGCAACTCAATCAAAAAGAACGCCTCTGGGTTGACAATTATTTCCAGACAGCCATTTTCCCGGTGCTGACACCACTAGCCGTGGATCAAGCCCATCCCTTCCCTTTCGTCAGCAATCTCAGTCTCAACATTGCGACCCTGATCCTCGATCCGGAAACAGGCCAACAACAATTCGCCCGGGTCAAGATTCCACAAAAAACGATTACTCGTTTTGTAGAGATACCTCCTGATCTAAGTGGCATCAATCCCAAGCCGGTTCACACAGCAGTTCCATTGGAGCAAGTGGTGGCCTTCAACCTCAAATTGCTCTTCCCCGGGATGAAGATTGAAGAGCACTACTTCTTCCGAGTCACCCGCGATGCGGACCTTGAACTAAGGGACCTAGAAGCCGACGATCTCATGAGCGCCATGGAACAAGGCCTTCACAAGCGGCGGATGGGTGGAGAAGTGGTGAGACTCGAAGTAACAAACGAAATGCCTCAGAGAGTTGTTGAGATGCTGATTGAAGGTATGGCTGTTGAAGAAAAAGACCTTTATCGCATCGAGGGACTACTAGGCCTCGATGATCTATTCGATCTCATGCGTTTACCCCTGGAACAACTCAAAGACCAACCTCACATTGGCCTGACCTCCAAAGTGCTCGCCCGCAGCCAGCGCAGAATGCTTGAAGACGAATCAATCAAAGAAGAAGAATTCAAAAGCATCTTCTCGGTGATTCGCCGCAAAGACATCCTCCTTCACCACCCATACGAACTATTCGCGACCTCTGTAGAGGAATTCATCAATCAAGCAGCGGATGATCCCCTAGTGATGGGAATCAAGATCACGCTCTATCGGACATCTAAGGATTCCCCAATCATTGCAGCCCTGATCCGTGCCGCCGAAAATAGTAAACAGGTCATGGCTCTGGTTGAACTCAAAGCACGCTTCGATGAAGGCAACAATATTCAGTGGGCCCGTCATCTAGAGCGATCGGGCGTTCACGTTGTCTATGGCGTTTTAGGACTGAAAACCCACACAAAAACCGTCTTGGTCGTTCGCAAAGAAAAAGAGCGCCTACGCAGCTACGTGCATATCGGTACAGGTAACTACAACTCGAAGACATCACGTGTCTACACCGACCTTGGTCTGCTCTCTGCACGACCGGAACTCAGCCAAGACCTAGTGGAGCTATTCAATTACCTCACTGGCTTTTCAAAGCAACAAAGCTTCCGTCGACTGCTGGTGGCGCCCGTCACCCTACGCAAGGGGATGGAATCACTGATCCTCCGCGAAATCGAACACGCCCGCGAAGGTCGAGGTGGACACATCCGCGCCAAGATGAATGCTCTGGTGGATCCAGCCATCATCAGCCTGCTCTACGAAGCTTCCCAAGTTGGAGTTAGCATCGAACTGATCATCCGCGGTATGTGCTGTCTCTACCCAGGGCGAAAAGGATTAAGCGAAAACATCAGCGTGATCAGCATAATCGGCCGGTTTCTGGAACACTCCCGTATCTTCTGGTTTGCAAATGACAAAAACCCAGAGGTTTATATCGGCAGCGCAGACTTGATGCCTCGCAACTTAGACAGACGCGTGGAAGCCGTTACTCCAATTGAAGAACCAGAGCAAAGGGAACGCCTAGAGCGACTGCTGAACCTCTACCTAAACGACAACCGCGAAGCCTGGGATATGCAGAGCGATGGCAGCTTTTTACAACGCCAACCCAATAGTGAAGAACGTCGTGCACAGCAACAGCTGATAAACCTTTGGCAACAAGGCATCCCCGCAGGGTGAAACTCCGTACCTCACGAGACCATAACTGTGAAAAAGTGCTCTTTGCTACCTAAAAAGGAATAGCCAGCATGCAAAACAGTTTTTTTACTTAGAAGCTACCAATCAACTGATCATTCGCATGAGCTAACAAAAACTTTTTGCTTCAACCAAGTTTCCAAGCTCTGTGAGTGCTAAATTCCGCGCAAATCTAATTTAGGAGGCCAGGGTGATGGGGATCCCTCTGGAATCTGCGAAGGGTGCTTCACTCACTCCTTCGTCAGAAGTTGTATTACCGTCTACATCTAAGCAACGTACAGAAAAAGCTAATCGAGCTGGCCGTAACGGTCAGACATCCCGTAACCAAAATCGCCAAGGTGGTCGTTTGGGTACTGATGCGATCGGGTTCTACCTGAGCAGCATCGGACGAGTCCCTTTGTTGACCGCAGCTGAGGAAATTGAGCTGGCCCACCATGTGCAAGCGATGAAGGAATTGCTGGAGTTACCAGAACAAGACCACACTCCACGACAACGCCATAAAATTCGCATGGGCAAACGAGCCCGTGACCGCATGATGTCAGCCAACCTCCGGCTCGTGGTTAGCGTTGCCAAAAAGTATCAGAACCAGGGCCTTGAACTCCTTGACCTAGTGCAAGAAGGAGCCATTGGTCTCGAACGTGCTGTCGACAAGTTCGATCCAGCCATGGGCTATAAGTTCTCCACCTACGCCTATTGGTGGATTCGTCAAGGGATGACCAGGGCCATCGACAACAGCGCCCGCACCATCCGCCTTCCCATTCACATCAGCGAAAAACTCTCCAAGATGCGACGCATCTCCAGAGAGCTTTCCCATCGTTTCGGCCGTCAACCAAATCGATTGGAGCTAGCCCATGCCATGGGCATTCAACCCCAAGACCTTGAGGATCTCATCGCTCAAAGCGCTCCATGCGCATCCCTCGATGCCCATGCCCGCGGAGAAGAAGACCGCAGCACCCTAGGTGAACTGATACCCGACCCCAATGGGGCCGAACCAATGGAAGGCCTAGATCGCAGCATCCAAAAGGAACACCTAGGAGGTTGGCTATCTCAGCTCAATGAACGTGAACAGAAAATCCTGCGGTTGCGCTTCGGTCTAGATGGTGAAGAACCACTCACCCTCGCTGAAATCGGTCGGCAAATCAGCGTCTCTCGAGAACGTGTACGACAGCTGGAGGCCAAAGCCATTCTCAAGCTACGGATGATGACCAACCATCAAGAAGCAGCATGAGTTAAGTCTTGGGGTATATCAACTCTCTGGTTGCCATTGCATGCTGGATAGCTTTTGTGCTTTCAGCTGCTGTAGTTTGCAGGGTCCGCTGGCCTAACCAACGAGAACTAAGTCGCAAGATCGTTCACATCGGTACTGGCCCAGTGATCCCTTTGGCCTGGTGGCTCGGGATCCCATCGGATTGGGCGATTCCAATGGCAATCCTCATTACCATTGTGATCCTCATCAACCACCGCTGGCGCTTACTACCAGCTATTGAAGACGTCAATCGACACAGCTACGGCACAGTGGCATACGCTCTAACAATCACCCTGTTGCTGATTTTCTTCTGGCCAGAAAATGCTGCAGCGGTCTGCTCCGGAGTGCTTGTGATGGCTTTCGGCGATGGGCTAGCTGGCCTCATCGGTCGCAAAGTACGCTCACCCAATTGGTTGATATGGGGTCAACGCAAATCAATCGCAGGCACTCTGACCATGGCTGTGATAACCCTAATCATTCTGTTCACTCTAAACCTGCTCGTTGACGCTAACTTCCATCCCCTACGCATATTCGCCGTCACAGGCCTTGCCGTTGGACTAGAGCAACTAAGTCGCTGGGGTATCGACAACCTCACTGTGCCGATGGGAGTTGCATTCGCCTGGTCATGGATGACAGCGATCTAAAGACTCCTCAGGCTATTGGTGCCAACGTCACTGAAGCCACTGCAGCGGCCAAATCCTCAAGCAGAGTTGCCGTTGTCCCTATATCGATACAAGCATCCGTAATGCTTTGACCATATACAAGAGTGGAAAGATCTTCAGGCAACTTCTGATTGCCCTCGACAAGATGACTTTCCAACATCACTCCCATGAGGTGGGTTGATCCTTGGCGTACCTGGGTAGCGACAGCCTGAAGCACCTCTGACTGTCTCCGAAAATCTTTATTCGAATTGTCATGGCTGCAATCCACCATCAAGCGATCAGCCAAGCCAGCCTTAACTAATTCTTTTGCAACCCCTTCCACTGCTTCGAGATGGTAATTGGTACAGCCATTGCCCCCCCGCAACACGAGATGGCCATCAGGATTTCCAGTGGTATGAACAATCGAAGCCTGACCCTCCCGATTGATCCCTAGAAAATGATGCGGCCTAGACGCTGCCTGCATCGCATGGATAGCAATCTTGGCACTGCCATCGGTACCGTTTTTGTAACCGACGGGCATTGACAATCCAGAAGCCATCTCCCGATGGGTCTGACTCTCAGTAGTTCTGGCTCCAATCGCCGTCCAACTGATCAAATCAGCGATGTATTGAGGAACAACCGGATCCAGCAATTCAGTAGCCGTCGGCATACCCTCGCGCGCAAGGTCCAGCAACAACGACCGAGCACGCCTCAACCCAGTGTTGATGTCATAGGAACCATCGAGATGGGGATCATTGATGAGGCCTTTCCAGCCAACAGTGGTGCGCGGTTTTTCGAAATAAACCCGTAAGACCACCTCCAATTGGGCGGCATATCGCTGTCGCAACGGCTCCAACTGACGGGCATAGTCCCTTGCAGAGGCCATGTCATGAACTGAGCAGGGACCAACAATCACCAGCAACCGGGGATCTTCACCACGCAGGATTGCCTGGATGCGCCTACGAGTGGCTGCAACAGTTTTGAGAGCCACTAGATCGAGAGGCAGCTCCTGATGAAGCAAGAGGGGCGACACCAAAGGCCGGGTATCCACCACATGCAAGTCGGAGGTGGTGGTCATTTCGCCAGAATTCATGACAACCCAGGCTAGGAAACCAACAAGGTGGCAGCATCAGGTAATTGCATTTCAATATCGATCTGCTTCCAGGAGAGATCGACGGCAAAGAACAATAGAAAGAACATCACCGCTGCCGAGGAATCACCCGCATGCTGAGTGCTTATCGCCAGCTCGCCGCCGAACGTGAAGCCCAGGGCATCCCTCCCCTTCCCCTCACTGCCGAGCAAACCCAAGCGCTCACCTTGCTTTTGCAGAATCCCCCAGCAGGAGAATCCTCTGAACTGCTGTACCTACTGCGTGAGCGCATCCCACCAGGAGTAGATGAAGCCGCCTACGTGAAAGCCACCTGGCTCAGTGCTGTAGCTCAAGGAACCACCAGGAGCCCACTCGTTACACCCCTAGACGCCACAAAACTACTTAGCACCATGGTGGGCGGTTACAACGTTGCTGCTCTGATCGAGCTGCTGCAACAGAGTGACCAAGATCTAGCCAACTGCGCCGCCTCAGGCCTGAGTAGCACCCTGCTCGTCTACGACGCTGTCCATGACGTCATCGAACTGGCTGCAACCAATCGCTTCGCCAAACAAGTTGTAGAAAGCTGGGCCGCCGCCGAATGGTTTACCTCCAAACCCATCCTGGCCAAAGAGATCACCGTCACCGTCTTCAAGGTAGAAGGTGAAACCAACACCGACGACCTATCCCCCGCCACCCATGCCACCACCCGACCAGACATCCCCCTACATGCTCTGGCCATGCTGGAAACACGCGATCCCGAGGGCCTTGCCACGATCGCCACGCTGAAGCAAAAAGGCCATCCCATTGCCTACGTGGGCGATGTGGTGGGTACCGGCAGCTCACGCAAATCAGCAATCAATTCGTTGTTGTGGCACACCGGAGCCGATATCCCCTACGTGCCCAACAAGCGATCCGGCGGTGTCATCCTTGGCGGCAAAATTGCCCCAATCTTCTTCAACACAGCGGAAGACTCCGGCGCCCTGCCAATTGAATGTGATGTCAGCGAGCTCCAAAGCGGCGATGTGATCACCATCCGTCCACATGCCGGCACCATCGAACGGGCCTTCGGAGAAGCTAAAGGTGGCGATATCGTGGCTCACTTCAAACTCAAGCCAATCACCATCAGCGACGAAGTGCGCGCGGGTGGCCGTATCCCCCTGCTGATCGGCAGAGCACTGACCGACAAAGTGCGATCTCTATTTGGACTGTCAGCATCCGATCTGTTCGTCCGTCCAGGAGTACCAACTGATACGGGCAAGGGCTATTCCCAGGCCCAAAAGATCGTTGGGCGTGCCTGTGGTCTCGAAGGAATACGACCTGGGACAAGTTGCGAACCGCTGATGACCACAGTTGGCAGCCAAGACACAACTGGACCGATGACCCGGGACGAAATGAAGGAGCTCGCCTGCCTGGGATTCGCAGCAGATCTAGTGATGCAAAGCTTCTGCCACACCGCTGCCTACCCGAAGCCTGTAGACCTTCAGACCCAAAAAGAACTGCCCGATTTCTTCGCCCAGCGTGGTGGGGTAGCACTACGTCCAGGCGATGGGATCATCCACAGCTGGCTGAACCGCATGCTTCTGCCAGACACGGTAGGAACTGGCGGCGATAGTCACACTCGTTTCCCCATGGGAATCTCCTTCCCAGGCGGCTCTGGAGTGGTGGCTTTTGCTGCAGCCATCGGCGCCATGCCCCTAGACATGCCGGAATCTGTACTGGTTCGTTTCAGCGGCTCACTGCAGAGCGGCATAACACTGCGTGACGTCGTGAATGCCATCCCCTGGGTAGCAATCCAGCAAGGACTTCTCAGCGTGGGACAAACCAACAAGATCAATGTATTCAACGGCAGAATCATGGAAATCGAAGGCTTGCCTGATCTGAAGCTGGAGCAAGCCTTCGAACTAACCGACGCCAGTGCTGAACGCTCCTGCGCTGGCTGCACGATCAAACTCTCTGAAACAACAGTTGCGGAATACCTTCGCAGCAATATTGCATTGCTGAAGAACATGATTGCCCGCGGTTATCAGGACGCCCGCACCCTGGCGCGGCGAATCAAAGCCATGGAAGCTTGGTTGACTAATCCCAAATTGATCAGCGCTGATGCAACTGCGGACTATGCAGAAATCATCAACATCAACCTCGACGAACTCAAAGAGCCCGTACTGGCTTGTCCCAACGATCCCGACAACGTCAAGCTGCTCAGTGAGGTAGCGAGCAATGCAGTGCAGGAGGTTTTCATCGGCTCCTGCATGACCAATATCGGCCACTACCGTGCTGCCGCAAAGATTCTTGAAGGGGCTGGTACCACCAAGGCGCGCCTCTGGATTTGCCCACCGACAAGAATGGATGAAGCCATGCTTAAAGAAGAGGGTTACTACAACACCTTCGAAGCAGCAGGAAGCCGCATGGAAATGCCTGGTTGTTCGCTATGTATGGGCAACCAAGCACGCGTGGAAGACAACACAACCGTGTTCTCCACCAGCACGCGAAACTTCAACAATCGACTTGGCCAAGGAGCCCAGGTTTATTTAGGCAGTGCTGAGCTAGCAGCGGTATGTGCCCTGCTAGGAAGAATACCGACAGCTAAGGAATACCATCACATCGCCACAGCAAAAATCGATCCTCTCTCAAACGAGCTCTATCGCTATCTAAATTTCAATCAAATTGATGGCTTTGCTGATCAAGGGCGAGTGGTAAGCAACGACACAGAGGCAGACGTTCTTGCTGAGTTGTCATCCCCCAATGGCAATGGTGAATGAACTGAAACAGCAAAGCCATCTGGTGAGTTCCACCCGCAGCATCCGCAAACTCTTGGAGCAGCGCTGGTTTGTAGTCGTGCTGGCTCTGATGCTGACAGGGCTAGGCGCTGCCCTGACAGGAGTTCTATTCAAAGCTGGCGTTAACGCTCTCGGTAGCTGGCGATTGCAGCTCCTGTCAGATCTGCCTGCCTGGGCCGTGCTGCCTGCCCTAGGGGGCATAGGCGGTCTTGTCTCTGGGCTGCTTGTTTCAAAACTAGCGCCTGCAGCTGGCGGTTCTGGTGTCACACAAATCATGGAGTATTTACGCCATCGAGCCGTGCCCATGGGCCTGCAAGTTGGTCTGGTCAAACTGATCGCAGGGATCATCGCCATCGGCAGTGGCTTTCCGCTTGGCCCAGAAGGACCGTCCGTGCAGATGGGAGGATCTGTTGCCTGGCAATTCGCGCGCTGGTTAAAGGCCCAAGTAGCCTTTCGCCGAGTCATTGTCGCGGCTGGTGGTGGTGCTGGCCTGGCTGCTGTTTTCAGTGCACCAATCGGCGGCTTCATTTACGTCATTGAAGAGCTACTGCGTTCCGCACGACCTGTCGTACTGCTGCTGGTGGTGGTCACCACCTTCTGGGCCGACGCTTGGGCCGACGTCATGGAAGTTTTTGGTCTCAGCCCCACAGCTGGAGGCCTCGACAACAGCGTGGGCTTTCAGCTGGAACGGGAGTACACCCCCCTAGTGCACTTTCTACCGATCGATCTGGGCTACTTAGTGGCACTTGGCTTGGTTACCGGGGTGTTAGCGGAGTTCTACTGCCGCTATGTGCTGGCAATGCAACGCAAAGGCAACGCCTGGTTCGGCAATCATCTGGTACTAAGAATGGTGCTAAGTGGTGTCGTCCTAGGAGGGGTATACGCCTGCCTTCCTGAGGGATTTAGTAATACTGCTGAGCTACAGCATCTAATAGGTGGAGGGGAAGCGGGCATCTCCAAAGCCCTGGCCATCTTCGTCGTGCTGTTCTTCAGCACAGGGCTAGCAGCAGCCTCAGGAGCACCTGGAGGCCTGTTTGCTCCAATGCTCACCCTAGGCGGAGCAATCGGCCTGGCCTGTGGCGACTGGGTAGAAATATTCACTGGCCACGTACCCAGTACCTACGTTTTTGCTGGCATGGGAGCGTTCGTAGCCAGCTGCTCGCGAACCCCGATAACAGCCATGTTTTTAGCCTTCGCGCTAACAAAAGATTTACTAATCCTCAAACCAATTCTGGTAGCGAGCCTTACGAGCTTTCTCGTCGCCCGCCTCTTTGATGAGCGCTCAATCTATGAACGACAAATCAACATTGAGCTCCAAGAGAAAGAAAAGAAACAAAGCAATCAAAAGCAAAAGCCAAGCATTCAACGCACCTAGAAAGACTCAATAAGTCCGCGAAGATTCAAAGCCCAGCCTCCCAAACCAAAGAATTATTCAACAGACGATTGAATACTTCAACCAGCAAAAGCTGTATCGAGCCATTACCGATAATCCATAGTCTTTGCATCGATGCCATCCAAAGCGCCCTATTCGGCAAGATTCATATGTATTTTTACCGATAACTTCTATGAAGTAGCCAACAATTAATAGCCTAAGATACTGCCATATGCCATGCACGGTAGATCAGCAAAACCTCTGAATTATTGCGCTAGCGATGCGAAATTAGCGAATCAATCAGCCGATGCTTTGCATTAACTTAAACAAGTATCAAACAATCTTAGTCAACTTCAAAATCAAGCAGAACTATTCCTTAACCATTTATTTATTAAAGTGCATCAGGTGATTTCGCACCCGATGCCAATAGCCTCTTGAGGATGAACTCATGCTGCCAAGGTTGCCGTCCTGAACAAGGAAACCCTCCTATTCACCCCAGCCATTCCCAACCCCGGAGCGCTGCGAGCCGTGCTGGCCTTCCCCAGCAGCTACAGCGTGGGGATTACCAGTCTGGGATATCAAGTGATCTGGGCCGCCCTCGCTAAACGTCAAGACATCGATGTAAGGCGCTTATTCACCGATCAAGGAGACATCCCCCATCGCACATGCGACCTGTTCGGACTCTCCCTGAGCTGGGAACTGGATGGACCGGTATTACTGGATCTACTTGAGCAACAACGCATCCCGCTATGGAGCCATCAACGCGGAGAAAACAACCCGATTGTTTTTGGTGGTGGCCCTGTACTCACCGCTAACCCCGAACCCCTAGCTCCATTCTTCGATGTGGTGTTGTTGGGAGACGGGGAAGAACTTTTACCAGCCTTCATCAATACGCTCCAACAAGTGCAACAGTTGCCACGAACTGATCGCCTGCGAGCGCTCGCCAAGATTCCAGGGGTCTATGTACCAAGGTTCTATGAACCGATCTACGACGCTGACGACACCCTGCTGACAGTAAAGCCGATCGAATCCGGCTTACCCCACTCAATCGCGAAGCAAACCTGGCGCGGCAACACCCTCAGTCATTCCACAGTGATCACGCCAGATGCTGCCTGGCCAAACATCCATATGGTTGAGGTGGTGCGCAGCTGCCCAGAACTTTGCAGGTTCTGCCTTGCCAGCTATCTCACACTGCCCTTCCGCAGTCCATCCTTAGACGATGGACTAATCCCTGCCATTGAGAAAGGACTCACCGCCACCAAGCGACTTGGACTACTCGGCGCCTCTGTTACCCAGCACCCTCAATTTGGTGAGCTACTGCAATGGTTAGACAAAGATCGCTTCAACGACATCCGCCTCAGCGTTAGCTCCGTACGGGCAGCCACAGTGAACTCAGAATTGACAAGGATCCTGAACCGACGCGGCAGTAAATCACTCACCATTGCCATCGAAAGCGGCAGCGAGCGCATTCGCGCAATGATCAATAAAAAGCTCGCTCAAGAAGAAATTTTTGCGGCTGCCAAATATGCGTTTGAAGGCGGCCTCAGTGGCCTGAAGCTCTACGGCATGGTTGGACTACCTACCGAAGAGGACTCCGATATAGACGACACGAGCAATCTGTTACTGAACCTCAAAAAAACAACCCCAGGCTTACGCCTCACTCTGGGAGTCAGCACCTTTGTCCCTAAAGCTCATACTCCCTTTCAATGGCACGGGATCAACCGCAAAGCAGAGAAACGACTCAAACAACTAGCAAAACAACTGAAACCAAAAGGCATTGAGGTGCGACCGGAAAGCTTCGGATGGAGCACGATCCAGGCTCTGCTGTCACGAAGTGACCGACGCCTCGCCCCGGTGATTGCATCTGTACGGGGCTCACACAACAAACTGGGCAGCTGGAGAAAGGCCTACAGAGCAGCACGGGAAGGGGATCTCAGTGCAACCACTGAACAAGCCATGCCACTGCCCCGCCCACCCGCCTGGGAAGAAGTGGTGCATGAATCATGGGAGCCATCACGAACACTGCCCTGGACCCATCTAGAAGGGCCCCTCAACCAAAAACAACTCATCCAGCATCATCATCAAGCCCTGAACGAGCATGTTGGAGTGCCTGCTGGGGAAGAATGATGCAACGCAATCCAGCCAAAAGAATCCAGCCGGCAATGTTGAGCCGACTGTCAAAGAAAGGCATATCAGTAGCGTGCATCACCACCAGGATCAAACTTGCCGTCCACCAAGCACGGTCAAAGACCGTGCTACTCAAACCCCGGCTTATCAATACTCCACCAGTCAATACACCACGACGCAAGACTGTGATCAAGAGGGCTAAAACAGTTCCCACCACTAGCAGAGCCACGGGTAGCCCGTGGCTCACAGCAAGTTCAAGAGGAAGGTTATGGGCATGGCCATGCCACTGACCAGTCCGCAGCGGATAGAGCACTGAAAAAGCAGCAGCACCCCAACCCAGCCAGGGACGAGTCTCAATGAGCTGTAGCGCCACTCCCCACTGGCTCATGCGAGTTGACATCAACTCACGATCCTGGATATAGCGCATGTCATTAAGACGCGCCCAAATACCCTCAGGCACAACCGTGCGTGCCCACTGCTGCAAACCTGAAGGACTACCTGGTAATACTGCAAGGGTCACTGGCAACAGCACTAACACCATCAACGGCAACAACCAGGGCCACCTCGCGGGCCCAAAAACGAAGGGAATCGCCAACATCAACCCTCCCCAAGCATTTCGTGAATCGGTGAGAACCAATGCAGCCACAACAGCAATAGCTACCCCCAAAGCCACACTGCGTTGAAAACGACTGAGGGCAGGCTGAAGCAGAGCTGCCAAACAAAATGGCCAAACCAACGCCAACCAGGCTCCAGCAATATTTGCGTAATCAAACAGACCAGATAATCGGCCAGTAGGCTCCCCGCCGGCAGTTATGAACCAGACGATTAAGCCACCGAACAATTGCCATGGTCCCTGCCATCCCCACCAGAGCTGCCCGAGACCGGTAATCACCACAGGCAAAGTGCCCGCAACAAGCCAAAGGGCACAACGTCGTCGGGCTTCATCACTAACTAAATAAGGCTGAAAACCCCAAAAAGCCCAAAAGAAAGGCAACCAATTCCCCAGACCAACCCAAGCACGTCCACCCGAATAGGCCTGAACGCAACCAACCAGCATCAACAGTGCAGCAATCAGCAAAGGCCAATTCCAGGGATCGCGCCAAAACGGTTGCTGTCGCTGACAACTACCAAGCACCAGGGCCGTAAGCAGCAACAGGCCTGCCAACAATGCACTGGAAGGCAACAAAAAAAGCCCCAACTGGAAAACAAACCAACCAATGGAGGTCGCAGCAGCAGGGCGACATCGTGCCATCCAAGCCAACACCGTCATGCAAAAACAGCGGTCCTACCGCGATAGACCATCACCTGGCGACAAAGATGCAATCTCAAAGCCCTTGCCAAAGCGAGACGTTCCGTATCACGTCCTTTACGGATCAAATCCTCCACCTCATCACGATGATTTACATGCTCGATGGTCTGCTCAATAATCGGTCCATCATCCAGATCCTCAGTGACGTAATGGGCGGTAGCCCCAATCAGTTTCACCCCACGATCCCAGGCCCTGTGATAGGGCTGTGCCCCCTTAAAAGCCGGCAGGAAGGAATGGTGAATATTAATCACGGTAGGAAAACGCTCTAGGAAAGCACCACTAAGGACCTGCATGTACTTGGCCAACACAACCAGCTCAATCCGATGCTCAGCCAACAAATCCAGCATGGTTTGCTCCGCCTCAGGCTTGCTGACAGGCGTCATAGGAACACACTCAAAACAAACACCAAACTCCCTGCATAAGGGCTCCAATTGAGAGTGGTTTGCAATCACGAGCGGCACCTGCATCGGCAACTCACCACTGCGAGTGCGCCAAAGCAGATCCAACAGACAGTGACTCTGCTTGCTGGCGAAGATCGCCACCCGAGGAATCTCATCCGAAAAATGCACTTGCGCCTGACCCCCGAGGCGACCTGCCAGGGCATTCATAGCCGGTGCTATCGCCTCTCGAGGCAATCCGAAGCCCTCAATCCCAAATTCGATCCTGCTCAGAAACAGTCCAGCCCCAACATCCGTATGGTGATCAGCATGAAGAATATTGCCTCCATTAACAGCCACCCATCCCGACAACTCACTCACCAAAGCAGGCCTATCTGGACAGATGAGCTGCAGAATCACACGAAGCTTGCAACCGTAAGGATTCCATACAGCACCAAGAGGGGAACTCACGCAACCTGATTGCAAAAACTCATTCTGTCTTGACGAACGTCAGCACCAAGAACAGCTCAAAGTGAGATGCATCGCTCGTCAATATCAAGAATGACTGCTTACACCGTTGCAATCATTGGCGCCGGTGCGGTTGGCGCTGGCACCGCCTGGTATTTAGCCAAGCATGGCCACCAAGTCATGCTGATTGATCCAAAACTGGGTCAACCGATTAACAGATCAGGAGCCCTCCCAGGAACAACTGCTTCGCTAGGGGTACTCATGGGGCATGTTTTCAGGCGTAGCAGTGGACGAGCCTGGCGACTCCGACAACAGAGCATGGCCCTCTGGCCAGAGTGGATTGCAGAACTGAGCTGTAAAGAGCATCCGCTCGAGCTAAACACCCCTCTGATTCAACTTGCGAGTAGCGAAGCAGAAGCCACCCTGATGAAACAACTCACAGAACAACGGCAACATCTCGGCCTTGAGCTGATCTCACCAACCTCGAATCCCTGTATGGGCCGATCATGGCCAAACACACAACATGGGGGCCTGATCTCTCATCAAGACGGTTATGTAGACCCGATCGCCCTACAAAAATGCCTACGGGCCTCCCTACAAGACCAAGGCGTACAACAAATCCAAGAGCCAGTCGTCTCGCTGGAACGAAGTTCATCTGTCGAACAAAAACAGTGGCGCCTTCAACTTGCAGGAGGAACGAATTTGAACCAAGACGCTGTCGTGATCTGTGCAGCACTTGGCAGCGAAGCCCTGCTGGAACCATTAGGCCACAGCCTTCCCATGACCCCTGTGCTTGGACAAGTGCTGGATCTAGAGCTGATCTCAGATCAGCACAATTGGACCGGCTGGCCTGCAGTACTCGTGAGCCATGGCATCAACCTGATCCCCCACGGACCCAATCAGATCTGGATAGGTGCCACTCTCGAGCCAGGAGTGCAACCAATATCGAGCTACCTAAAGGCCATGCAACACCTCGAGGGAGATGCCCCGGATTGGTTAGACAGCGCGACTGTGAAAGACCAATGGCATGGATTGCGCGCTCGACCGGTCGAACGTCCGGCACCTCTTTTAGAAAAACTTGAGCCCGGGCTAATCGTGGCTACAGGCCATTACCGAAATGGCGTCTTGCTCGCCCCGGCCAGCGCTGCATGGGTAAAAGAGCAACTCACTAACGAGACAAGATCTTGACTTGACTCTTGATCAATTTTCAATCATCTAAAGACAGGGCATCCAAAGATCACCAGTTTGCTGGGTCAAACAGATCTCTATGAGCCTGTTGACACGCACTTTGATTGTCTGAATTCCTCGAGAAGCCAGTGCCCATCTAAATTGACGAAGTGCCTAAAACGCTTTTTAAACCTACTCAATGCGTTAGAGGCACCTGCTGTATAGATGGTGAAACTCCATGATGCTTAGGAAATAAAGCAAGAGATTTCAATTCAGAGTTATCTCTTTGTCTCGGTGCCTGGCATAAAAGTGTAATAAGAGACCAACAGGAACTACGGCCAGCAGAAAAGCGAAAATGGTTCCAAGGGTTTCCATAAATTTTGGGCAAATAGAAGTTGCTATCATTCAAGATATAACACAGATCATTGCCAGAAGACAGTGGAATCCGCATCAACAAGTCGGAAAAGTTCATTAGAAATTCATATGCAGCAGTTATTGCCAGCAAGTCCTTGCTTCAATAAATTCAGATTGAAACGTCAAGATCACTGAAAGGGAAGGGCATAAAGGCTTTGATTTACCCTAAACGTGGCCGATGAATGCCCACATATAAAAACTTATAGTTTCAATAAATAAGTCCTAAATCCAATCGTCTTAAGATTGCTAATCAAAGGGTTTGGGCTTCGTATTTCTGCAATTTACTGAGTATAATATATCGAAAGGTTGCAGCACTCTTAACCGTATAATTCCAAGGCGAGAAATGATGATTTGGCCAGAATCTGCTCGTAGTCTTAATATATCAAACGATTAGGAATTCGATTGAAATTAACATTTACCAAAAACTACTTGATCTCCTTAGGAACAGCATTCCCTCCTTCAATAAGTTTTCTGCGTTGATCCTTGTAAGCAAGGGGTAAAACCCTAGAAGTTTTTCAAGAAATTTAAAATGTGGCGGGGTCACACAAGGTTCTCTTTACAAAAAATTTAAGTAGCCAGGCGGAGAATATCAATAAAGAGTTCCTCAACACTTCAAACGCTAGTAGCAAGGTTCAAGTGCTACGGTCAAATCATTGAGATACTCCAAGCAAGCATTAAAAAGATTGATTCGATCGATTCTGTCGCTAACTAAGTAGCAATATCTTCAGCATTGCAGAAGATGACCTCTTACTATCATCAGATTCATATTGATCAGAATAAGCATGTCCATCGGCTAAATTTCTATAATAATGTCGCTCAATATTGATTGCGTTGACTACTCCAAGACAATCAAACAAAAGATCATTAGGCAGCAAACCACCAACCTCCAACAGACTCTTGCCTCTCAGGTCAACTCATGCATCGCAAAAATCAGCTCTCAAAGTTGATCACCTAATCAATATAATTCTTTCTCAAGGGCAGAAGTCATTTGACCTGTTTTATACATTTTGGATCTTCAATCTCTCCAGGGAATATTTTGTCATGCCAGCCCATGGTGATGTGGCAACTGCCGCTAATTGCCAATGCCAGTCAAGCAAAAACCTAAAGAGATATCACTATTTTAACAGAGGGTAGGCGTCTTTACATAAGACATCCACTGATTCAAGTCAACACTAATCAAGTTTAATCGCTGATCAATAGAATCCAAACAATCCTTCATTTCTTGATCCATTCTTAGCCAATGAAAGGATAAAAGCATTCATGCTGCATAAGCTAAGCATATGTCAAAAGCAAGGCCAATATTAACTAGAACTTCTTGATGGCCATAGGGAAGCATGCAAATCATGCTTTATGACAACAACAAGCCAACTATCCCATCACTTCGACTCAGTAAATTCTGCGTCAATCACATCATCGCCACTACTGGAATTACCAGCATCAGCACCAGCCGCGCCAGCATCAGCCCCGG
>MPMF02193053.1_pt1 | contig 18971 bp, 15 predicted proteins | sample 1617271 | NCBI WGS metagenome assembly MPMF02 (sample SAMN05944812, study PRJNA350692) | marine metagenome | biome: marine; feature: ODZ; material: water; isolation source: 120 m water sample prefiltered with 30 um filter, filtered on to 0.2 um... | place: Pacific Ocean | collected 2012-04-09... | reverse complement strand
ATTTTGAATTTAAATTCACCTTATTGCATCCCACTTTTCTACATATTGTATTAATTTAGAATCAACAAGTTTAATTGCATTAGCGTCCCATTCTACATTTCGCTGGGCAAACCAGTCATCATGTTCTTTAATCATTGCACCATCAGCGCTATCAATATTAATAAATTTTTTATAAATTTGTGTTTTTTCAATCAAGCGATCTCGACTACGAATATGACCCCAGTGAAGCATTAAAACCTTAGGAATAAACATACAACGCTCTACTGATATATCATATAAATCGTGCATTTGTCCTGTTGCTCTCTTTGAGCTTTTAAATAACCTGTATTGATAATCAGATCGAACTGGTTGTTTATGGTAAATATCTTTTTGAAAATTAATTCTATCAAAAATTGCTAATGTTTTATCTTGTTTTTCCAACAACTGTGCAATTTGATCCATTGTCCACTGGCTATAAACAATTTCGTCGCCGTCGATAGCCAAAAACCATGGCTTAGTATTTTTTTCAAGAATAAAGTTAGTTTGATTTTGAAAATTATCAAAAGGGCGAGTATATAAATTAATTTGATTCTTATAACTATTTAAAATTGCCGTAGTATTATCTGTACTTTGGCCACTATCAACAACATTAATTTCTTCGAACCGTTCAACTAGCCACTCTATTGTTCTAGATAGGCAATCTCCTATTTCATGCACACGCATGCAGACTGAAACTAATTGGTTTTTTTTCATGCTATATGATTACTTAACCCATGAGGTGTATAATTTAAACTCTTCTAGAGTGTTATCTTGATTTTGTTTTACTACCATTAAATTACCTTTTTCTTTCCACTGATAGACAAAAATGGGATCTGCGGGGTCTTCCTCAAACCCCTTCATTTCATCTACATAATTATTTTTCCATACAATTGTTGGTATCTCTGCAAATAAAGATAAATTTTTTCCCCAAGTATCTGCTCCGATCATTAAATCACACCCCCTTATTAACTGCATTTGTTCCCACAAATTCAAATGAGTAAAATTTTCTGTTTCTGGTATGGGATAATTTTTAATATCTTCTGGCTTTCCTAAAATACAAAGTTCCATATCTTTTTGCCTTAAATGTTCTAATATATTGTTCCAATATTGAGGTTCAATGTAAACATGTTTATTAGGATGGCCACCTTTTCCGCTGCCCATAGGCTGTATGCAAACTTGAGAATCTTTAACTCTTTTTTTAGGAATTTCTTCTACCCAAGAAGTTTGAACCAAATTAAAATCACTAAAAATATTATATTTTGCCCAACTCATATAATCTAAATTAGGAGGTAAGTGGCCAGTAAATTTAGCATGAGACATGCTTTGAGCCATATCAGAATAATTACCTTCATTTAATAATACTAATTTACGGTTAATTTTTTTAAAACTACCTAATAGTTCTTTTATAATATCAGGATTGTTTGCATAACTTAAAAAAGTAATTTGATCTGTTTTATCGTAGCAAGAAGATAATGCATAAAAAACATCTCCAATACCTCCAATATGTATACAAAATTCACCTAATTTTTGAATATTTGCTAACATTTATAGTTTTCTGCTTTTAAGAAAATTATTTAATTCTTCCTCTACATGCTCTACAGTTAAGCCCTCAAAACATTTTTCCTGACCAGCTGGGACAAAGGCCGGGCCGTCTGACCTGTAAAAGAATCGATGCTTTAATCCTACTAAATCATTATCGGGTGCGGTTACTTCGTGTATATCTGCCTTGGGAAATGTTTTTGATGGTAGTGCAGCGCCAGCTACCACAAAACAAGGTACATCAAAAGTTCCACAAACATGCATAGTACCATTGTCTGCGCCAAGATACAGAGAGCTGTGTTGACAATATTGTAAAAACTGATCAAAGCTACCATCCGTCTTAATTGAATTTTCAAATAAATGATATTCTTTATTTTGTGCAGTTTCAACAAGTGTATAGCCTAATTTTTGTACAACCTTTGCCATACGCTTCCATCCTTCTTTATTCCATTCTTTACCTGCCCAACCGGATCCTTCATTACATAAAATCGCATATTTACTACCAGTTAAACTATCAGGATATTTAGAAGTAAATGTTAAATTTGGCTTGTTTACTTCCTCTTCAGAGAGCCCTGCTACATCACAATACCCACCAATAAAAGTTACATCTGTTCTAGATTCATATGCTAAATCTAAATCAAAGCGCAATTCAAAATCATCTTTCCAGGCTATAGTTTCTTTAAGTTCTAAATCACCACTTTCAGTTTCAATAATTTCTTCTGTTTTGGGAGGACCTGAGCCTATCACGTCATGTAGAAGAGCACTTTCTTCTAATTCAACTATTGTGTCTACTCCATCAAAATATTTAACCACAGTAGCACAGCTTCTCGTCTTAGATGTAAAAAATGTTATATGTGGATTATTATATTTTTCTTTTAATTTTTTAACGATTGGCTCTGTTTGAATAACGTCACCAAGGCCAATTGTTCGTTTAATAGCAATACGCTTAGGCTGATAATCTCCAATGGCTTTTCGAACCGCGTCATTATATGTATTAAGCTGTGAATTACCAACAATAGTAGGAAACTTCGTGTATTGAATTGTTTCACCTTTTTTATCTTTTTCAGTAACTTCCTCTGCGGAATCTGCAGCTTTTGCAGGTTGAGTAATAAAGTCTGCGGCTGGAGACTTATCCCACTGAACTACTGTAATTTCATCTGGCGTGCATCCTAGAATCTCATCTTCTGTCCAGCTGCGAAGAACCATGCCCGGAACCATTTTAACTTGGCCATCTTGTTCTACCATAATTGAATCCCATTTGGGCTTTATTTCTACTCTATGACAAATTTCATCTACTATAATACTTGGAATTTCAGGAGGACTATCTATTCTCCATCCCAGAAGATTTAAATAATCATTAGGCCTATCCACATCGCGTTTTTCAATATGACTTAGACCCCACTTTGCTTTTTTATTTTTTCTAAATTCTTCTACATGAACTTCAATATGACGTGGATACCAAACGGTGCCTGCGCACGTTTTATAAAAAACTATTTCTCCCATAGCAGAATCAGAGCCCATAGAAATCAAATCAACGCCGGCGCTGGCCTCTAAAAAACGAACAGTACATTCTTTTTCCTTTTCATTCCATTCGTTATGTATTTCTTCTAAGTCTAATCGAGGTGTAGTAACAACTAAAATATCTAAATTTTTATGTGTTTGTTCAGTAACAATTTGTGTGAGGAAATGATTAATTTGATCAGGCGGAGAAACCTCTCCTAATAATACTACTGAAACCATTGGGTTATTTTCCATTAAAACTCCTATGCTTTAATTATGCGCTCTAACTTTGTCATTGTTTTTTTTAATGATCCATTCTTTATTGTTAAAATACAATTTTTATACTCTTCCCAGTTTATCATAAAGTTTTTATCTAAAATACCATTGTTCTGTAACTTTACAATTTCATTTAATGCATTAACTGAATAAAGAGTATTAGTTTCTTTTTTACGATGTACTCGGATTGTATTCACTATAATTTGATCAAAAATTACTTTTTTATTTACTTCAATGTTATAAGTTAAAATTAAATTTTGTTCAACTTCAACTTCTTTTAATACAAATATTCGATTATTTAATATTGAATAAATATCCTGAATTAAAGTGATAGTATTTAATAATTCACTTCGGGGTATAAACGTTGCTAATAAATAGCTATTCACTTAAAACTCTTTATTCTTCCACTTAATTATATAAGTCAGCTTTTTCGCTATTATGTTTATTTTTTAATTCTGCATATCTTTTTGAAGGAGCATCTAGTCCTCCTATAATGGTATAAACACGAAGAACCTCTCTATTATCTTCATATATGCCTCTATGAATTGTTGCATTGCCTGTTAACTGTGCTAAAGTATCAAAGCCATATTCAATATACTGCATTAGGCCTGCTACATTAGCAAACATTTCTTTGCCCCCTACAATAATACAACCAGCAACTTTAGCAGAAGTCAAATCAAAGCCATCTGCTAATAAAGTTTTTTCTAAATTACCTTTTACAGCTTTACTAATATCAGTTTCACCACCAATTTCTTTAACCGTAGTGACTCCCATAATCATATGTCCGCCTGAAGTAAGAATAGTTGAATAATCGGTCGGGTCTAGAGAAGTGTATTGTGAGTTTTGACTAGCTAAAATATTAAAAATATTAAAAAGGCCGGCCACTGTTGAATTAATTGTTGGCCAAAATTTAGCAACAGGTACGGATTTATACATATTTTTAATTTTATCATTATCTATAATAACCGCAGGTGAAATAAATCCTTTTTCTGCGTATTCAGAAACACGTTCAGCAACATAAAGAGCATTTTCAGCAACTTTGGGTGATGCAGATTCTCCATCAGTGGGCAATGTCATAATGGCACCTACTCGCTTATCTACGTCCTTTATACCTATATAAGTTAAATACTTTTTAGCCACTTCAATTAAAGCAAAAGAAGATCCTGCGCCAGAACCTCCTCCAGCTCCAAAACAAATAAAAATATGTTCGGTTTTTTGACCAAAAATCTTTCTCATAAGATCATAAATTTCTTGTTGATATTTAAGAGCGGCCGATTCGCCTCTATCCATATTTTTTCCTGCGCCGCCTTGGCCAACATCTAAAATAAATTTTTGACTATCAGGAATATCTACAGTAGATAAATCGTTTGCTGCAGTATTTAAACACAATGCTTTTTTATAACCTAATTTATAAAATTGTTCAGCAATTCTACCTCCTGCCTGTCCTGAACCTAAAAAAGCATAATCAAGTGCTCCTCCGTGCTCATTCTCAATTTCATCATGTTCTTCTTCTGGGACTTCATATTCTTCTAAATCTAATACTGGAATTTCAAAATCCGAAACCTGAACTTCTGGAATATTATTTTCTTCTAATATTTCATTTTCTTCTGACATTGCATTATCTCCTATAGCCATTTGGTTAATTAAATTTATTATACATCCTTTATACAACGAACACTAAAGCCGGCTAGCTTATCGTAGTTGTTCCGGCTCACGTCCGTACCATAGTAATACAGCTTCCGGGCCCAGGCATCACTACTATCGAGCTCAGAAGACGACCAAAAGTAACTGAATTCACTCATACCGCCGTATTCACCACTAAAGGCGTTGCGGGTACCAGCGGGAAGGACATTGAAACCACTTGTTCCAAACTCTGAACTATCTATTAGAGTAGTATCAGCTGTTTCCCATAAATCCTTTCTATCCGCTAACATACTAGCACATAAGTTATTGGGCCATTCCGTGTCGTCTACATAGTCCTCCAATGTTGTCCACTCAGCATCAGTAGGGACATGCCAGCCCTCAGGAGCAAGTCCTCCATAGTCTGTATCAGAACAATCAGCTGTCCCATTAGCAGCAGCTTCCCAATTATATATATATCCATAAAACTCGCCATTAAGGGGGTGCAGGGGGATGACTATTCCTTCTGTAGGATACATACAATATGCACCTACTGTTGCATTTGTCCAGTCCGTGGCAGATCCTAATCCTTGAATACTGGGAATAGGTGTGCCATCTCTGAAACGAGTTTCTTTTAGATTTTCTGCCATCCATGTTTGAGTACCAATAGTTACAGTTTTATATTGGTAGCTTGGACTTATAGGAGCTAAAACTTCAGCTGAATCATTTATAATCTTTCCATTTTCTAGAGCAGTTCGGTCATCTATATAATAAGCCATTCTATTAATCCTTTATCATTCTATTAATCCTTTATACAACGAACACTCAGGCCCATTCCTTTTGATTGGGACCCGAACGAGCCATATTGAGATGCAATATCAATGGTCTTTGCATCAGTACCATCTGCAGTCGCAGTCCAAAAGACAGCCATGAGACTTTCATATACTGGATAGTATCCCGACGGGACCATATCCTCGTACCTTCCAGCGGGAAGAGCATTAAAACCAGTTGCTCCAAAATCTGGACTATCTAGAAAAGCAGAGGGGCAGATATCATAATTCCATAATTCCCTTCTGCCCGCCAACATACTACCCACATCTACAGTGAGTGATGGCGGTTCAGCATCTAAATAGGTCGTCAGTACTATCCGTTCAGCCTCTGTAGGGACATGCCAGCCATCAGGAGCCAACCCCGCAGCATTATTTACTGCATGCCAGTTATATAATAATCCATATTGCAATTCCCACCCTATTTCCTTAAACCCATGGCCCGTTCCAGGGAAATTATACCCAGAACAGGCTCCTTCTGTGTCGGCCGCCCATGATGTTGGATCAAAGGTATAGCATGGTATTGGTGTCCCATCTTTATAATGAGTCACCTTCAAGTTCTCTGCCATCCATGTTTGAGTACCAATAGTCACAGTTTTGCCATACCATTTACCAGTTGACGTTTCATATACTGCAGGTTCTTTTTGTGCTTGTATCCAACCTTCGGAATTAAAAGGATCTGTTAATTTTATTGCCATTCTAAGTATCCTTTATACAACGAACACTAAAACCGCTTTGCTTATAGTAGCTGCTCCGGTCCACTTCCGTTTCATTGTATTCCAGGCTCCGGTACCAGGCATCGTAAGTACCGTCCTCAGAAGACGACCAAAAGTAACCGTAGTAATTTATACCGCCGTAGTTACCATCACTGTAGAAGCGTTGACCACCGGGAAGACCATTAAAACCAGTTGCTCCAAAATCTGAACCATTTGTTAGAGTAGTATCAGCGTCATCCCAATAAATTTTCGGCCCTGCAAGCATACTACCCTCCACTCCCGTAAAACATTCTGCAACCAATGTTGTCCACTCAACATCTGTAGGTATATGCCAGCCAGCGGGTGCAAGCTCCCTTGTACCTGACCCACCCCCATCATCCCCATCTACTGCATACCAGTTATATAGCAGCCCATAAATAGGTTCAACTGCATAGAGCGGGAGTATTTCTTGAGATATCGGTGGCAGTCCAGAATGTGATGCATCCATGGTTGCGTAAGCACCAGTGGTTAGAGCTTCCCATACATCAGGCTCATCATCTTCATCTAGGATACCGGGAATTGGCGTTCCATCTCTATAATGGGTGACATCTAAGTTTTTTGCCATCCAAATCTGGTCACCTATTTTTACAGCTGGATAGCTTCTCGCATTTTCATCTGCCAAATCAGGTGCTGCAGAGGTTCCAGAAAGAACAGTAGTATTGTTTATCTTAAATGCCATTTCATACCTCCATTAAATCTAATACTGGAATTTCAAAATCCGAAACCTGAACTTCTGGAATATTATTTTCTTCTAATATTTCATTTTCTTCTGACATTGCATTATCTCTTATAGCCATTTATTTATTTCTTGTTGGGCAAAATTTTCTGCAGCTAGCTCCTGCGAATGTAAAGTATACCACCCAACATTATCTTTTAATTTTAACTGTAATTTTTCAATTTCTTTTTCATAGTCTTCTTTTAATGCTTCTATTCCTCTTTTTTGTGCTTCTTGTGCGTGCTGTAATTCGTGTAAATAGCACAGTAAAAAGTCTTTTATATTATTTACATTATTAGGATTAATGTGAATTATATCATGATCAAAATCATAATGCGCCTCAACGTGTATATTATCCGTTAAACTTAAATTTGGAGATACATTATAAAATTTATTTATCTTTATTAAATCCATTTGCGGTAAAACCTGTTTAATTGCATCAAAAACCTCTTCATTATATATAGAATCTTTTTCAACAATATCAACGGTTTCTTCAACATCATTTTCTAAATCTGACTTATTTACTTTATCAACATCATCAAATTCCATATCATCAGGGTTTGAAAACCCCATGGCCCTGCCTGCTAATTTTTGTTTTTCTTCCTGAGATGTTGCTTGTTGTAGATACTTATTAACAAAGCCCGTGGCATCATTTCTTCGTGCTCCGTCTCCCGTCATTTTGGCCTGAGTATTCTGAGCGGCTGGCCGACTATGGATATCATGGGCGTCTATAGCATCAGATCGCTTTACATCAGGATCTTTATAATCTAAATTTCTTTTTCCAGGACTCATATCTTCTACTTCTTTTCCCAAAATTTCAGAACGTGGTGTAATTCTATATGGCACCTTATGCTTTCCTCGTTGTTCAGGAGGAAGAGTATAAGCCATTGTTGTTTCCTGTCCTCCATGTACTCCAGTAGCTTCTTCCATTCTTACAGGGGGTTCCATGCGCTCAACACCAATTAAAGTATCAAGAACATACTTTAAACTTCTATAAGACTTTTCAGCTGCATCTTCAACAGCAGCTGCATCTTCTTTAGCTTGTTTAATTTGTTCTCTTTGTTCACTAGATAATTTTAATTTAGCTTTAAATATAGAATCTCTCATTGCTTCGGCTTCTGGTCCATATCCTACACCAATTTGTTTTTCAAAATTCTCATCGCTAAAAATTCGATTTTGAGGGTGTCTATACTGAGTATCATTAAATTTACTTGGATTTAATATTTGTCCTAATATTTGTGAAACTCTTTCAAATTCTTCTTCATTTGGAACAGCGATAAAAGTATCTATATCAGAACTACCATCCTCTAATGCAGTACCAAAAGCTTTAGATCCAATAATAACAGGCTCATATCCAATTAAATCATTAATCTCCCCCAGCCAGGCATTTTCATCATCAGAAATATCTGAAGTCATATTATGAGTATTAATAAGCTCTTCTATATCGTCAGGATCATAGACAAAATGATAATTATCAACGCCGTCGAAAGCATATTTAATTCTTTCTTTTTCATCTTCAGTTGTGTCCATCGAAAAGGCATCGGGGGCATAAGGAAAAGACCCTGCAGACGGACGTTTATTATATCCAGTTTTATAGGCAAAATCAGTGCCGGAAGGCTGATCTTCAGTTAAAGCGCCTCCACTTTGAATCCACGTTAAAAAGGAGTAACGCTGCGCATCAGAATATTTTAATTCTATTAATTTATGACTAACATATTCTAATAATTTATTTTTATCATTTAACTCTTCTAATGATGCATCCTCTAAAAGTCGTTTAAAAAAATCTAATTTTACTTCTTCTTTCATCCCAAACAGTATAGCGTCTCCTTTTGGTTCAGGTGAATTTCCTGAAACGACCTGATTTAATTCTGCTGCAATTGTTTTTAATACTTTATTCATTTGATGTTGCGTACTCTTAAAATATTTATTATATCCATCCACATCGCCGTATAAACGAACCAAATCACCAATTTGAACATATGTTTTATCTGTTTTCGGTTCTTGTTTGATTTTATTAGCAACATGATCTTGTAATGTAAAAATTAAATGCTTATACTTTTCTTCATCATGAGCAAATTCTTTACGCAAATTTGGTGCAACTCCTGCTATTACCTTATAATATAAATCAGTTATTTTCTGAAGAGTTCTATATAATTCGCCCCGGTCTGAATCTTCTCTTTCAACTTCAGGCTCTTCAACGTCTATGGGCGTTCTATAGTCAGATTTCCCCTTTTTTGTAGTTTCTCCAGACTGCTTCCACCAGCCCAATACTTCTTTACTTTTAATTAAATCTTGTTTATTCTTATACTTCATTTTTATAAATAGTCGCTATATCCACTAAATCTTCATAGTTATTTCCCACTTCAACAGTAACAGGAAATAACAATCGTTGTTTATAAGTAGTCGGAATTGCTTTATCGGTCATTATATCCTGTATGATATCTAACAAGGCAGGCAGTTCATCATTCTGGCAATCAAAAACAATAGAATCATGAACCGCTAAAATAATTCTTGATTTTAACTGCTGTTCTTCAATATTATCTTGAATTAAATATAATGCTCGTAAACAAATATCTGCTGCTGTTCCTTGAATTAAATTATTAAAAGCTTTTGTTTGAAAAAGTGTGTCATTTGAAAAAATACGCTTCCTGCCAAAAATATTAATTTGCTTTTTAACGCGCCTAGCTTCTTCTATTACACTTTGTACTTTATTGTTTAAAGCAGGATATAATTTTTCAATAATATCTGCATTTTTATTTGCAAATCCACTATAGATTATTGAAAAATTTATTATCTTAGCTTGTTCTCTTTCGTCTACTGTAATATTTTCTTTCTGAAATAGTTGTTGCGCTGTTTGCGTGTGTATGTCTGTTTTTGTTAGATCTGTATGTTCCGCTTCTGCCAGTGCAATTCGAAACTCCATTGCATTCCAATCTACCACTACTATCAAGCCATCTTTAAAACGACTTTCAATGCAACGCTTAAGGCCTACTTTTTTTGGTAAGGTTTGTAAATTTAGCCCCTTTGTTCCTACCACTCTTCCCGTCACTGTTCCCGTAATATCTAAATATTGTGTTAATTTTTGATTTTGCAATCTCTTTAAAATTTGATTTCCTATTTTTTGATATTTGTTATCGGCACTTTTTAAATAATTTAATAAAATATCTTTATTAATAACAATTTGATTAGTTCTAATTTTTTTTAAAGTTTTTTTTGCTTTTAATAAATGACAATAAAATTGTTTATCTTGTTCACTAAATTGAGAATATAAATTTTGACCTAATTCTAAATAAACCTCAGACTGTCTACACAAATCAGCTACCGTAATATAATAAGGAATTAAATTATCATTTTTAATAAGACGTTTTAACGTTTGAACTTGCTCGTTGTCATATACCTGATTAATATACTTTTTTAACATATCAGATAATTTCGGCTTTGTAATATTGTAGCGCTGATAACACATTAATGATAAGTCTAAGGTATTTAAAGATTGCATTACATCTGAATCCCACGTAAATACGCGGTCGGTTAGTATTTTTTTATCTAATAAATATTTTTCCGAAAATAATTTTGTAATAACATTATTATCTTCTTTATAACTTACGGCAACTAATTGCTCATTTTTATACTGGCCTTTTGCTAGTCCGGCTTCAGTATCATTAAAAAAACGATTAGTGTGAGTATTTAAGTTTTGAAAAACACGAAACATTTATAGTAGTAATTTAAATTAATTATATAACTTTGTAACGGTTATATGTCAATAGAAACTAAAAATGTCATAGGAATTGTACTAGACTTTTTTAAAGGTTGACCTAATTTTCCAATTGCTAATAATTCATTATTATCATTATAAACACCCACGCCTGTAACATATGATTGAAATTCTTGAGCGATAGCAAATGCTGATATACTCGTACTGGTCATGGCAGTTCCAGAACCATCATAAGTAATGTCACTATCTCCTGCGGCAGTATTAGCAGATACGCCATCTGTTGTAATAGGAAGCCTATATATATAATTGTACCCATAACTAGCACTACCTCCTTCTGCTGTTGTTGAAAAAGCACTAGGGTTTAAAGAAAAATTTAATTCATTTGGATTAACCTTACATGCTACATTAATTGTATTAGTTAACACTTGAGAGGTAAACCCAATAACCGAACTGCCATTCGCATCACCTTGACGATTGATCATCCCTGCCACTCCTGCAAAAGCACTTAATGGATTATATCCATTTATATCATTCGCAGAACTAGAAACAATGCCTAAAATGCCCTCATCATTAAAAAAGAATCCTGATACGCCGTCGGCGCCTAGTTGATTGCCGGTCGCATCAGTAAAATAAGGATTAGGAAATATTTCTACATTTTTACCATAAACAGAAGATGTAAGACTAGAAGTTAAAATAAATTTATTATTACCATCTTTGCCTGACAATGTTAATGTATTTTGTGCAATCCCTACGTCATATCTATTTTTTGGTATTGTAAATAATAGCACACCAGATCCTGCATTTGCTGTTATACTAGGATAAGTATCTGTTGGCGCCCCAATAGTTGCTGAAAGAGCTGTTGCTGGTCCAATATTTGCACCTGAAAGTCCTATTCCATATTTACGTAATACTTCTACAAATTGTTGTCCGTAGGCGGATGTAGTGTGCGCAGTTGCTGCTGCTAATAAAGTACCTGTTGCAATTGTAGCAGTTATATTTTCATAAGATACAGATTGTTCTAATTCAGTAACGGTAACAACTGTATCATTTGGTGTTAATTCCTTATAAGAATTATTAATGTCTTTAGGTAGTTTTTCTTTATAAAGTAGAGGATAACTCATTAAATATTTCCTCCGCCTTCAGTGCTTGCAGATTCGTCTAATTCTTCTATTACCGATGGCATTATAGAGTCAGGCGAAAAGTCTAATATGGGTTGAAAAGAAATAGTTTGATCTTCATTTTTTCGCAGCGGGCTATCAACATTAGCAACTGCTAACAATTCATTTTCATCATTATAAAAACCAATAGTAGTGATATAACTAGAGGGTGGCATACTAAAATATGCATTTGTTACTGGATCATATGCCGTTGGATTTTGACTGCCATTAAACAAAGTCCCATCAGCGATTGTATTTGGCTGTAATATTGCTTTATAAATCACATTATTATATTGAATTGATAACACTTTTTCATTTAATTTATCCCAACTTTGTGTATAATCCGTAAAATTAACTTCACTATTTGCTCCATCTTGATACATATCCGAAGAATCAAATACTACCAAATTACTTGTGTTAAATATTGTTCCTACAACGGGTTCCAATGTTGTATAAGACGCGCCGGGAACTGTAAATTGTCTGCCGCCAAATCTCGCTGTTCTTTGAATTTCATGATTTGTTAATGAAGAATTAATAACTTTATTACCAAAATCTTTATATTGTACATACCCTGTTTCCCAAGCCGCTGCCTGATTTATAAATGTTAAAGAACTATCAGCCGCCATATTACGTGCTAGCTTAGGGTTAGTTGAATCTTCAAAATTAATCCATAATGCTAACATACTTTGAGTTTTTGGCGTTCTGGAGGTCCTGCCAAAAGAATGATTTCCAAAAATACATGAAGTCAGTGTATTTTCAAAATTAATAAATTCAGATGATGTACAAAGGGGCAAATAATTATTTATATAGGGTGAAAATCGTTGTATATGTCCTCTTTTATACACTGTTCCCATTCGTGCAAAACATTGACCAATTTCATTTGCAGTTGCCGCAAAAGGTTGCGCTGTTACGCCGCTATTTATATCTTCCGTAACAGTATACACTTCATATCCGGGGGCTATCATAACATTTCCAGTAGTAGCTAAATCATCATAAGGATCTGCTAACGCTCCAATCCACCCCCTCACTTCAAAAATTTCTCCACTATAATTATTACCATTAATATCAAAATTTGGTCTTGGAAATGACATAGAATCACGCCTTCGCGTAAAGCCATGATGTGGACTTCTTTGTGGAGTAGATGCTAAAATTGTACTAGAAGGTCCGTTTATACGATTAAATGTAAATTGTGAAATTAAATCATCTGGCGTTAATTCTTTAACTGGCTTGTCTGAATGTAATGCGGAGGCTGTGGCTGCAGTCTCTGCATCATAATCTGGTTGTATGTGATATAGGGTGGAGCGGTCTTTTGCGTGTTCTTGCATTTCTTTTCTAGTTAACGATTTATTCCAAATTCGTATTTCTTCCACCTCAAAAGTACACATTTCGTCATTTGCAATACCTATAATTGCAGCTGATATAGATTCAGCAATTCCATTAAGATACATCGGACTATTTGTCCTTGGGGCCATATATGTATCTCCCATTGGTAGTTCAAAATTAAGAGATCGGCTCGAATAATATTGTGATGCTGTATTAGAATCAACAACTGAAAAAGATTCAAATGAAGTTAATGTATTAGCCCATCCTTCATCAAAATCACCGGTAGTAAGCCCCTCTGCGGCTGAAAGTCCTATGTCTTGCTTGACAAACAATTGATAAAACCCGCCTAGCGATGTGGTACTTTGAAGGCGACAATCTTCATCATTTTTACTATAACTAAGAGCAAGATAAGGAGTAGACCGATAAATGGGCAGGGCCGGGCCTACTCCAGGTTCAAAGAAATCTGTTATTTTATCACCGCCGAGGAGTTGCTGCGGTGAAAACTGTGCGGGAAAACCCCACGTATTAAGTGATTTCTTTCTCAAAGGGTCTGTCAAAAAAGAACCACTTAGTGAAGTAACTGGATATGCATTTAAATTAAAATTAACAAGTTCGTGTTCATTTTCAGATAATTGTTCATCTCCATCAAACAAAGTAACTCTTACTTTAGGCCAATCCGCATTCGCATCCCCTGTTACTGTATCTCTAATATAATCTAATGAAATTTGTTTTGGAGAATAAAGACCACTCCGAGATTTTCCACCTATAGAAAAAATTGTTCCTGTTCTAGAAGCATTTAAACTATCTTCCTGGCCATCCCTATCAGCATTTGTTCTAAAAAATATTTCAACAGTAATTTCATCTAAAGTAGTAACAGGAAAGCCCAATCCAGGTTTTTCAAATCTAACAAATTGTGAACCCCTTACCTCTCCTACTGGAAATGGATCCGCTGGAGAATATTGTTTGCCTCCTGATAGAGTTACTACCTGTTCAATATATAAACGTTTGTTAGCACTCAAAGCAGGATCATTTGGCCTTGTTGATGCGGGACATACAATTTGAGCTGAAATATTACCAGATAAAGGATCAAACAATCGTATTGATTGATATGTAGGCGCTGTAATCGACTCATCACATGCTGTAGTTGCTCTTCCTTCTCCGGCAACATCCGTAAACATCCAACCCATCATATTAGCCGGATGTTGTGAATCTAAAAGCCTCCAAGGATCAGAAGAAAGAGTAAAATTATTAATAGTGTGCATAGAGCCGGCATCAAAAGTAACCGGCGGGATCTTATTTTCCATTGATCCCATAGTTGGATCATTTGGCACCATAAACAATCCAGATACAGTATATTGAGCCGATGATATACTACTTTCAGGAATTATTTTCTTTCCATCTAAATATGCTCTAATTTCCCCGCTATAACTTCCTTTGTTTGCTGCGACGTTTCCTGTTGTGGGGAACACGGAAGTTAACTCATGGCTCTGACCTGTAGGACTCCAAGCAATTATTAAATGATGAACGTTTCCATCTTCTAAATCAAAAACACCACCAGAAGCAGGAGAAGATACATATGTTGCAGAAGCTCCTGCAAAAGCATAACGTAGGCCAGAGCCGCCAGATGCAGTTCCATTCCTGCCATAAGCTAAGCCCGTAGTACCTATTACTTTTCTTAAATCACCGTCACCTATTTGAACTTCAAATGCAGTAGGAGATAATAAATCCACCCTTAATTCACTAAAAACTGGAGCCATTACGTTGTTTAAAAAATCTACCTGAGGTTCTAAGTGCCGGCCAGCAAATAAAGTGGCTCCAGATAATTCTGCCCAAGATTCATAAAAAATTCCTTCTGGATTTGCACTTAATTGCATAAACTTATTATCACCGGATAATGCTGCTGCGCCGGCGTACGTAAAAGTAGAACCTGCATCATATATATCTTGTGTTAAGGCAGTCATTCCTCCTGAAATAGTTGTTAATACTCCTCCTTTAAACAATAAGGATTGTTTTCCATTAATTCGAGAGGGTCGAAAAACAATTTCGAGCGTAAAACCCGAGCCGGCATATTGTGACCAGGCGTCTACTTTAGCATTGGCATGTGAAAAGAGAACACCAGTATCTTTAGTGGAAGGATCTGTGGCCATTGCTTTAGGAGGGCTTGCCGCAAAAATAGTATCTCCATCGCTATAATCTTGCTGAGGTAAAACATTTGTATCAAGAACATTAAGAGCAAATGTACTCGGTTGAATTTCATCTCGAGAAAATTCAGGTTTCAATGCCATAATCTTAACATAAGGAGTTATACCACTAGGTCCTGGCAATAGTTGAGTTTCATTCACTTCTGCAGAAGTACCGTCTCTATGATTTCGAAGCCACAATGGTTTATCTCTATTAACCAAGCCCGTAAGTGCTCCCGATTGGCTCGCTGGCCATTCTGCCATATATGTACTTGAAATACCTTCCGTCCAAATGCCTTCTCTAACAAAAGTTTCGGGATTTAAATCTGGTCTGTATAAAAAATCTCTTACGTGTGCAAATAATGCACTTTGAGAAAAAGTATAATATGTATCAAAATTTGCACTTTTTAAAGCCAATCCTTCACCAGACGCAGAAATATTATAAAAATCAAAAATTTCACTATAGCCACCTTGAATTTTCGTCTTTAAAATTCTATTAAAGCCAACGGCAAAGAAATCTTCTTCATCATATTTTACATATTGTACTGCTAGAGGGAGGTCGTCGCGAACTCTTTGAGTTACTGAGGTACTGCGTAAAACTCGAATATTAGTATCATTAAGGCGCGTGCTGGCAAATGGGTTGTTTGTAATAGACACACTAACTAATATTCCAAATTAATTTTAAACACCGCTTCTGAATTAAAATCTTTTTTTACTACAGGAGCTACTTTTGCCACTGCCAACACCTCACCTGCACTATTAAGCAAACCAACAGAACTAATAAATGTTGTTGGGTTTCCTGTCAAATTACTAAAAACGGTTCCTGATACATTTGCAAAAGTCGGATTAGTACTAAAATTTGCTTCTTTATTATAACTATGGCAAAAATATTGTCCATTTTTAGTATATTTTTCAGTTTTTAAATCTACAAAAACTGAAAGAAGATTTATTGATGATATAGAATTTAAATGCATGCCGCTAGCATTACTGGCAAGCGTCGATGTATAATCAATTGTATTTGAAGCATCATTACCATGGAACATTAAAACGCCATAATCATAAAATACAGTTCCTACAATGTTAGAACTAAGAGAAGACGTTAGAGGGCCTCGCAATTCACCTACAGGACTTAAACTTGAAATTATACTTGTCGCCGGTAAGTCATTATAAACAAAAGCACCATTTGCGGGAATATTACCTGCTTGCGATGTAAGCACTGAGGCTGTTATACTTCCTGGTTTAATTCTATCTTCTAGTGTAGGGCGAGCAATACTTACTATTCTTACGCCTGGCGCCGTTGTAGATGTATCATTAGATTTTGGAATATTAGATTGACTAGGAAAGAAAAAGCCAGCGAGCTGATTATATACTGCAGTAGTTGATATGCTGAGTGCGTTTAAATCACCATTAAACTGACTATTAATGTTAAATTCTGCACTAGGGTTAGCTGCAACAAAATAGCCCAGTGCAGATCTTGCAACACTCGCATTTATAGTGCGAGCTGTTTCTACTTTTGAATCTGCATCTAGCGCAAAATCTCTATCTAAATCAAATGTAAATGCCATTTTATATTTGTACTACCTCCACTTGTAATTCTGCACGAGCTCCAGTATTAACTCCATTAATATCAATTTTAGTTATACCTGTAGTTTGATTTAAAGTCGATTGTCCTGTTGCTAAAGTAAAAGTTGCCGTTGGAACGCCCGATTCATTTATAGGTATTACTGGAGATTCTGCAACCGATGCAATTGTTGTATCTCTACTTACAGCGGTATATCCCTGAGGGTCTGAGCCGCCTTGAGTCTGTACTTTTAATTCCAACGAAGTGCCAAAAACAATTTGTGCCGTTTGTGGTGTTAAAATTATAGTAGGAATAGTTACTGAACCTTTTGGTAAAGTTATTAATCTAAATCTTAGCGCTGTTTCTTCATTTGAACTTGGTTCTAATACGGGAAGCTGCATGATTTTATCATCGCCTTGTTCCGTAGAAACATTATTATCAAACAAACCATAATTAATTTCATCATCACTTAAGGCAAATTTTGTAATTTTAAATGAGCCGTCATTGCGCGCCAGGGCTTCTCTCCCTTTGCGTGTTAATACTGCTGTTATCACAGCTGTTGTTGAATCAATATATGCCATATTAAATGACTCCCTATAATTTGTTTAATATAATATAAATAGTTATCATTATAAATAGTTTTTAAAATCCTTTAGTTAATTTAGTTTCCAAAGCTGCTATTCTTGTTTCAAGATCTTTATCTTTTTCTTCTAATTGTTTTTTCAATTCTTTTATTGATTCAAGATCTTTATCTTTTTCTTCTAATTGTTTTTTCAATTCTTTTATTGATTCAATTAATAGAGGAACAATTCTTTCATATCTAACCGTTAAGTAATCATCGCCTGATTTTGAACCGCTGGTGCCATCCATATCAAATGGAGCAGGGGCTACTGCATCTGGTAATACCTTTTCTACATCCTGCGCTAATACGCCAATATCTGTTTCTCTAAATGGACTGTAATCAGGATGGTCAACTTCATCTGCTCCTTTATATTTATAGGCTATACCTCTTAATTGCTCTATTTTATCTAATGGGTTAGAAATAAGTTCTATATCTTTCTTTAATCTTTCATCTGAATAATTAGATGTAATGTCTCCTGTTGCGACGATATCTCCTACAACATGAAGTGATGCCCCTGGTGCAGAAGTCCCAATACCGACATTGCCATCGTCATCAATTACCATACAAGGAGTACCACTATTATTAGTATAGAACTGCAATTCATCATTAGTATGGTAATATTTAATTCTTCCCATATCAACATCATCACTATCTCCAAAAGCAATAGAACCATATCCACCCGTTGCAGAAAGTATAGTCATCCCACTATTTGCTTCGCTCTCAATACAAAACTCATCATAATCTGTATCAAGAACTGTATTGCCAAGAGCAGTACTTCTAACGTGAAGATTTGCTAAAGGAGCAGTTTCTCCAATACCGACATTGCCATTACTACCTAAAATTGTCATTCTCTGTGTAGGTGTACCTGAAGCTGCATTATGTGAATACCAAATATGTGATCCGCGTTCACCATCGCCCTCAACTACTGCAGTATAAGACATAGCGCCACCAATACAATTTAATATTCCATATTGACCAGTCTGACTCCCTCTCTCTATTCTTATGCCCTCATCAAAGAAAGTACCACCAGAAGGAATCACTTGACCTATATGAAGGAATGAAGCTGGTGCAGTAGTCCCAATACCGACATTGCCAGTTGAATCTATAGTCATTCGTTGTTCAGGTGTTGCGGCTCCGACATTAGTCCAAAACTGCATTTCCAT
>MPMF02061717.1_pt1 | contig 19001 bp, 16 predicted proteins | sample 1617271 | NCBI WGS metagenome assembly MPMF02 (sample SAMN05944812, study PRJNA350692) | marine metagenome | biome: marine; feature: ODZ; material: water; isolation source: 120 m water sample prefiltered with 30 um filter, filtered on to 0.2 um... | place: Pacific Ocean | collected 2012-04-09... | reverse complement strand
TCCCGTTTCACCATCGATGATGATCTCTTCAGAGGCTCCCGCGCCACCGATACAGGCTTTACCCGCAAGCATCGCTTCCAAAAAGACAAGGCCAAACCCTTCTCCGGAACTCGGCATGACGAAAAAGCTACATTCCTGATACAGTTCTGCTAAGCGTTCGTTCGCGACGCGTCCCAAAAATTTCACATGGCGAGTCAGGTCTAAATCCTGGCACTTTTGCTCGAGCCTTGCCCGATCGTCCCCATCTCCCACAATGAAAAGCGAAGCGTGGGGAACAGATTCGACAACGGCGGACCAGAGTTCGATTAATTCGTCGTGCCCCTTGTACTGTTCCGTGGACGCCATGCGACCAACGAGTAGTGCGAAATGTCCATCGCTGTTTGTAAACGTCTCTGGATTGACAGATGGAGTTCCGAGATGACATACATGAGCATTGTCTAAGCGTATTTGTCGATTATGCTTTGCAAACTCGCGCAATGTATAATTTGAATTCGAAATTACAGTGTTTGCGAAATTCGTTGCCAGCGTCTCAAGTCTGTCGAGTTGCCGCCAAATCTCGATGCCGTGGACAAATAATGCCAATCGGCCTCCCCGAGCAATGATTGGCAAACAGATGCGGGCGAGGCCAACGTGAAATGCAATGACGAGTGTATTCTTGGTGCTTCTGAAACTTTCGCGCAAGGCCCACGATGCGTAGCGCACTTTATTGTTGTTGGCATAGTGATAGGTCACTCCCGATGGCGTCTCATGCAGTGTTTCCTCGCCGCTCTCATTGAGGGACCATACTTCAAGTTGTATGCCGTGATGTTCTGATAAGGGCAAACAGCTATTGAGGGCCTGACGACACACCATGGAGATTCCATCGGCGCCACCAAAAGCAGGTGTCAGAAACAAAATCTTTTTGGGAATGTGAAGGCTCACGCTGCTCTCGCAATAGACGCATTCGATGTCGAATCGAGGCACTGTTCGTAAAGATCACACATGGAACTCGCAACAGATCGGGGGCTTAGCTTTGTAACGAGACTCTGACCATTTGTTCCCATTGCCATGCGCAACTTGCGGTCCGGACAAAGGCGAGAAATAGCATCGGCAAAGGCGCTGGCAGAGCGTTTGACGCGGAACCCTGCATTGCGTGTTTCAATGTCGGGCCAGGGACACTCTTCACTGACGACTACCGGGAGTCCCGCCGCCATTGCTTCGGCAATCGACATTCCAAAGCTCTCACATTCAGATCCAATTGCGAATACATCGGCTGCTGCAAAGGCCGCCAGTCGTTGATTCCCGTTGAGTTGCCCGGCAAAAATCACGGTTCCATCGTTCACAAGTTTGTGGAACCTCTCTTGTAGCGAGTCAACGTAATTTGCGTTACCGGCACCTGCGATCAGTAATCGAGATCGTGTGCCACGACGACGAATGTCGCGCATTGCCTCGCCTAAAAGTTCAACCCCTTTTTGCGGGTGCAAACGGCCAACGTACAACACAACGGTCTCATCGGCAGAAATACCGAGTCGGTTTCGTTCCGCGTCTCTGTTGGGCAACTGGGAAAATGCGCTAATATCGAGGGGATTGGCAATCACCGTGATTGGCTGCTTGATGCCGAGCAACTCCAATCGGGATTGTTCCTCGGCAGTCGATACGCAGAATGCCCTCGCGCCTGACAGGTTTTTCTTTTCTCCGACCAAACAAGCGAGTTGCTTTTTTATACGCGAACGCCTTAGCGATGCAGTATCCAGCATGCCTCGCGGTGAGATCAGATACGGAATACGCTCGCGTCGACATTCTCGCATGCACCACCAATTCAAGTAGTTCCAGCAGCCATGGATATGCACCAGATCGCAACCGATCTTTTGTTTCTTAAAGCTGGCTGCCAGATTGGAAACAGCGAAGAAACGCTTGGGAAATGTTCGCGGTGTGTAGCGAACATGTATTCCCTCAAATTGCTGCTCGCGAGTGATTTGAGCGGATAGTTCCCGATCTCCATTCGCTGAGGTACTCAGTACGGCGGATTCTACTCCGATCTGCTGCAAACCGTGACAGAGGCTCAAAATACTTCTCGGTGGACCACCATAGCAATAAGCGGGAGCAAAGTAGGGTGTAATGTGCAGAACGCGCATCAGGATTTTGCTAGAATCTTTCGACCTGCAGTCTCAGAGTGTCGTGACCGTGGCTTCATTTCTTTTAAACGTTTTGGGCTTTTGAATCTCAAAGGCGGGAATGCGTATTGCACTGCCAACATAACCATGGCTGCTTTGAAGGTGTATCCGAACGTTTCAAGCAATCCCACTTCCATCAAAGCGGACCAGTGGAGTACGTAGGGAATGAACGCAAGGATAATGAGCTGTGCGTGACTCTTGAGGCTCATCCAGCGAAACAATAATCCAAACGCTGCGGCATACGCGAAACAACCGAAAATACCACCATAGAAACCGAAATTGGCATACATCTCGCCTGCATAGCCGAGATTCATGCTCGTCCGCGCATTGAGTTGTAAGCCTGTATACGTGGTGAAGTTTTCCCGACCTCCTGCGTTCGCCTTATCGGGGAGCATGAACCTTGGAAAGATCGCAGCAATGGCAGCTTTCCATACCGTTTCGCCTCCAGCATGCTCTCGCTGGGACGGCATGCGGCGCATCACGCGATCGATGATCCATCCTTGATTGTAGCGCAAGATATTTTCGCCAATAAACTCGTCCGAATAACTCAAGGTAAGTCCTGGCACAACTCCTTCATAGAGCGCACCGATCCAAATCAACGGACGATTTCCCCGGGTGGCAGGAATGTTTTCCCCAAAGACTTCGACCGATTCGTTCGGTTGTATATCTCGGAGCTTCCATTTGGCATGTTGGAGACCGGGAATCAGGAGTGCTGCCATCAACACGCCAATCACCAAAGCCCATTTAGGGACTCGATAGCGATAAAATAAAATCGCCGCAAAACTTGTGCCCCAGAGGATCAGGTCCAAAAAAAATGCTGAGGAGGTAGATGCTAATATTTCGACACCCAGTACAAGACATGTTCGCCAGATCCATCCACGGTGTCCGCTAAGCATCCACCCCATGGCCCCTAAAAACCGAAGATTGGAGAATAGGATAAAAAGAAAAGTTAATGAGCCTGGGATTAGTTCTTGGCCGTACGACAAACAGAGGGTGCATGCCATGCCACCGAACAGTAAGTAGTCCAATGCCGAAAAGAGTCGGGGATCTCCATAGCGAAGTTTTCTGGAGTACTGTGCGCAAAGCCGCGGCATGAATGAAATGGTACTTAGCCAGCCGATGGCGACTGCAAAAACAACCGGCCCTGCATAGGAAAAATAATCATTGGGTACGCCATAGAGCCTGCCTGCCCAGTGGGGTGGAGCAGACTCACTCGGCGGGGGCGGGAAGTAGACATTAATCCAGGGGCCAATCACATATCCGAGAACGGCAAATAATATGGCAACGTGCGGTATTGGGAGGATATATTCTGATACCAATGCGTAATGGATGATGGTTGCCACCCCCGTAAAGATTCCGAGTCCGATCCACGGAGATATCTCGAAGTAGGCGGGGAAGGTGAGAAACACAACCAAAAGGCTGCTGCCGATGATGGCGAGCCATTGTTGTCCCGACAAGAGGCCAGCGGTCCTATTGTGTGCAAGCGTCGTCAAAGAGTTCAATCTTTCCTCTGGCAAAGGACGTTTGCCGAAAAGGTCGAGTCGTCACAGCGTTGGCTGTCAACGACTGCACCACGCTTGCCACTGTCGCTCAGTTCAAAAATCTCGTAATTGAGAGAATGGAGCATCTCAACTAAGTTGCGGTTCGTGTAACCGGCATCCGCAAGACTGCCGGGCGCCATTTCCATAATGAGTTGTGGACCAAACGATTGCAGCGTATTGTGAGCCCCTTTTAGGAAAAAGGGTTCCGCACCCTGGATATCAATTTTGATAAAGTCGACAGAGGTAATTTCATGTTCTGCTACGAAAGAGTCGAGGGTGGTCGTGGTAATCGTTGCCCTTTCCGTCAAGTCGCCATGACCGAATTCTACGAGCGAGGACATGCCCTGATTGGTGTGCGATTTTGTGGCCAGTGCCATTTCTTGTTTGCCAGCCCGATCGCTCAAGGCGACACCATGGGCCTGAATCACGTCGGCTAAAAAATTCTTTTCGATGTTCCGTCGCAATCGTTCCAGGATGTGCGGTACCGGTTCGAAACAGTGGACTTTTCCCTCAGGGCCTACTTTCCGCCCGAGATGCAGGCTGATAGCGCCCGTGTTTGCGCCGACATCCAGACACGTTGCCCCACGGCAAACATTCGCCCCGATGTATCGGTGCAGTGCCGACTCGTAGGAACCAAACGCGAGAATATAGCGATCGATCAGGTAATAGGGATGTACGAGAAACTCGGAGCCAAAGTTATCTCGAACCCAACGAAACTGTTCGGGCGAAGGAGCAGTATCTCCAAAACCGTGCTGGGCGAGCAAGTGTACAAACCGGTGTGGGCGGAGACCACCAATAGGCCGACCCACCAAACAGGACAATTCAAAAAGCCCGCGGGCGATTGGTTTCGTAATATCCATGGTTCTCGGTCCCTTCAAGCTAAGCGACCCGTGCAAGACGCGCGGCTTTGTGAACTGCCCGCTGGGTTTGTCCAATGACGTAGTTCTTTGACGAACGTAGTCGTCTTTTCAACGGGCCTAGTGGCATCGATGAAAAATAGCACTGTTCAAAAAAACGCAAAATGTCTGCTCGTGGCATCGCACCGAGACGTTGCTTGTTGACACCCGCCCAATGAATGATTTTCCGGTAGGGACTGTTGTCTTTGAGTTGCTCTAGATCCAGTTGTTCGATATCACGAACCGCCCAGAGCATTAGTGGGATGCGGCCGAGTGAGAGAGTGCCTTGTTGTGCAAGTTTACTCAGAACATAGTTGAGGATGCCTTGATCACCCGGCATGAAGAATGACGGATCCTTCAGTTCAGGCGGATTTCCCCAGTGGAGCACCTGGCAAAAATCTTCACGTAAAACTAATCCGGGCGTGCCTACCCATTGCCCCGAATTAAAAGTCTTGCCTGAGAACTTGAAGTCGGGATCGATCTTTTGAAGATAGTCCAGATCAAAATAGAGCCGTTTGATTTCGTGAGCCGGTTGGGTTTCGTCGTCGACAACGAAATCCGTGTCGCACTGATTTAATGTGTCGAGTACCGGTCCGGTAAAGACGGTATCGGAATCGACGACGAGAAATCGCCCACCTGCCGATTCAAATAATGGTTCGAGCTTGGCAAATCCCCATCCGAATTCTCGTTTTGTGGTCTGGAAGATGCTGGCGTTACAGAGGCGTTCGATTTCGCTGGTATCGAAGGAACCGTGCGAATAGTCCTTGATCAGGAGGATAGGAATCTCGGGATACCAGTATCGGATACTGGCTGCGCAGATCGCCGTCAGGCGCAAATCGCCCTTGTGTGTCGGGATGTAGATGCGTTGGATCGTCATTTCAAAATACTCGCAAGACAGGCGATCATATCCTCGCCACCGTCACGGGCAAACACGTATCGGTGGTCTGCCAGCCTTGTAAGACACGTTTCGAGTTCCGCCTTGGGGATATGTTTGGATTCAAAGTGAATGATCGATGGCTTTACTCGCTCGAGGGGGAACATCGCGATGATTTGTGCATCATGGCCTTCTGTATCAACTTGGAGCAGGTCCACCTCCTGGGAAGAATCGCTCGGTAGCATACTCTCGAAAGTGACACATTCGACCTGTTCCTCACGAATGCGAGAAGAAAGATCCGAAATAAGATATTGGTGTTTTAGAAGCACGTCACGGTCAAAACTGGCCATGCCTTCACACCAGGGTGGCAGGCCCTCTCCGGCTAGTGTGTAGAGCGTGCAAGAACCGGGTTTCTCAGCGATAGCGGCATTCATCAAGCGAAGTTGCGGCTGACTCTTATAATTCTCAGTGAGTTGTTCAAATGCTTTGCGCTGGGGTTCGAGCAAGACGCCAGACCATTTGTGGCGCTGAACATAGTCATACAGCGGATCGCATTGGATGCCGTCAAACGCACCGACTTGAATAAAAAAGAAATCATCTGAGCCCTTGCGATGCAAGTAGTCTGCCAGCAAGTGTCGGAATCCGAATGGAATCTGATTATCGGCCAGAAGCATCGGCGAAGGCTCGTGTTTGATGCAGCGGACATCGTAACCGATGCTGGAAATGAGCCGCCGCAAAACCTGTTTCGATTGCACGATCATGGTTGAGTCCAAGTGACTGTGGAACTAGAAAAGTTGTCTTAAGAGGTGCTGCATCCGCACCTGATACGAATAGCCGGAATCCTCACAGCGCCGGCGGCCAGCGGTGGCGATCGCCTTGCGCTGATCTTCATGCTCAAGGTAATAGCAAAGTTTTTCCCGAAGTTCAGCGACATCGGAGAAGAATTCTGCCTCTTTACCTTCTTCGAAAAACTCGCAATGCTCCGCAGTGCGATCCGCCAGAAGCATGCTCCCGCAAGCCGGTATTTCAAAGGATCGCGTCGTATGCTGGTCGGGACAGACGTGTCTCAAAAAACCTAAATTGATGCGCGCACCGGAAAGAGCCCAGGCATATTGTTCGCCGTAAATTTCCCCGCCCTGCAGAGTTGGCGCCAATGCGGCATTGCGACGGATACGAAATCTTGCCTTGCCGGCTGTCGTTTTAAGCCGATAGGCCCGCCGAGGTGTCCAACGGCCATCAATGAGGTGGTCCCAGGTGTATCCCCATACCTTGAGAACGCAGTCCAGCGATGTCACCTCATTGAGCAGCGCTTCGCGGCGGGGTTCCCACCCACCTAAAAAGGCAACATCACTCGAAAATTCGTGCTGTTGATCACTATTGCCCGGGAGGGACGGTCGGTGGACTTTTTCACAGTATCCCAGAGGCATGTAGATCACTTTGCGGCAGACTTGTCTGTATTGGTCAAGCTCATACTGCTTGGATGTAATGGCACAATCGAACAGCGGCATGCACGCGTCCATGAGCCGAGTTCGTTTCCAGGTCAGCGTGAAGTAAGGGTCCGGTGTGAAATGGACGGTCGTGATGCCAAGCCGACGAAATGTGTTGAGCGTTTCAGGTTTGAGATACTCCTGCTTGTCGCACCATAGCAAGTCCGGTCGAAATTCGTGTCCCCTTTGCAGGAGCGTTTCGTTGAGCCTGTTAATGACCGGGCCTGCAAAGAGACGTTTTTGCAGGTGTCGCGATAACCATGATGATTCGTCCCAGGCTTTCTGCGTATCGAGCGCGCACACCTCATGCCCCTGTTCGAGCAAGGCTTCCATCCGCATGCGGCAGGTCTGCCCATCTGCCAACTGTCCGATGTAGAGAATCTTCATGCGGCCCGCCCGTCGATCGCTTGATGAAAACAATGTGACATGTGTTGTGCGTAGATTTGTGGTTTGCAATTGCTGATAAGCCAGGCTCTTCCTCGCTGCACATACCCGGCTCGTTCTTCGCTGCTCATCGAATTGGCAAACCGCAGAGTCTCTGCAAGACATTCGGGGTTTTGGTGGTCGTAGAGTAATCCCCCGCGACTTGCCGAAATGGTTTCGGCTGGTCCCCCCGAACCTTTCCATGCCAGAGGAACCAGGCCGGCATCCCAGGCCTCAAAAATGACACGTCCCAGCGGTTCGTACCGCGAGGGACAGACCAAAAAATCGGCTTCACCCAGAATGGGCCAGATGTTGTCGACAAAACCGAGAAACCGAATTTGGTCCCGGTGTTCATCTTGTGCCACCTCTCGTTGCAGTTCCACTTCAAAGTCGTCTTGAGGCCCTGTTCCGCCGACGAGCGTCAAATGTCCTTCAGCGGTCGCTTTTGAAAACTGTAAAAATGCCTTCACCAGCACATCCTGCCCTTTGGTGTAGCCAAGTCGGCTCGGACAGACAAAACGCGAACGAGGCGGCACTGGTTGCGGAGCGTGCCAATCGCATGCCGGCCGGTAGCCATCGTAGAGCGTTAGTGTGCGATCGGGATCGATCCGGTCTGAAAAGGCATCTCGGATAAATTTGCTGATGCAGATCACTCGTTTCAGAGGATCCCGGTGCAGCAGTGTCTCGACATACTCCACATCTTCCTTGAGCCGCGTGTGCGTGACGACGGGCAATCCGAACGGGCGAGCCGCCGCCAATGCAATTTTGGTCGTACCGGCCTGATTGACATAGATAAGGTGCGGAGAAAAACGCCGGATTGCGCGGATGAGTCCGATGAGAGCCCAGATGCGGCTGAGCTTGTTTTTCAGGTGCAGGTTTCCAACAAATGTCGGAAAGATCTGGATGCGACTTTCATCCAACAGGCTCTCAAAGGGCATTGCGGGGGGGCAACAGATCCCGACCTTCCATTGTGTGTCGTCCATGGCGCCTAGCAGGTCGGCCAGGGCACGCTCCGATCCCCAAAGATTTCCAGCCGCTTCGAGAACCAAGAGTCGCGCTCGCGGTGATGCCGGCTTGTTGGGGTCAGTGGAGTGCATCTTCAGGAGTACCGTGATTTAAGAGTGAACGGGGAACAGAGGCGATTACAAAAGTTACTTGTTTTCTAAGTAGAGATGGATCAGGCGTTTGGCGGAAGATTCAATCGAGAATGCAGATCGATGGACCGCGCGGTTGCAGGTCTCAATCGATGGTCGCGGCGCCTGCAGCCGTTCCTCAAGCACCTCCGCCCAGCGACTCACGCCGAACTCCAGCGGAAGATGTTTAACCAGTTCGGGCAATACAACGGCTTCTCTCGGGGTTGTATCTGAAGCCAACACCGGTAAGCCGGCCGCCTGGGCTTCCACCACGACCATACCGAGTCCTTCGGCGTGCGAAGGGAAGAGCAGTTGGTCCGAACCGATCATGAGTCGATGAATATCGTTTCGTGGTTTGACGAAGCGGATTTGATCCTCAAGGGACGCCTCTCGAACTTCTGTTTCGAATCGGCTGCGGGCTTCGTCGCCGGCCCCCGCAAACAAAAATACGGTATCCCGATTACGTTGGGCGATTTTCTGAGCAATCTTAAAAGCGAAAGCCGGATTCTTTTGATTTTTTTGTTCGTTCCGATTGGAATCGAGCCTGCCTACAAACAAAACGATCCGGACCGAACTGGGCCAGCCAAATTCACGACAGACCGATCTATGGCTCTCCTCATAGTCCCCCATGAATTCGTTGACATCGAAGCCGCAATGGGCGGCCCCTCGATTGCGCGACACGAATGGCTGGCGGTCATACCCATATTCCCGCAGGAGTTGGCAGGAGGTACCTGCTATTGCCGTAGAAAACAGCGCAACCCCGGCACGTCCCATCTTGATGGAGCATCGCCTGGAAAATGTGGTTCCATAATTTTCATAGTGCAACAGCGGGTTATGTACGTGAATGACCCTCACGGGCGGCAACGCGCCGAGACCGCAGGCAAGATGAAATCCCCCAGAAAATTCCTGATGGTCGTGGATTGCGCTGTAGCAGCGATTGCGCAGCAATTTGCGAAACTTGGTTGTAAAGGACCAAAGGTTGCGACGACTGTAGGGGAGGTAATGAAGCGTTGCCCCAAGTGCTCTTGCCTCGTCGTCGAAGACCGCTTCTTTGCCACTTGTCAGGCAGAGGTCAAATTCAAAAGACTGGCCGTCGTGTATCCGATGCTTTGCGAAATATCGTAGCAGCGACATGATCCACGTTTCGGCACCGCCCACGCCTAAGGAATCAATGATGTGCAGTACTCGGCATGGTTTGGCAACCGATTCGCTCGATACCGCGGTTGCAGCCGCCAGTTGGCTGTGCGATTGTGGCGCCGTTGTAAGGAGTTGATTCAGAGTCACTTAGATCACCATGATTACAAAAAATATTGGTCGAACAATGTTTGGGAAGGTTACTTAGTCTCTGCCGAGCCTCTCGGCAATGTCCGCTACCTTCCAGACTGCAAGGACCTTATCGGGGTTCTCTGTGCTTCTTTCTACAATCGACTCGAACGGTTGCGGCAGGTTGAAAGGAGGGTTTGTGAGATTCAGCGGCCGCCAGTACCCGGTCAAAATATCAATATTCTCTACGGTGTCTTGATGATTTGTTGCGATCAGGTATTGCGATCCGCTAGCCACAATTTGAAACAATGCCTTTTGAATATTCCGTAAAGACAAATGGACCAAGCAGTCCCGGCAGAGCACCACATCCACTTCGGGCAACATGTCTTTCGTAAGGTCCAGTTTCTGAAATGTTCGCCAAACGTCAGGGTATCGCTCACGATTTGAAACAACGAGTTCATCCACAATATCAGCGCCGATATAGCGTTCGAATTCAAAATCAACGGTTTTGATCCAATTCAAATCGCCACAAGGAATGTCAAGTAACGAACGGCACTTCAGACTGTCCAATAACTTGGGGAGTGCATCACGAATCTCCGCTGTTTCTGAAAGGTTCGATCCAGGCCCGGAAATCGATTCCCCAGATTCCCATTTGTTGTTTGCGTATATATCTTTGAACCTTTTCTCGGGTGTCATCAAACGGAGACGAATCCCTTCGAGGCGACGGCTAAGAGCGGCCCACTTTGGAGGTAGAAGCATTTTAATTTTTCCTTGTGCGGTGATCGAAAATCCGTTTACCCGCTTGCGTGGTCCGTGATCCGGTTGGAGTAGATGCTTTCATGGAACGCGATAACATCTGTTTGGCCTTCGATGTGCGCGTGCTCAACGGGATAGACATGCAATGCCGTTCCATGGACCTCCACCTAGACCGCCCCAGAAGCTAGTTGTGAAGGGCTCGGGTCGTTGTTCTGTTCTGTACAGCAGTCCTCTTCGATATCGGTGTCTTTTTCATTGTCTTGGGTGCCGGTGTCATACAGGGCGAGAGGATCCCAAAGTGTCCCGTGTTTCTTGGCCTCTAATGTGTCAATGCGATTGAGATGTTTTTCAATTACCGTCACAAAAGGATACTGATGGATGGAATGAATCCACTTCTGGAAGTCCAAATCGGGTTGCCACGACATGCCATTAAGACGGGTGCAGAATCCCGAAATATATGCGGAGAATTGATTGTGTGTTCCGTGTACATCTTCACAAAGGTAGATGCCACCACCGCTGATATGCGGCAACATTTGCTCGAGTGTGATTATTTGATGTTCGGGCAAGTGACTGCCATCATCAATGATAATATCCACTTGTGGGACTTTTGCCTTAAATTCTTGCCAGAATGATTCGCTCCCTTGATCTCCAATGAAAACGGTTGTCGATTCATCTTCGTACCTTTTACAGTGTTCACTGATATCAACGCCATAAACGTGACATTTCGGTCCAAAGTAGCTCTTCCACATTTCGAGACTGCCACCGCTATAGATCCCTATTTCCAATATTCTGACTTCTTTGCCGACAAATTTTTTGAAATGCTGATCATAGATGTCAAAGTAGTGTAGCCACTTCCAGATTCCTCGGCCTGATGTACGCGCATCGAAAAATTCTTTTAGGCGATTATTTGTTTTTTGATGGCCGCTAGAAACAGTAGGTTGATTATCTTTTGATGCAGCGAGCGATTCGTGCCAATGCGCGGCACGAAGCGATCCACGTAAAATCTGTGGTACTATTTGTAATATACGGAGTGTTTCGTGTGGATTTGTAATCAGCACGACGAAAAGACTGTATAGAACTTGGAGGGGAAAGATTGTCTGTTTCAGCAGTCGTTGCGCCATTATGAACTCCTAAGTGTCTACCCGCGATTTGTAGCTACCATTGTGCTGTATAATGAACTGCCCATGTCTTTTATACATTGCAATCGAAAGTAAGAAACTTGTTTTCACGGTCAATTGTTTATTGAAAGTAGGCGCTTTCATGGAACGCGATAACATCTGTTTGGCCTTCGATGTGCGCGTGCTCAACGGGATAGACATGTAACACCGTTCCATGGACCTCCACTCGAGCAGACTCCGATGATCGGTTGGGGTCATCAGACCGGAAAAAGAAGCAACGGTAACCGGTATCGGCAAGGAACTCAAAAATGTCGGCCGGTCGGTGCCCTTGCCGGTTGAGCCAGGGAGGAGCTATTTCGAGGATGACCGCTTCAACGAGTCCTTTTTCCATGGAGTCCCGCATGCCGCGCATGGCATGCAGTTCAAAACCTTCAATGTCGATTTTGGCAAGCGGTATCCGTTCAATCTTGTTTTTGGCGATATAGTCATCGAGACACAGGTTGTTGACAGCGACATCACCTTCTTCGCCCACATAGGCGGCTCCAGTATGTTCAATGCGCCGGCAAAGACGGGATGTGCCGGGCTTGCTTGAAATGCAGCCGTGTACAATACGGAGATCAAACGATTCGTAGTGTTGGGCAGTTTCGTGCAGGATTGGAATCAAATCCGGATTAGCTTCAAAAAGGTGAAATGTGCAGTGTTCCTGCGTCTGGGGGGTGCAGAGGCCAAAACTGGTCATGCCGCAATTGGCCCCGATATCGAGATAGTGACCCCCAGAAGTCAGAAAAGGTTTTGCGATCTGTAAAAGTTCGTTGTCGTAGCTGCCATCGATCAGGACGAGGCGGTTAAAGCCATCTCGCAAATCGAGGAGTGCTCTATGTTCTTCAGAAAAACGAACCATTTGGACCGGTCTTTCACCTGTCAGCGAGAGCCAGAACGTAATCGCGCGATGACGTCTGAAAAAACGCGGGAGGCGCGGAACGATTTGGGATATTTGTACCATCAGGCAACCATCTCCGAACGGATTGGATCGGGAACATCGGAAAAGTTGTAGAGTTGCATCAGATCGTGGACACTACGTGTCATCGAAAAACGAGAGCCTGCGACTCTTTCGAGTGCTCGTGTTTGTTTGATGCGTTCTTGGCTGAGAATACCAGTAGCCTTCTCGGCCCACTTGCCTGGCCCGAGGCTAAGCGGGAGGGTGTTGAATAGTTCGGGAACGACAACCGCATCCTCAGGGATTCCGGGAGAGAGCAACATAGGCAGGCCGGCCGCTTGTGCTTCAACGACGACCAGCCCGAGTCCCTCTTTAGGATGTTCTAGTCTGGGAAAGACAAACAGATCGCTGTTGGCCATCAACTCGGCCGTGTCGTCGCGCCAGCCGAGCATGCGAATCCGCTCTTTGACGCCGAGCGATTGAGCCTCTAGCTCCACCAAATCCGAAAGGTCTCCGCTCCCGACAAAAACGGCATACGCGCTCGGTACGTGCGGCAGGATCGATGCCAGCATCTCGACAACAAACGTCGGATTCTTTAGGGGGGTCATGCGTCCTACAAACAACAGGACCGTTGCATCACTCGGCAGTCCAAGTTCACCCCGCAATGCATCTCGCTGCGGTTTGCACTTGCGGAACGGCTCTGCATCCACACCGTAATACAATAATTGATCGCGGGAGGGGCCCCGTTGCCGGCCCCGCATAAATTGCTGCAAGACGTGTCCCGAAATACCCACGATACCATCCGCAAGGTGCAGACAACATTGCCGGAGTGGCTCGAGTGCCAGACGTCTCTTAAAAACACTTGGCGTGGGAAGGGCTTCATCGGTGTTGTGGATGTGTACCAGTCGTTTTTTGATCGGCAATCCCCATGCAGCCAACAGGTAGAGACCGCTCATGAAATCGTGATGACAATGGAGGATGTCGTAGTTGCCCATTCGCAGCGTGTTTCGTAAATGCCTTAAAAATTTCACAGTGCGTGCAATTCCAACCGGTGCATAGATGATCCGACCTCCATGTTCTCGTACGATCGTGTCGAGTTTTCCGGGCCTCCCGAGAGTGCAATAAAATGTCCATTCCAGCGAGGGAAATTGTTGGCGTGATTCCACAAAGGTCCGCACCAACCAGTTCTCGACAGCACCCCGGTCAAGGTTTTCCACAATATGGAGAACCCGATGGGGTGTTGTCCGCGCACTTGCGCCGGATCGCTGTTTTTGGCAATTTTCAGCCGACGACACGCTATCGCCGGAGCATGATGTATTTCTGGATATCACTTTTAATACTTTGCAATCAACGTCATCGAGTAATCAGAAGCGTTCCGTATTGGGGGCCATCACTGAGCTTTTGGCGTTCATCGAGATAAGAAATGGTTCGCTCGTGCTCCTCTGCAATTGTTAGAATCTCTTCGAAGGTGACGCCAAATTCTTCCCAGGCAAACGGATGGAGTTCACACAATATCTTGCAGTTGGACTTTAAGATTTGTTTTGCTCCTCGAAGTACGTGTACTTCGGCCCCCTCAACATCAATTTTGAGAAGCTGAGGCACAGGAGTTTTGGTGCGTTGCAGATAGTGGTCCAGAGTTTCTGTCGGAACCCGAATCGTAGAAACTGTGGGGTCGGACCCGTTCATGAAATCGACGCCCGATCGTGCCAGGGAAGACTGGGCGTTACCTTCTTTGGTGTAAAAATCGTGTTCGCCGCTGGTGTCCGAAATCGCAATCGGTTCCACCACTACCTGTTGTTGCTGGTGATTCAGTTTCAGGTTGCGATACAATAGCTTGCATGCGTCGGGATCGGGCTCAAAAGCGGTGACCTTCCCGGACGCGCCTACCAATGCTGCAGCCAATACGCTGTATTCTCCTGTATGGGCCCCGATATCGATCAACGACTCGCCGATTTGAAGATGGCTGAGTAAGTATTCGATCTGCCGAACATCATTACGAACATTGGAGTTGTCGTCGTCCCGATAGTTCAGTCGAACGGGTCGTGTTCCAGGGAGGTAGCGCAGCTTCAGATCTCCATACACAATCGGCTCACCACGTCGCTGATACAATGCCGCTTTTAATGAGTTGGCAACTCGTTGGGGTATCAATGTTTGTAACATACTTTGCCTTTGGATAGCGAGTTGTGGTGTTTCATGATCTCTTGAGACACGCTCGCGAGTTGTTGGTGAAGCAAGGCAAGTTTATCGTGATGTTTTAAACTCACGCAGCAGCGACTTGTTCGCTGAGCCAGTCGGTAAAGTCGATGCGTGTCAGACTTGACAGTTCATGGATGTCGGAACGATAACACTCGATCAGTTCGTTATATATATCAAACGGAAGATTGTTTTTGATTGAGCGAGATCTTTTGTTGAGCCTGTTGATTGTTTGCCTCGTGTGGTGAGCGAGCGGGACATTTCCCAGAATCGTTTTCAGGACTTTGCGCACAGGACTGGTCTGATTGAGATTGAGCCAATTGTAAAGTCTGCGGTTCTGAGGTTCGATCGTCACATTCTTCCTGTCCAGACCGGGTATAGGAACATCGGGGTCTACGTCAAGAAACTGAAATATTCTTCGAAGAGTTCCAACAATATCATTTGTGAGGTCTTCATATCGAAGGACACAGATCTGGTTCTCTGGGAACACCGAAAAATATTTTTGAAGCTGGCGACCGTAGAATCCCATATCTTTGAGCCAGCCTATTGTGTTTTTATTATCCTTGTCTTCCACGTTGTAATCGGAAACCAATCTCTCATTCAAAAAATCCTTTCGAAATGATTCATGGCTTGTGTTGTTGCATGTCGGTTCGTTCTGGTGCCAGTACATATACATCGACATGGCTCTCTCGACAGGATTGCGAAGAATCGTCAATAGTTTGCCATTTGGAGCGAACGCATACATGGCCTCTGCACAGTGATTGCAATAGATGTAATAGGGCGAGGCTTCTCCGATGACTTTGCAGTTGTCTGTGTTTCGAAATAATTGCAGATACTCACTTTTAGTAGTGGTCGCATGTCCTCTTTCGGGCCAGCCATAAGGGTTGTTGTTGCTGTAGATGAAATAGTTGGGTTCTTTTACTTGAGAAATGAAAATATCTGGATGTTGCGAAAGGTAATGGGACACCGCAGTCGTTGCGCATTTTGGCGGACCGATGAGAAAAAAATTCGGAAAAGCATTTTCCATCAGCGAATGACTCCTTGTGCATGCGGCTCGCAATCCGCGCAATGGGAAGTATTCATGCCTGCTATCATGAGACGCTTATCATTAGGAGTCATCTCACTCTGTCTGGGACTGGGTGTCATTTCTCGTCGATCGCTATAGGGAGCATCAAGTTCGCTTTTCGCGAGTGACTGTCGCGCTTTGCGCTCGCCGCGGCAGACCGCACGAAAAATCTGTCGATCGTTGCGACTCATCCGCAGCATCTGCAGAAGATCGAGCATTCTTCGGCCGAAGGAAATAGGTTGCGGTAATTCGCCCCTCAAACATCGGAAAAAGACGCCCGAATAGTGGATTCCCTCTGCAAGTCTCACAAGGTAGTCCTGAGAAAGACGATCCGGTGGAATCAGATGGGCCAACTTCAACTTATGGTAGAGGCCCATAGATAAACCGATATCACATGCGCAGGCGGCGAGGTCGTTATCGCCCGCCGACATTAGCGACGTACCGCGGCGATCCAATAAGGTGTTTCGTTTTCCGCTTTCATGTAAGGCCAGATAGTGTTCCGCAACGCACCGGCGGACGCAAAGACCCGCACCACACGGCATCGTCTCTCCTAGGTGGGGCAGGTTGGACCAAACGTTACGATCGAATTCGCGCGCGACAAGCATACCCCAGTAGCGACGGGTCCATGTGGGCGGGTCCGCTTCAAATTCTGGAAAACACTGTCCACTCCATGCGCCTATATCGATCCGCTGTTGAGCAATCGTCTCCACCTGATCAAGAAAGTCTTCTGCCAGGACATTGTCGTCGTCCACAAAAATTAACAAATCGCCCTTTGCCTCACGAATTCCACGGAGCCTGGCATGGGTCAACCCCAAGGACTCTTCGCGAATCAGGCGGGCCCGAGGATGCCAGGCCAGATCGAATTCGCTCGCCACAGGTTGTGTTGAGGCGTTGTCAATCAGCAGGAATTCCCAACGTGCCATATCCAGTGACTGTTGTCGCAAACCTTCGAGAACGCGCAGTAGATAGTCGCGTCGCGGGTTGTAGGTACAAGTAATTACCGAAATCCCGACACTCATTGGTACGACCCAATCGATTGGTAAAAAGCAAAAACATACATTGAATCAGTCATACGGCGATTTTGGCTTCTACGGGAAAAGATTTGTAGTGATAGCGACAGGGTGAAACGATGCATCCGTGTTCTGGTTTATGGGGGTGACTTCGGCCTGCGATCGGACTCTCAGTAATTTCGAAGGAGATCGTTTTCTTTACATAGTCATATCCGGTCTTGTAGTGCGGTCCTGCCCAAAAGTCGACGGAGTAAATGCCAGGAATCAGCGGTGGCAAATCAATCTCTAGATGTACATCATGGATTCCCGGCGTGCCTTCAATAAAGCACTCGGTTTCGGGGAGTGCTTGCGCAATCGGTGAATGAGACTGGTGAAAGATATCTGCCGCCATGAAATAGCGACTACAGGACTGTGAGCACTCAATGGCTATATCACAGTGCAGCTTTATGCAGGGCTGTTTTCCGGAAAGCCTCGATTCAATTTGATGAATACGAATCGGGGACTGGGTGGGACTGTCATTGCGAGTCCATTTGGAGCAAACCTCAGCAACAGAGTGGTTGGAGTAATGCTCGATCGCTTCGATAACGGGCCCTTCAAAAGCCACATGTCCTTTTTCTAGCACAACGCCACGAGGACAGAGTGATCGCACTGCGGCCATATTGTGACTGACGAACAATACGGTACGCCCGCCTTTGGATGCATCTGACATTTTCCCAAGACATTTTTTCTGAAAGTTAATGTCACCTACAGCCAACACCTCGTCAACGACAAGGATTTCAGGTTCAAGATGAGCTGCGACCGCAAAGGCGAGTCGTACATACATTCCACTGCTGTATCGTTTGACTGGCGTGTCCAGAAATTTTTCGACTTCGGCAAATGCAACAATCTCGTCAAACTTTTTCAGGATTTCGCGGCGGTTCATTCCCAGAACGGCGCCGTTGAGAAAAATATTTTCACGACCTGAAAGTTCAGGATGAAAGCCGGTGCCAACTTCCAGAAGACTAGCCACCCGTCCGTTCAGGCAGATGCGCCCACGGGTGGGCTCGGTGATCCGACTGAGAATCTTGAGCAGGGTACTTTTGCCGGCACCGTTGCTACCAATAATTCCAATGACATCTCCAGGGTCGATGTCGAAAGAAACATCCCGAAGCGCCCAAAACTCTTCAGTGTGGTCTCCCGAAACAATCTGACGACCGCGCGCCAGATTCAGGGCCTTGCGGCCAAAACTTTTTGCCTTTTCGCCAATGACATCGCGCAATGCAGTGTAGCTTTCTGCAGGCTTGGATTGATGTCCAATGAGGTAGGACTTGCCAAGATTCTCAATCGAAATGATGGGTGGCATGCGTGCTTTAAATCGAGTTGCTGGATTCTAAGACGTTACTGGATCCCGAGCCATTGTTTCCTGAGTTCAATATCTGCCGTGCGTTAGATGAAATCTGCAAAACGGCTCTCCATCCGGCGGAACTGGCGAATACCAAACCAGAGAAAAAAGGCAGTGATCCCAAGACTGGTAAGAAATCCAGGCCAATAGATAGAACTTTCTCCACCGAGAATACACCAGCGGAATCCATCAATCACCCCAACAATTGGATTCATGGAGTAAAGGAGTCGCCACTTCTCAGGGATCACACTGCTGCTGAATCCGACTGGCGAAATATAGAGGCCAAATTGAACAATGAATGGAATCACATAGCGAAAGTCTCGGTAACGCACGTTTAAAGTGGTAATCCATAGACCGGGGCCAAGGCTTGCGAGGAAGGCGATGCCGACAAACAACGGCAAAAGGACAATCTGCCATCCCGGTATAAATTGGTACCAGATCATCATTGCGACAAGAATGAAAAAGCTGATCAGGAAGTCGACAAAGGCCACCATGATCGTGGCGGTCGGTACGATAAGACGGGGAAAGAAAACTTTACTGATCAAATTCGCATTGTTGACTAGGCTACTTGAAGATTCGGATAACGCAGTGGAAAAAAATGTCCAAGGAAGCATTCCTGCAAAAACCATCAGAGCATAGGGTGCATCACCTACCGTGGGTAATTTTGCAATTTTCCCAAAGATAACGGTAAACACGACCATCGTCAGAACCGGGCGGATCACAGCCCAGGCAATGCCGATCACGGTCTGTTTGTAACGGACCGAAATATC
>MPMF02273192.1_pt1 | contig 19005 bp, 15 predicted proteins | sample 1617271 | NCBI WGS metagenome assembly MPMF02 (sample SAMN05944812, study PRJNA350692) | marine metagenome | biome: marine; feature: ODZ; material: water; isolation source: 120 m water sample prefiltered with 30 um filter, filtered on to 0.2 um... | place: Pacific Ocean | collected 2012-04-09... | reverse complement strand
TCAAGGAAGCACAGCGCTCAGGCCGAAATACCTCTTAATCAGTAGGTTGTGGGTTCGATTCCCACTCGGGTCACCAGGGGCAGTTTCACCAGGCAGGCAAACTGAAGCCTGTTGACCCAACGGACCGCGCAATCACGCGATAGGGCAACCGGAGTGCGGGGGCTAGGCGAAACCCCCGGATAGTGCGTGTACATGCACCTAGGGGCGAGGTCGGCTGCGGGTCGGTCGCGGGGCGCGGTGGAAAAGGGCTAGCCGCAAAAGCAACACTATGAGTTGATCGCCGCTCCGAAGACGAAGCTGAACGCGTAGTAGCGACCGACGTTGCCCGTGCTCAAGAATCGACCCGGGCGACACGGGCTACGGCCCATCAACGACGCTCGGGATCAGGGGCAAATCGCGGCTCCGGGGCACGTCCACGGCCGCGGTTCGTCTCTCGCCATGGCTGGGCGGACCTTCCCGATCCGACCGATCCACCGGCGCGTGGGCAGCGGTCTAGAATTGGTTCTGAACCGGTACCGCTCGACCGGTCCTGAGTGATTCTTGGGCGGCGACGCCGACGGCCACCGCGCGGGAGCCGTCCACGATGTCCGGTTTGGGCGCCTCATCGTTTTCCAGCCATTTCGCCATGTTGTGGAAGTAGGCCACCAACTCGCCGGCATGCCCTTCGATCGGGACTCCGGCGAATTGCAGCGGTTGAGTTTCCAGCGTTGTGTGCTCAGATTCCCCATCGACCCCGATGTCCAGTCCGATGATGGTGCCCTTCGTCCCGTAGATCTGAACATGCTGATGGATGTCGTGGGAACTGTTGACCGAGCCGCACATGACCAGGATTCGTCCCAGGGCGCCGCTCGCGAATTTTAGATTCAATATCCAGATGTCCTCGATGGGATAGCCGGCGATCACCTCTGAGTTCCTGGCGAATGCACTTACCTCCACGACATCGCCGGCAAACCACCTCAGGCAGTCGATCGCGTGGGCGCCGCCGCCGAACAGGAACTGCTGTGGGGCGGTGACCCTCCAGGTGGTCCGCTCACAGATGCTGCGAAGATCGTGGATGTAGCCGGTTTCGATGAAATTGATGCGGCCGATTTGGCCTTCGTCCACTGCCTGCTTCGCGGCAGCGACCTTCGGCAGCACCCGCCAGGTCTGCGCCATCACGAATTTGAGTCCGGTTTGCCGGACAAGCGCGGCCATCTTTTCGCAGTCCTCAAGGGTCGTGGCCAGCGGCTTGGTGCACACGATGTGCTTGCCCGCCTCCAGCGCGGCGATCACGTGCTCGGCGTGCAGGTGATCGGGAGTGAAGACGCCGACCACGTCCACCTCGGATCGTTCGAGCAGCTCGTGATAATCGGTGGTCGCGAAGGCCACACCGGGTCCGCCGGTCGCCTGCTCAAGGAGGTCCGGGTCGAGGTCCGCGACGGCGCGGACTTCGATCGGGCCGTCAGGGTCGCGGTTGAGGAGCAACGCTCCCTTCCCGACGCCCAGTCCGATGATCCCCAACCCAATCTTGTCCATTTGCTCACCCTTCTTCCGACGGTTCCCCGAGCACGCTCTGGCGTCAGGCGATGATAGGACAGCCGTTCTCACCCGGGCGACTTTAGAAGAACGGCGATCCAGGCGCCATGCGATCCGAGGTTCGTTGACTGGCTTCCCGCCGGCAACAAGTGGGGCAGGCCGACGCCAACATCGGGCTGCGATCTTGGCAATTTGCATGGTGACGCTAGCAACGTCTACTCGTACCCGGACCGGTAGCCGATCCCTCGAACCGGCCCCATCTACCCCAAATGTGCGCTGTCTTTGTGCGCGACAGCGTTGATGCGTATTGGCCCGACGCCGCGATCTGGTCGAACCTTCGTGTTACCCCTTCGACGCCTCAGATAGTCGAGCCATCCGGAAGCGAGACTGATTCGACGAGGAGGGGGGCGTTTGGCCCGTTCCTATTTGAAGGTCAGCCAGACATGAGGAAGGCAGCGTCAGGCAGGAGACAGGGCTAGGTCGTTCTCGCCTCCTCTTGGCAACGGTCCGACTGGTGCTACCCCTTGATCATGGATTCAGATGGACACATACTGCTGGCGGATCTTCGGCCTTATTCAGGCCCTAATTTGGAGAGTTGGGTAGCGAACTCGCAAGTGGACTAGACCTCTTATCTCGGATCGGCGTAAAACGGTTTCACAGGTATTAACCGCGACAGCCTGGCCGAGATAGCTCAGTCGGTAGAGCAGTGGACTGAAAATCCATGTGTCGCCAGTTCGATTCTGGCTCTCGGCACCAACTACTTCGACTCGGCCTACTCCAAACCTGTGCAGAGCGAGCTAGCGGCTGGATTCAACCGCGAAATGTAGCACCGGATGTAGCAACCCACCGGCAGCGTCAGGTTTTGCGGGAGTTGGGGATTGGTGCGATGATGGCGCCCACAGAATCTGCTCGAACGGTCCGGGAGGGTGACGCTTCCGGGCCAGCGGCCAGCCGGCGGAGGTTACGATGGCGCGCCTATTCGGTCGCGCGTACACGGCCTCCGAGCTGCTGGAACGCGTAGGAAACGTCTCGCAGGTTGCCGGAACCCGATCGTATCGAATCACCGGTGGCGCCGCCGATAGCGTCAGTGCGATCGATGTGTACACGGGATCGGGATTCATGTTCACGGTTCTCCCCGGGCGGGGAATGGACATCAGTCACGCCTCGTACAAAGGGATTCCCCTGGCTTGGATAAGCCCGTCCGGAGAAGTGTCACCTCACGCCTACGAACCAGCCGGGTTCGGCTGGCTGCGCACTTTCGCCGGCGGCCTATTGACTACCTGCGGTATGAGTCACGTGCTGGATCCGGCCACCGAAGACGGCGTCGAATACGGGCTCCACGGGCGGGCTTCCACCTTGATTGCCGAGAACGTCGCGACGGAAGGGTGGTGGGAGGGGGACGAATACCAGCTGCGCGTCAGGGGTACGACCCGCGAAGCCGCGTTCTCCTCGGAGCAGTTCGAACTCGTCCGCACGATCTCCACAAAGCTCGGGGCCTCCTCCTTCAAGATCGAAGACATCGTCACGAACATCGGGCGCCGGCCACATACCCACATGTTCCTGCATCATGTGAACATTGGTCATCCGCTGCTTGGGCCGGATACTGAGCTACTGGCCACAATGCGCGGGTTTCGGGTGCGTCCCGGCTTCGAACAGGACGCGGAGGATGACTTTCTCCACTTCGGCCCGCCGGAGCTTGACTACCCGCCACGGGTCCTTTCCCACTATCCGGTTGCCGACGCCGACGGTTACGCCTCGGCTGCCCTGATCAACGAGTCCCTAGATTCGGGCCCACTGGCGATTATTCTCCGCTTTCGGGTGGACAGCTTCCCGTTCCTCATGGAATGGAAGCTCCTGGATCGGGGCGACTATGTAGTGGGAATCGAGCCGAACAACGCCGGAATACTCGATCGCCTGGATGCCCGGGCCGCCGGGGATCTGCGGGTCCTGGAGCCCGGCGAGTCGGTTAGCTACGACAATGAAATCGGCATACTCGACGGATTAGAGGAGATCGACGAATACCGCGCCCGGGTGGCCGGTGTCATGGGAGGAGATTAAGCGACGGCCGAGCGTTCAATCACCCCCCGAGGAGCCAGCTGATGACCGGCTACTGTGCAAGTACTTTCCCCCTCAGCGCGTTTCCCCTGGACCAGTTTCTCTGTGACCTGGCGGCAAACGGCATCTCCTTGATTGAGCTGGGGAAGAAGCACTTTGAGGAACTGGACGCAGCGACCGCGGCCAACATTCAAGCCGAGACCGGACTGCGCTTCAATTCGACGCTGACCACCGAAGACATCGCCATCCCAGACGGTCTTGAGAAGCAGATCGCGGTGCTCGATCACGCCCGCGAACTCTCGTTGTCTTCGGTAAGCGTCTCGAGCGGCGGTCGAGAGGACGCGACCGAAGCCGAGATCGAACTGATCATCGACCGTTTGAGAATGTTGACCGGTGAAGCGGAGAAGCGAAATCTGACCCTTTCGTTCTATTCGCACGGCGGATGGATGGCCTACAACCTGGAGCGTTGTGAGCGCATCTTCAACGCGATCTCGTCAGACAGCTTCGGCTGCTACTACTGTCCCTATCACTTTCAGGTCGCCGGTGACGATCCGCTCGTCGCCCTTGAAAGACTTGGCCATCGCCTGTCCAGCGTCTACTTCGACTGCGGGGGCGACCCGGCGACGGGCAATACGGACACGCCTCTATGGGGGGCAGATATCGATTACGGCGCGGTCTGCCAGGCGATTAAGCGAACCAACTATTCGGGAGAGATCATGCTGATCTACTTCGCTCAAGATACCGACACGCCGGGTCCGACAGTCAAAGGCCTGCAAGCAGCGCGCGCGGTTGTCGACGGGTTGATGGCCTGATCCGACCGGGTGGGATGACCGGTCAGGCGAGCGCGGCACCCAACCAGTGAACTAGACGGTCGGCCCTGGTGGCAGCCGCGCGGAGGACTAGAAGTCGTTGAATATTTTGGCCGGCTGACCGCTGGCCACCGAGTCCCACGCGGCGGAACAGACGGCAATGCACTTAGCGCCCTCAATCTCATCAACGCTCGGTCGCATATCCTCCAGCAGGCACTCCTCGAAGTGGCGCATATAGCGGAGAACCTCGTTGCCGTGCCCGGGCTCGGGTTTGAATTTCATGTTCCATTCCGGCTGGCCGGCGAAGCGGTCGAACACGGCCGTGTCCTCGACGAGGCTGCCCTTTGTGCCATAGACCGAAAGCCCGTTCATAGGCAGCCGTGGTGGCTCCACCAACCCGTACACCGCCAGGATCCGTCCGAGCACTCCGCTCTTGAATTTCAAATTGATGAAGAAGTTGTCCATCTCCCCATTTGGGTAACGAGGGTCCATCCCCGATTCAGAGCTGTAGCAGAAAACCTCCTCGACATCGCCGGCCACCCAGCGGAGTAGATCGACCGGGTGGCAGACGCATCCGTACATGAAATCCTGGGGGGCTTCGAATCGCCAGGGAGTGCGGTCAAAGACGGGCCGCATGTCGTGGACGTAGTGCGACTCGGCGAAGAGCAACTCGCCAAGATCGCCGCTGTCCAACAGTTCCTTGGCGGCCATGAACCGGGGGACGAAGCGACAGGTCTGTCCAACCAGGAATTTCAGGCCGGTGCGCCGGACCAGGTCGACGGTTGCCTTCGCCTCGTCGAGGGAGACGACCAATGGCTTGGTGCAAATGACATGTTTTCCAGCCTCGAGAGCATCACTCAGGTGCATAGAATGCAGATGATCCGGACTGTAGATGCCGACAACATCGATGTCCGGGCGGTCGAGGATTTCCCGGTATTCGGTGGTCTGGAACAGGACTTCGTCGGGATAATCAGCGGCGATTCGGGCGACGGTGTCTTCGTCCACGTCGCAGATTGCCCGGACGGCGAGAGCGGAGTTCCGGTCGGCGTTGATACCCAGTGCGTTCCGCCCCATGCCGAGGCCGATTATCCCCACCCCGATCGTCTTTTTCCCTGCTGCCATTGGATTGAGCCGCCAATCTCTCGTCATGGTTCGAGCCCGCCGCATTGTCTCGGGCAGATCCTAGGCGACGAAGGGGGCGGAGCGCAGAGCAGAGGGCCGGCGATTCAAGGCAATTCGGCAGCGCGAGGGAGGCGCGGGGAGATGATCGGCCGACGGCGGAACAACTCATCGGCGCGCGTACAATGTCGGCGAGCAAATGAGAGGAGGCAGGGCCATGGAAGTTGCGACGAAGCCGGGGACCACGACCAGAGATCGATATCGATTGGCGAGAGATCGCGGCGCCGGGTTCTTGCTTGCGCAGGTCCGCGCCGACGGTGGCTTCGGTCCGGAGGATGGGGGCGTGTCCGAGTACTACAAGGTGGCTTCGGCGTTGCACGTCAGTGGCGAGAGCCGGGCCGCCAACCGATTGTGCACGTGGATTCGCAAACAGGGCTTGCGACCAAACGGTGATTTCGGGCCGCGACCGGACGACATGCTGGCCTACGCCTACGCCTACTACAACTCCTGGGCGGTAATCGGCGCTCAGCGTCTCGGACACTACGACATCGCGCTGAAGGGCATGGAGTTCCTGATGGAATTCCACGACCCGGAATCCGGTGGATTCTACTCAAGCCCGACCGAGCGTTCGGCCGACACGCTGCAGGACATCTGGGTGGTGTGCGGCGCGGGCCGGGCGGCGCTGGCGACGGGCAGAATCGAAGTGGCCGTCGGGGTCGGCCGGTGGCTGCGAGACCTTATGCGGCAGCAGCCCAACTTCCCCAACCAGCTCTACGGCGTAATGAGTCGGTCGCGGGGGCTGATCACTGAGCCGGACCCCGCGGACGAGATTCGCTACGTCTGCAACATGGACGCGGAACGGGACCAGTTCTTCTTCAATCCCGGCATTTCCGCCGGGCTACTGTGCCGGATTTACCAGGCCACCGGTGAGTCCGAATGGTTGGATCTGGCGAAGGAATTCATGCGGGCGGCCGAAATCGCGAACGACTACCTAATCCGGCTGCTCCGGGCCGGCAAGGTCGCGTGGGCAGCATCAAATCTCTACACCCTGACCGGCGAAGAACGCTACCGGAACCTAGCGATTCGGGTGGGCGACAACATCGTGGAGACCCAGAACCAGGAAGGTGCCTGGGACGGACTCGCGGGGATGGTAAACGACGCAACCGCCGAGATGACCTACTGGCTTGACCAGCTGTACCAACACATCGGGTGCGATCCCGAGTAGCAGTCGCACAACCGGTGGGCAGGATTGCCACAGTCCGCTAGGGCGTGGAAAGACCCGATCAGGCGGCCCATGCGGACCGGCCGCCGGGCCGCGGTTCGGGTTCGTCAAAGTGCCGGTCGGGTGGGCCACGGCGTGTCGCCCCATCCCCAGCACAAACCACGGCGGACTAAATCAGGGCAGGAAGATACCGCCGTAGCTTGGGGCTCTAGAACGGGCGGATAGCGCCCTCACCCCGTAGGTGGCGCTCCTCTCGCCGGTATAGACAGGTGGTTAGCTTGTTCATAACGAAGCTTCATGAACAAGCTCCCAAACCAGACCAGCGTAATCCGCATTGATCAACGGATTACTCGGCGGGCGTTCGTTAGCCGACTCTTCCGCAAGCTGCCCCTCAAAACACAGGGGGCATGGCCCGGACGATGCAACCGTACCGGTACTCAGCTAGTATGCTTACACTGTGCATCCTGGCTTGGTATTGGCCGGGGTTAAGGAGTGTCCGGTTATGGGAATGGGCAAGCTAAGTCGACGGGGAGTGCTCCGTGCCTTTGGGATGGCAAGCGGGGCCGCCGTTCTGGCGGCCTGCGGCGATACGCCAGTCGAAACCAAGATTGAGATCAAGGAAGTTCCGGTCGAGCGTATCGTCGAGGTTATCAAGGAAGTTCCGGTCGAAGTCGAGAAGATTGTTGAAGTGGCTCCTCAGGTTCGGGCCGCGGAGATCACCTTCTGGATGCAGCAGTGGGACGACGGCGTGGCCGCCTTCCAGGGAGCAATTGATTCCTTCCAGGCGGAGAATCCCCACTACACGGTTGAAATGGTCCCGATTGGGTATGGCGACCTCTTCGCCAAGTTCTATCCGTCCATCACAACCGAGACGTCAGGTGACGTCGTTTACAGCTACAGCGACTGGTGGTACCCGATCGATGTCACCAAGGTTCTCCACCCGATGACGCCGACTCTACGGAGTCGGGCGGAATTCAAGGGAATCTTCTTCCAGGCTGCGCTGGACACAGTTACGTCTCTAGATGGTGAGTTCTACACCGTACCGTTGATCTGCGGGATGGGCGGTCCGATCTGTCTGATCGATGCTGACCGCGCCGCGGACGTGGGGATCAACGTCGATACCATGACCGAGACGTGGGACGACCTGGAGACTGCATTCCAGATCGCGACCGAGCGGGATGGCGACCGCATGGTCACAGGAGGCGTGGAGATTTCCTGGGGTCGGCTGGGGATGTGGGTGAATGCCATGATCCAGCAGCTGGGCGCCCAGTACTACAGCACTGACTCCGAACTGTTTGATTGGAATACCTCCGAGGCAGCGGCCTCGGTCCAATTCATCACGGACGTCATTCGCAACTACGGTTCTCGAGAGCTGAGCGCGGACGCCGACGGCAACGCGCTGGCAAAGGGCACCCATCTGACCGAGATCAATGGAATCTGGAAAGTTTCCAGCTACGGAAACGCATTCCCCGATCTCAATCTCGTACCCAAGCCGATGCCGGCATTCCCGGGTGCCGAGTCTCTCGTGTACGAAAGCGATCCGGTCGCAACCATCACGATTCCCAAATTCGTCCAAGGCGACAAGCTTGAGGCTGCTCGGGCATTCATGATCCACCTCTGGCAGCCGGAGAATCTCGCAGCATTTGGCAATTTCTATTCTGGAAGCCATTCTGTGAAGTCGGTGTACGACCTCGAGGCATACACCAGCAGCCCATGGGGACGGATTGGTTCGCCGTTCATTCCCACCGAAGTGTGGCCGTACATCAGTTTCCCACCGCACCACGTTGCGGCACTCCCCGCCGAGTGGGCGTCGCCGCTTGAGAAGGTGACCTTCGACGGAATGGCCGTCGATGACGCCACCTTTGATATGCAGGACCGCACGTCGCTGCTCAACAAGGAAGCTCTCGATCGCTTCAAGGCCGGCTAGCCGGCGGTATTGATGCCGACCGCGGCGGTGGTGGCCCACTCTAGGTCCACCGCCGCCGGGCCGGCATCGCTCTTATAGGGCATTTGAACGACTGGGGGGGACACTGTGGCACTAAAGCAATCGAAAACCTTGGTTTCAGCCGTCCCGGTCCGGTCCCAGCGATTTAGAATGCCGAGTTCCTTTGTTCTTTTCGCGGCCATCTCGAGCCTCGCTTATTTCCTGATCTTCTTTCTGGGGCCGTTCGTCGGCTCGGTGGTCATCGGGCTCTTCAATTGGGACTTGCTATCGACCGCCGTGTTCGTTGGTTCCGGCAACTTCGAAACCATGGCAAACGATGATCTGTTCCTGAACGGTCTCAAGGTCTCGTTCCTGTTCGTTGCTGTCGAGGTCCCGATTGTACTTGGGCTGCAGCTGGTACTGGGGGCCACCTTCGCCAGGATGCGCATGGCTCCGCAGAAGATCTACCTGACGATGTTCTTCCTACCGGTGATCACGCCCTGGCTTGTGGCAGTCATGATGTTCACGTTCCTGTTCGACTCGCACGCCGGACTCCCGGCGGTGTTCGAAGGGGTTTTCGGAATACACGTGATCAATCCGCTGGCCTCGCCGAATACGGCCCTGTACGCGATCGTATTCGTAACTGGCTGGAAGTTTCTGGGATACGGCGCTCTGCTCTTTCTGGTCGGCATCAATGAGATCCCTGAGCACCTTTACGAAGCCGCCACCATCGATGGCGCCGGGGGCGTAAAGCAGTTCACCAAGATAACGTGGCCATTGATCTTTCCAATATTGATTGCCCTGTCAATTACCAGCTTCATTGGTGCCCTCCAGATCTTTGACCCCTTCTTCATCATGACCGAGGGGGGGCCTTCCGACTCGACGCGTACCTTTTCCCTCTATCTCTATCAACAGGCCTTTGACAATCTGCGCTTTGGCTACGCTTCCGCGATGGCCTTTTTCATGTTCGTCTTGCTGCTGGTGGTTTCCATCATTCAGCTTGGAATTGGCAGGTCCCGATGGGAGTACTAGGCGGCCCGGTCGACTCTGGCGACGGCGCTGTCAGCATCGGCGATCGGCGCTCCCGCTCCACAGTCTTTTCGAGGGCTCGCCGGAACCTATCCAGCTGGCTGATAATCATCGGCCTACTGCCACTGGCGATAATTGTGGCAACGCCGTTCGTTTGGATGTACCTTTCTTCATTCAAGACCCCGGCGGAGATCGTCGCCCGTGAGGTTACCTGGTTTCCGTCTGAGTTCTATTGGACGAACTATACGCAGGTTTGGGAACTGGCCAACCTGGTGCGGGCCTACACGAACAGCATTCTTGTTTCCTTCGTCGCAGTCGGCATCGCCGTGTTTACCAGTGGCATGTGTGGATTCTTGTTCGCGAAGAAGAAGTTCTGGGGCAAGAATGTTCTGTTCATATTCATCCTCAGCACGCTGATGGTCCCGTACCTAGCGATATTCATCCCCTCGTTCTTCCTGTACGCGCGGTTCCTGGGCCTCAAGGACACTTATCTCTCCCTAATCCTGCCCCACATCTTCACGCCGTTCGGGATTCTTATCACCCGCCAGTTTCTGCACTCGATTCCCAACGAGTTGATTGATTCAGCCACGGTGGACGGGGCGGGTGACTGGAAGGTGTTCTTCTACATAATCTTGCCGCTTGCCAAGCCCGTGCTGGCGGCGATTGCTATCCTGCAATTCCTCAACGCGTTCAACGAATTCCTCTGGCCATTGGTGATGATCGATAACCGCGACCTCTTCACACTGCCCCTGGAACTCAGGTTCATCAACTCTGCCCAGTATCAACACCCGGGGCGGATCTTGTCCGGCGCGGCCATGGCGCTGACGCCAATTGTCATCTTCTTCCTATTCTTCCAGCGTCATATCGTGAAGGGGATTTCGCTCACCGGACTGAAGGGCTAGCTCGACTCCGACATACGCGCATCGGAATCTCGGTCAGTCCTCCGGGACAGGAGTCTGCCCGCTGAATAGAGAAGGACGAGCAAGAATGAGTGCAGCTATACGTGTTGGCATCGTCGGTGCGCGCCGGGGTCCGTCACTGGTCGGCGGATTCAGGGCCATCGCCGGAGTCGATGTCACCGCCATCTGCGACATCGAGCCACGCTTCCTCACCGAGCAGGCCGATCTCAACAAGATCCCCAACCGTTTTGCGAGCTACGAAGACATGCTGGAAACGGATATCAACCTGGTTGTCGTGGCGACCCCGATGCACCTTCATGTGCCGCATTCGCTCGCCGCGCTGGCCGCCGGCAAGCATGTGATGAGCGAGGTCACCGCCGCGGTTTCCGTTGAGCAGTGCCGGGAACTTCTTGAAGGTGTGGAAGCGGCCAGGGGTTCCGGCCTCAAATACATGATGTCCGAGAACACGACCTACCTGAAAGACAACGTCCTGATCAAGAGCATGGTCGACCAGGGGGCCTTCGGCGACATCTATTATGCCGAGGGGCAGTACATCCACGACATCAAGAGTCTGCATTACAACGAAGATGGGTCGCCGACGTGGCGCTCCCGGTGGCAGGTGGGCGTGAACGGCTGCACCTACGGAAGCCACAGTCTGGGCCCGCCGCTAGAGTGGTTCAAGGACAGAGTGGACACGGTCGTCTGCCTGGGAACAGGTCGTAACACCGCGCCGCAACATATAGCCGAAGACAGCACCACGATGTTGTGTAAGACCGTTTCCGGCGCCCTGATCGAGGTCCGCGTCGACATGCTTTCCAACCGTCCCCACACGGCCACCTACTTTGCGCTGCAGGGTACAAAGGGATGTTTCGAAGGCGCCCGCGGCCTGGGCGACCGACCCAAGATCTGGTTGGACCGGTGGGGAATCGGGACGGACCGCCGGGAAAGTGTTGACGCCGACCCTTACCAGTGGAGACCTCTAGAAGATCTCGAAGATGAGTTCCTGCCGGAGATGTGGCGGAATCCGCCGCCCGAAGCCCTCGCCGCCGGCCATCAAGGATCGGATTACTTCATCGCCCGGGACATCGTTGGCGCCATCCGCGAGGACCGGCAACCGCAGCAAGATGTCTACCGTGCACTCGATTTCACCCTCCCCGGTTTGATGTCTGAAAAGTCCATAACTCTCGGAGGTGCGCCGATCAAGATCCCTGATTTTCGATCCGGCGAATGGGACTAGACCGACCCGGCGCGGTGGTGGCCGGCGGTCCCTGGGCAGACCCTCATCGACCCATCTACCACTTCACCCCTGACCGGGATCGGTATCGACTGAATGATCCCAACGGGTTGATTCAATGGAAGGGGCGGTACCACCTCTTCTACCAGTACAACCCGCACGGCCCCTACATCGACAACACTCACTGGGGTCACGCCGTCAGCGATGACCTGGTGCACTGGGAGCATCTCCCAATCGCCCTCGCACCAGCGCCGAACGGACCCGACTCCGAGGGTTGTTACTCCGGGTGTGCGGTCGATAAAGACGGTGTCCCCACGGTCATCTACACGGGAATCGACCCGGAGCGCCCGTGTCTCGCCACCGGCGACGACGACCTGCTGACCTGGCAAAAGCACCCGCATAATCCAGTCATCGACGGACCGCCGGACGGGCTGGAACTGGTGGGCTTCCGGGACCACAGCATCTGGCGCGAGGGCGGAGTCTGGTACCAGATCATCGGCGCGGGGATCGCGGGCGTTGGCGGCGACGCGCTGCTCTACTCATCGGTGAACCTGCTCGAGTGGGAGTATCTCGGTTCGCTGATGGCGAAATCGCCGCGAGATCGCGGGACTATGTGGGAGTGCCCGGATTTCTTCCCGCTGGGCGACCGGCACGTGCTGCTGGTATCCCGGCTGCCGCACCTGATGGGTGGCGACATCTGGAGGACGCGCGTCCAGTGCATGTCTGGCGGTTTCGAAGGCCACAAATTCAGGCCTATCCGGACCGATGTCTTGGACGCGGGCGGCAATTTCTACGCGCCACAGACGATGCTCGATGACGCCGGGCGCAGACTCATGTGGGGCTGGATCACCGAAGGCCGAAGCCGAACCGCGCAGGCGATCGCGGGATGGACCGGCGTGATATCGCTGCCCCGCATCCTCACCCTGGACGAAACGGGGTGGCTGATTCAGGCGCCGGTGGGAGGGACGGACGTGTTGCGGACCAATCATATTCACGTCGACGGTATGGACATCCCGGCCGGAGCCATCGCAATTGATGGGCTCCGCGGAGACTCGCTTGAGATCCGAGCGAGATTCGAGATCGCGGCCGCCACGACGTTCGGCCTGGGTGTCCGCTGTTCCCCCGATGGTGAGGAACAAACCACGATCGAAGTCGACCTGGAGCAGCAGACGTTGACTGTGGATCGCACCGAATCAAGTCTCGATCCCGAGGCTCTGCTGACCAGGGAATCGGGTGCCTTACGCTCCCCCGCGGCCGGCGATGAACTCGAGCTATGCGTCTATCTGGACCGGTCGGTGATTGAAGTCTTCGCGAACGGCTCGGCGGCGACCAGCCGCATCTATCCGATGCGGGCCGACAGTCTCGGGGTTAGCCTGTTCGCCACCGGAGCCGGCGTTCGGCTGACAGAGTTTGATGCTTGGGAAATGCGTTCGATCTGTTGAGTAGCCGCTGTGCCCCCTTCAAGTCGCCGTACCCCATACCTGGAGTTACCCATGCCATACGGTGAGACAAGGATCTTCGCTACCGGCTTCGAGTTTCCTGAGGGGCCTTCGTTCGATCGCGCCGGTAATCTGTACATTACGGACAGCGGCCAACAGGCGATTCCGCGCGTCTCGACCGACGGTCAAACGTCCATTTTCGTGCGTAGTGAAGGCGGTCCCAACGGTTCGGCGTTTCACGCCAACGGTGACCTCTACGTTGCGGAGCCCGGAGCAAAACGTATCGTCCGGGTGTCGCCGGATGCTGAGATTCACGTCCTGGCCGAGAAGTTCGACGGCGGGCCATTCCTGGCTCCGAACGACATAACCTTCGATATGCGGGGGCGGGCCTACTTCAGCGATCCGGGAGACTCCAACGTTGACGATCCCTACGGTCGGGTGTTCCGGCTGGATCCGAGTGGCCAGGTGTATTTGATGGCCGCGCAAATGGCCTATCCGAACGGCCTGGCGGTGACGCCCGACGGTGGGCATCTGATTGTGGCCGAGACCTTCTCGGAAAAGCTCATCCGATTCACCCTCAATGCGGGCGGAGACGTGACCGACCGGGAGGAATTCGCCTACGTCGGAATGGGCAGGGAGGATGAGGTGGGCCCGGACGGCATGGCCTTTGACGAGGCGGGCTACCTGCACGTGGCAATCTTTGGCGGAGGGGTAGTGGTGGTGGTCTCACCCGACGGGGAAGTCGTGGAGCACCTCCCGGCTGGTGGGTTGCGGCCGACGAACGTTGCCTTCGGCGGACCGGACCGGCGCTCCCTGCACATAACCGAGACCGAGAACCGGATCGTCACCTCTGTTGAAGCTCCGCGGCCGGGACTGCGCCTGTTCGTGGATTCGTATCAGACCGACTAGCCGAGGCTCGCGCGCGCACTCATTCCGGCGACAACCGGATCGGAGCGCTTGGCGACTGTCCGATTCCGCAGTCTCCGCTAGACGCCCAATCGCCGGCTAGATAGTCGGAATTTGGACCGGTTCGAACTTCCCGGAGTCGAGCGACTTGATCGCGGCATCGAGCACGGCCATGTTCTGAACCGCCTGCACCGCGTCGCTGCGCGGCGCGCGGTCGTTCTCGATGGCGTCGAGGAAGTCCAAAACGCACGCGAGATTGGGATTCATACCGCCCGAAACCGGGACATTCAGAGGCCCTCCAATGCCCTCGACGCCCCAGTCGACATGCAGTTCAGCTTCCTTCCGATCCAGGCGCGCCAGACAGCTTCCCAGATCGCCATAAGCGCTACAGAAGGTATAGAACCCGGGATTCTGGCGGATGCCGAAAGTGCTCCAAACTCGCCCGACCGCCCCGTTCTCGAACTTCAGCAGGACGATAGCGTTGTCGTTGAGCGGAAACTCGGCCTCGCTGGATGCCTTGTTCTCGACGGCGCAGACCTCGACCACGTCACCACCCAGCCAATGGGCCAGGTCGATGGGATGCAATGCCCCCCCGAACCAGGGGTTCTGCGGATCGTCCGGATCGGTCCGCCAGGGTGTCGCCTTCCAAACCGGCCGCATGTCGTGGACGTAGCCGGCTTCTACCTGGAACAACCGACCCAGCTCGCCGAGCTCAACCCGCTTCCTGACGAATTCGTACTGAGCGACGAAGCGGAAGACATGGCCTACGGCAACCTTCAGGCCGGCCTCTCTGGCTTTGGTGGCCAGACCCGCGGCCTCAGCGGTATCGACGCCGAGCGGTTTGTCGGTCAGGACGTGCTTTCCGGCATCGAGGGCGGCGTCCACCTGCCCGGCGTGGATCTGATCGATGGTGTTCACGATCACGAAATCGAGATCGTCGGCCTCCAGTACGGATCGGGGATCCGACGAGGTGTCCTCAACGCCGACATCACGGGCAGTGCGAGCCAGTGAATCCGGTTCCTCGTCAACCAGGCGGACGAGGTTGACATTGGGCATGCCCGCCAGGGTCCTGGCCCAGAGCGGGCCGTGAACAGTCCGTGACCCCACGCCAACTACGCCGGCCCGGTATTCAACCATCTGGCCCCCTGTTTCGCGGGGATTGATCCCCGAATTCTAGAACTTGTTGTTAACTTTTACGACTTCGCCGGTTTCGACCGACTCGGCAGCGGCGGCGCAAGTGGCGACCGATTTGGCTCCGTCTCTGACATTCGGACTTGGCTCGACGTCGTTCTCAAGGCAGTCAGCGAATTGAGCCATGTAGCGAAGCACGGTGTCACCGTGACCATAGGCACCCAAGGTTTCCGGCGGGAAATCAAACTTGCCGACGGGCTGCCCTTCGATGTCGTCGTAGACGACGTTGATGTGCCCGCCCTTCAGGTCGGTATAGTCGGCCATCAGGGTGCCCTTCGAGCCCCAGAGGCCGATTCCCATCATGGGCATGGGCGGATGCACGACATCGTAGACGCCCAGCACCCGTCCCATCACCCCGTTAACGAACTTCACGTTGAGGATGAAGTTGCTCTTCATCTTGACTTCGGGCGTCAGGCCGGCGCGGTTCCCGTAGGCGTGCACTTCCGCGATATCGCCTACGAGCCAGCGCATGATGTCGAGCGGATGAGAAATCCCACCGTACATCATGTCCTGAGGCACGTCCCTGCGCCAGGGAGTGAACGGGAAGACGTGGCGCATGTCGTGAACATAGTGACCCTCGACGAGGATCAAGTCGCCGAGGAGGCCGCGGTCCAGTTGGGACTTGGCGGCGGTGAACTCCGGCTCGAAGCGCATCGTCTGGCCGACCAGAAATTTCACGCCTTTCTCGTCGACCAGTTTCACAATTCGCGCGGCGTCCGCGGCCGAGGTCACCATCGGTTTCGTGCACACTATGTGCTTGCCGGACTCGAGAGCGGCGGTGACATGCTCCGCGTGTAGATGATCCGGCGAATAGACCCCGATAACATCGACGTCGGACCGGTTTATGACCTCGCGATAGTCGGTGGTCCAGTGCGCGATGTCCCACTCATTCGCCAGCGCCTCCACTTTGGACGCGGTGCCTGAGCACAGCGAGCGGATCTCGAACGGGCTGTCTTCATCGAGGTTCAGGGGCAACATCGTGCTGCCCATGCCTATCCCGATTACGCCCACACCAATCGACTTCGCCATGGCGACTTCCTCCTCTTTTTCCTCAGGCCATCTGCCTCAAATGGGTTTCTGCGGGTGATCCCCTAGAAATCCAGCCGTACCTCTTGCGGTGAGCCGTCCGAGTTGACCGACGCCGTAATTGCATCGCCGACCGCGGTGATCCGGGCGCCGTCGATCTCGTTCACGGCCTGTGGTTCGTCCGCGAGAATCGAATCGACGAAGTTCCGTAGGACCCGTACCTCGGCGAACGCCCAGGCCTCCGGTACGAAATCGAGTTCCAGGCTCGGCTTGCCTTCAAAGTTGTCTAGCACGACCTGGTTAGGCACGAACGTGCCCTGGGTGCCGAAGACCTGCACGTAGACGTTGGCCAGGGGTGGTCGAACCGCTGGCGCCATCGCGATCCGGCCGATCGTCCCATCCTCGAACCGGGCGTTCAGCACGAACGTCTCGAACGTATCGGCTGGGTACCGGGGATCCAGTCCGCTGTTCGAGCCGTAGCCCCCGATCTCGACGATTTCCCCTTTGAGGAAACGCATGATATCGATGTTATGTGACAGGCCGCCGTAGATGAAATCCTGGGGTACCTCGTAGCGCCACGGGGTGTGGTCATAAACCGGGCGGAGATCCTGGTAGTAGTCGGCGGCGATGAAATAGATATCCCCGAATTCGCCCTGGTCGATCAGGCGCCTGATCGCCAGGTGGTTCTGTGTAAAACGCTGGGTCTGGGCGGGCATGACCCGCTTTCCGGTGCGCCGCACGGCGCTGATGATGTCCTCGGATTCCTGGTTGCTGATGCTCATCGGCTTGGTCACGAGTACATGTTTGCCGGCTTCGAGCGCCTGGATTACCTGGTCTCGGTGCAGATGATCGGGCGTGTAGATGCCGACGACATCGATATCGTCACGCTCCAGCAGAGCATCAATCTTGTCGGTCGCGTACTCGACCCCGAACTCCTGTCGAGCAGCGTCGGTGGCGGCCTCGACAAGGTCGCAGACTCCGCGCACATTGGCGGGAAAATCTGCCATGCTGTTGATGCCGAGCAGGCTTCGGCCCATCCCGAGCCCGACGATTCCAATACCCAGTTCGGCCATCGTATACCCTCTCCCCGTAAGCCCATTTCCGAGGCTTGATCCTCAGGTGGGTGCGAAGTCTAGCAGATACCCCAGGCACCAGATTCGAGCGCCGGTGGCCGGATTCCGACCCGGGTCATGCGGGATCGGATTGGGTCCACAAACTCCTCAGTGTGTCCCGACAAGCCGCCACGAGTTGATCGGCGGCGCCGGGTTCGTAGGGTGAGGTCCTGACCTCATAGCCTCCGAGCGGAAAGGCATCGGCGGTCGGCAAGTAGCCATAGTAGCCGTTGGAGTAGCCCGAAAAGGCAGTGTAGGGCGCCGGTGAACCCTGCCGGATATCTCTGCCGATCTCCGCGAAGGGCTCCAGCGGGGTTGCCACCAGCGCAATAGGACCCAGCCGAATCGCCTGAATCCAGATTTCGACTTTGCCTCCGCCAAAAAGTTTTGCGTGGTGGAGAGCCAGTTCCGCTCGACGCGCGGGCCAGGCGGCGGCGGTGACCTGATCTACCTCGCCGGTTGCGCGGGCCCGCACCAGGCTGGCCTTCAATCGGTCGAAATCGGCCTGCGCGTCCGGTACCGGCGGGTAGTCCCTAACTGGAAGGTCGATCGAGGAGTTGACGATCGCCAGGCTGTCGTCGGAGTCCCCGGTCGGTTTGTCTTTGTATATCCCAAGTTCGGCTCCGGACTTGAGGATCCGGACCAGCTCCTCCGCACGAGGGACCGGATCGATGTCCATGCGCACTCGGGACGCCTCGATGCCCAATTTGCGCCCGGCTAGGCGATAGACATCCACATCATCGACGAATCCGTTGACAGGGCCGACGTTGCCGGTGGCGCCCTGAAGAAAGAGGCAAAGTCCGCCGATGTTCTGCTCCACGGTCTGGCGCATGGGGCCGGGAAAATCGGGCGTAAGGGAGCGGCTGGGTGGACCGATGATGGTGCCGTGGCAGGCATAGTTGACGATCGTGGCCAGCGGGCGCCCTTCGAGGTCATCGAGACCGACAACCAGAACTTCGCGGTCGACGTAGCCGTCCCAGTTTCGGCCGCAGAAGAGCTCGCCGTCCGGGAGAGCGGCGCGGCGGTTGATGTTGATGCCGCACTCGCCCCGACCGGCGCCTACCCGGACAGCTCGCATGGCCCTCTGCGCCTGCGACGCAGCTTCGGCGACCAGCGCCGGGAGCGCGGAGGTGTAGGGCGGAATGAGCTCGTCGCCTTCATTCATCCAAGTGAAATCGACGATAGGGCCGGAATGGGTGTGACTGTAAGAGAGGCGGATGTTCATCGGCTCGATGCCGGTGGCTTCGGACACCGCATCGCGGACGGCACTATCGAGAGCGGGCATCAGCCAGATGGTATCGAGATCAATTATCGCGATCCGGAGGTCGCCCAGGGCCAGCACCAGGGCGGTGCAAAATAGGGGCATATCCACAGCCTCGGCCCGCTGATGCGCCTGCGCTCCCCAGCCGGCGTGGGCGATGCCGACCGGCGGGGTTATTTCTGATCGGCCGACGCCGGCTTGAAGGTCGCTCATTGTGTTCGCTCCCGCGGATGCTGCGCCGCCACAGTGCACTCTGTTCGATAG
>MPMF02076742.1_pt1 | contig 19088 bp, 12 predicted proteins | sample 1617271 | NCBI WGS metagenome assembly MPMF02 (sample SAMN05944812, study PRJNA350692) | marine metagenome | biome: marine; feature: ODZ; material: water; isolation source: 120 m water sample prefiltered with 30 um filter, filtered on to 0.2 um... | place: Pacific Ocean | collected 2012-04-09... | reverse complement strand
CTCCTCCAGGAGCATCTATTAGTGTAGAGGCCTCTGAAATCTTCTTGATTTGTTCATAAGCTGCTGACGCATTGCTTTCGTCTAAGTCGATTCCATTTGCCTTGGCGAATGCGAGCACTTCTGAAGGCCCGCCATTGATAACTTTCTCATAGGCTGCTTTGTCAGCGGTAAGCTTCTCTAAAATGCCGCTCTCAAGCAATCCCTTTAGCTTGTCGTATGCCATGATAGTGATAAGTCAATTGCCATCGTTTATGTTAGAGGCTTCTCGTGCAAAATCAATCTAGTAGGGAGACGGAGGCGATAATCGTTACACTTGAGCTCATCTTTTCTTACAATGAAAGGCGAGCTTGTCTTTTCATTCTAGGTAGATCATCTAAAGCTGATAGGAAAAAATGCTTAATCAATATCCAAAAGGTAAATATGCGATTGAAGAATTATTTGATAAATTACGGGTAAAGGCTGTATGGATAATGTTATAACGATGAATTTTTGAATTCTTTCTCTAAATGTGACTAACCCAAGCCTAGCTTAGACTATCCCAACGTTTTATGAAGAATTCGGGGGGATTGAGGCTGCAAACTTACTAATATCAAAGCATGAAAACTACAAATCTAACTCTTACAAGTCAGAATAAAATAAAGGAAGCAGTCAATGCTCTAGGGATAACAACATCGAAATATAATATTGCCTTGAAAGGTTTTAGCCATTGCTTGCTTTGGAATACTAAGTCGGATCGACTTCTTCTATTGGATAAAAGCAAGGCTATGTACCATTTATATGGCAACGTAAGCGGGAAAATCAGAGAAGATGGCGTACTTAATAATCAAACAATTACTGAAACTACATTGATGGATATAGCCAGTCATATGCATTTAGGATTCTTGGTAAATAAGCAATGCTCGGAAATCAATAGTGAGATTGAGGAAAGCAATAAGGAAAGAAGTGACACTACCTCTATGACTATTGTCATTACATCAACTCTTGGATGTAACTTCTCTTGTTCTTATTGCTGCCAAGGTGTAGAAAAGAAATTCAATTCATTCAGCATAGAATCGATCAAAAGGATAATTGAAATATGGGAAGCATCGGCTACCGATAAATTAAACTTAGTATGGTACGGTGGAGAGCCATTGTTGAATACGAAAAAGATAATAAGTTCATCGACTAAGATAAGAGATATGGTTGAGAGTAAGGGATGTAAGTATGAATCTGAAATGCTAACAAATGGATATCTACTTGATTTCGATAAAGCCTTATCCTTGATACGATCTGGCATAAATACATTTCATATATCCATAGATGGTTCAAAAGAATATCACGATGGGAGCCGCATGCTGAGGAATGGAGCCCCTACATATACAAAGATAATGGACAATATTGATAAGCTAAATAAACATAAAGGATTAAATATAAGAATCACTGTGAGAATTAATATCATTCCAGATGAATTGCTTACAAGTCAAATAGTCAACGACCTTAAGTCTGCTGGTGCTTCTAATTGGGGGAAAACAAAATTTTACCTCGCACCAATAGAAAAAAGGGTTGGAAGTGATGCCAAATCAGAATTGGAATTCAACGATTTCGACGTATTTGCAAGGATGTATAAAGATTTTATAACTCTCTGCAAAAATAATAACATTAGGTATTTATTGCCTGGATTTAGCAAGGGAATATGTACAGCAACCAAGGAATTATCAGTGGTTATGAATCCAGATGGTGAATTGCATAAGTGCTGGGATACTGTGACAGATAGCACAGAGGCCGTCGGCAATATAAATTCGCCTATAGATGAAATCTTGGGATCTTTAAAAAAAAATCATTGGACAAGTTTTAACCCTAAATCCAATGAATACTGTTCGAAATGTCGTTTGTTACCAGCATGTGGCGGGCACTGTGCGATCAAGCATCGAGATATCACTGCACATCCTTATCATCATTCTGGTTGCCCAATACTAAAGTTTATTTTGGCCGATTACCTCTTGGAAAAAGCCCGTGAAAAGGGGATTATTAGTCAAGATCTAATAATCGATTTTGCAGACTCAAAAATAGAATTACCAGAGCTCAGATTTTCGTAATCATTGGATTCTTTTCTAAACTTTGTTTTTTAATGTAGACTGCCTTCCCACTAATAACTATTCCCAGATCAGAATAGATTAAATATGAAAAGATAATCAGAGCCGTCAAGCATGCACTACTGGACAAACATGTTACGACGAGGCTTACATGAGTTGCTTTCATTGAATGCCTAACCTATAATTAAATAATTGAACACTGGTTTGCCACAATCCAGCGATTCTGAATGCGATCTGACTTCATTGCCGCGCTGACTTCAATAGCAATTTCACAGTTGATTTCGGTACCCGCTCTCTCTCTGGAGTTGACTAATGATTGCGATAATGCTCAATTAGGTTTGCACCATAAACTTCTCAATGAGCTAGTTGAATCTACAATTATATCTAATCCAACGATTAGATCAGAAAAGCTATTGTTTGAAGAATCGAAAAAAAAATATGATGCGATGATCTCTACATTATTTCCATCATTATCTTTTTCTGCCCAACCGGAGCAAAACGTAAGCGAATCTGGATCTCAAACAACTTATAATGAAGGTTCTGGCTACACTAAATCTAATTACTCATACAAATACAATGAAGCTCCAAACCTGTCAGCAACTGTACAGCTTGATATAATCAATCTTCCTAAATATAGCAAAATAAAACATGCATGGGAAAACCAAACTGCACAGCAATATTCATATTTAAATAGCAGGAGTAATATTATTTTGTCACTTGTGAACAGGTACTTGGAATTTCAAGGAGGCAGTCTTGTTATTGATAAGCAAAGGGAAGTTTTGGATTTAATTATAAGCTATACTGAAAAGAAAAAGAAGCTATTAGAAGTTGGCTTTGACAACTTACTAGATTACAATGCGCAATTGTCTACATATAGATCTACACAGGCCAGCTATAATTATAATGTTGGTAAATTAAAAAGTGTTGTTGAGGCTATAAAGAAGATATCATATATTGAACTTGACGATAAAGATAAGATTCCCCTGCCTAGTCCTAAATGTATGACGAGATTACCAACAAGGAATGAACTGGCTCGAGAAATTGAAGCGAATTACGAGCCATTAGCGATTTTAAAGTATCAGTCTAGTGCGGCCTCAAATTTATCTAATGCTAGTAAGTTCAAGTACCTGCCATCATTAGCTGTAGGATATCAAACAACCTATTACAAGAATACAGGGAACTTGAGTGGCTTCAGTGGTCACACAGGAGAGAGCTATTCAAACTTAGTCAGTTCTCCTTATCTCCTCCTTGAATTCGATATTAATTTGGGTGGGGAGGAATATAACAACAGTCAGGCGTATAAGCTACAATCTAAAAGCCTGATTTCAAAAAGAGAAGATCAATATAATACGGCTATAGAAAATCTAGACAATAACCTCACTTCGCTAAGAATACAAAAAGAAAATTATCAGTTATACAAAAGTACCGAGAGAGACTCTGACTATGCTTTGAAAATTTCTGAGTCAGCATTTGACTCTGGATTCGTAGATAATTCTATATTTTTAGACACGCAAAACTACTTGTTTAATAGCATAGCTAATGCAACTTTAGCAAATATTCAGGCTTATAAGGCATATTACTCAATAATGAGAATGTCAGGTCACTTTATTGACAAGCTTGATGAACTCACTGTTCAAAAATCAACAACCCAAAATTAACCACTTACATGCCAAACAGCAACTCCGAGCTTACCGCTCCTCAAAAAATAATCCAGACAAGGCTTAGATATCTATCTTTCTCAATCATCTTAAGCTCTGTTTTTATCGTTTTGTGGGGTGTCTTTGCTAAGTTACCGACAAATTCATATGGCCTCGCATTTATACTTCCTGCATTTGATGTTGAATCAATAGCATCAAGAATAGATGGCCACAGCAAGCTACTCTCTACCGATCAGTCATCTAAAATATCCAAAATACTCGCGGAAGTCGAAGAACTCGATATAAATCAGCGTACGGTAAAGCTTTTTGCAGAACGTACTTCTGGCAATGATAACCTAAAAACTTTAAGGCCTGAAGTGTTTGAGAAAGCAATGCTGTATCTAGTAAAAGTTGAAGAACTTATTGCTACACTTAGTTCGTATAATGCAACACCAAGAAACAATAGAAAAACCACCAAAATAACGTCATTAATGAACGAAAAGAATAATCATAATGAAAAAGATACGCTTAAAAACGTAGCAAATCCTTGTTTTCTATCAAATCGACCAATTTATTATATATCTAATAATGATGATACTACTAATCTTAAGACACACCTTGATAAGGCTATGTCAGCCTATCTGAAAATTACAACCAGCTTTAAGAACCTTACTTTACTTCAGCAGTCAGAGCAAGAAAGGAGTAGTGTCCTCTTAAAGCGAATTAAAACAGCTAATGATTTATTTTCTAAACAAGTTATTTCTCAATCTAAACTCCTTTCTATTCAAGATGATTATTTGAATTCAAAGAAATTAGTAAACTCTTTAGGCGTTGACCGTCAGCACATACTTTTAGAATTAATTAGTTCATATGGCCTATTGACATCGTCTTACAGTAATTTCGTAGATAGAAGCTTGTACAAGAATTCAAAGCCTTTATGTATTATCGAGAGAATCGCTCCAGACAAATCATTTGTCAATGCAGGCAGTCTAATTGGGATAGGAATCCCTCAAAAGTTATATAAATCCAAAAGAGCTATCACACAAAAAAACTCTACAAGTAGATACACATCGAATGATTCTAAGAATGAATCATCTTTTTCTACAATACCTTTTTTCTACTTGGCCAACCAAGATAAGGGAATAATGGTTGGCAATTCAGCAATAGTATATCCAAGGAATGTTCCAAGAAATACATTTGGTGGTATTACAGGCAAGGTTATAGCGGCGAAACGTGTTGTAGCCGACAAATCAGCGATAAATTGGATAGTAGGTTTCCGTCACATCAAACCTTACAATCAAAATTCAAGTTTAGATACTATTTACTATGGCTTGATAACTCTGGATCATGCCAATACGGCTACAGGATTTCATTGGACTTCCGGTAATGGACCCGACTTTCCTCTTTTACTTGGTACTGAAAGCGATGTTCAAGTAAGGGTATCTAGTACAGCCCCAATCTCATACATAATTCCATTTTTCAGGACATTAACCGGGCAAGCTCAATGAAAAGGATAAAGCTATCAACATTTCATCAGGTTGAAAGTGCTGAGTGTGGAGCCGCTTCTTTAAAGATCCTACTCGACTATTATGACTCAAGAATTACTATTGAAACTGCAAAGCAGGCTATCGGTATAGGCCGAGACGGCTCTTCTGGTCGAGATATCTGTAGAGCATCATCAGAATTTGGCTTGACTCTTCTACCTTTAATGGTTTCCTTTGACGAAGTCAAATCAGAATTAGAGGCCCCTTATATTATGTTTTGGGGTAGGAACCACTGGCTTGTAGTAGAAGGGTTTAAAAATGGTTACCTTTATGTATCCGATCCTGCTAAAGGTAATGTTAGATATCCAGAGGAATTTGCTCACAATTATTTCAGTGGACTGGTACTTATTCCCAGTAACTTCAATGAGTCATTCAGGCGATCTGAGCAAGTCGATCCGAACATCAACCTATACTCGTTATTTAGTTCCTACTTTCCCTCAATAGTTTTTAATTTAATACTTGCAATAGTATCATTGATACCAGAGATTGCATTCGCATTGTCTCTAGGTGTTTTTACCGAAAATATTGCTACTAACTCTATTGATCAATCCGTATTAAGTCAAGCGTGGTTACTTTCATTATTGAGTGGGATGTTCATAGGATTTCTGATTTTGCGACTATCTATATTGCGTCTTATTAATAAGAATTTGTTCCTTCGTGCTTCACGCTTTTCAATAACAAAACTGATTTCAGCTCCTATACTTTTCTATGCTTTAAGATCAACGGGAGAGCTAGCAGATCGCGTTGCGAGGTTGACATCTTTTGCAAACGATACTACAGCAAATTTTATTCCAGGTATTTTCAATGTAGCAAGAGCCACTACTGCACTTGGTATACTATTCATTATTGACTTTAGGATAGCAACATTTGCGCTGACTATATTTCTGCTCAGTTCGATTGTAGTTCTACAACTAGCACAGACGTCTATAAGAGACTCGGCTGTCAATGAAACCTATCTATCCAAATGTCTTGGAATATTGGTGGATATTATAAGGTCAAGTGAACTTGTAAAGTCTACTGGCACTGAGTCTATGTTCTTCCAGAACTGGGCTGGAAATTTTGCTCAATATATATCTTCATCCCAAGGGGTCGCAATAGTCAATGCGAACATATCTACCATCATTCAGATGTCTACCTATGGTTTATCGATAGGAATTCTTTTTATTTCTGCCTTTCTTATTATGGATGGTTCTCTCAATCTTGCTGCCTATACCGCTTTCCTTTATCTCACAACTATTGTTACAGAGAGCCTTTCTTCTTTAACATCAGCTCTATCTAGTTTCTCAAGTATAAGTGGCTTTAAATGGAGGTTGAATGATACTTCACAGATACAATCTGATCCATTCTCGTCCATTAGTAATTATCATCTTCCAGTTGATGACTCGGAACTACGTGCTCACGAAAACGATTTATCAACTGTAGAGTCCACATTAAAAGTAACTTCTGAACCTATTGATCAGACCAACACAGCCTCTCTAATTAATCAGAATCCCGATCTCCAGATTAATGGTTTGGAATTTTCATTCCCTGGAACAACTAATCCTGTTTTCTCGAATATAGATTACAGTTTTGCAAATAACTCTATAACATCAATTATTGGCCCGAGTGGATCAGGCAAATCAACTTTGGCCAAAATCATCTCAGGCCTTATCCCTCCTACTGCGGGCAATGTAACCCTAGGCGAGCATACTTTGCTTGAATTAGGACCATCTCTCTCTCACTCGCTGGTATCATACGTACCCCAGGATTCATTCCTTTTCGAAGGCTCATTACTTGACAACCTTCTTCTTTTTGATGATACTATTAATCAATCTTCAATCGACAATGCTATCCGCAAGACAGATTTGTTAAATAGGCTTTCTGTACCAAGAGACATGAAATCTTTCAGAATAAAGGAGAGAGGCACAAACTTAAGTGGAGGTCAGCGTCAATTAGTTGAACTTACTCGTGCGCTAGTTAGAGATCCAACTTACATTATACTTGACGAAGCGACTTCTGGTTTTGACAATAAATTAGAACGCTTTGTCTTTGAATCTCTTTCACAATCAAATCTATCAATTATATCTATCGCACACCGCAAGACAGCTTTGGACTTTTCAAATCAGATCCTAGACTTGGCCAATTACATCTAAAACCAAAACCCCCAGATTGATTTAATCTTCTAACATAAGCTACTATGGATTTATTCTCTGATAAATTTGCATTTAACAGAAACCAGGCCTTTGAAGAGTTCACTAAATTATTAGATCCGGAATCTGAGCATAATCTTAATAGTAATTATCACAGATCGCAGCAAATTAGATTATTTGAATATCTTTTCGAACTTATAGGACAGCCTAGGCCACGTGTCGTGTTCGATGACCCTAATATTCTTCAGGCACTTATTAAAAATGATATTGCCTTTAGATTTGTGCAAATAAGTCCATTAGATCTTGATTCTGACTTTGGTATTATTATTTGCCTCAATCTTTCCACTAATCAGCCTTATCTTATCCATAGGGAATCAAACAAGCTAATTTCTTTCTCTATAAATGAAGATGAAGATTCTCTGCCTCATGCTCAAAATATAGAACCAAAAGAAGTTGCAGCTCTTTTTCATTCTTCAATGGATGTTGGCATACAAATATTTTCACAATTGCCTTGGTCGCTGAATATTCTCCGCCTCCTTAAATTTGTCTTTTTCAAACGCTCTCCCGAGTTACTTAGCATCTTTATAACAACATTGGTAATATCCTTTGTACAGTTGCTATTGCCATTCTTTACGGCATCTGTTTTTGGCAGTGTTGTCCCTTCCGCAGACTACGGCTATTTCTTTGCCCTAATTGTTATACTTATACCCCTTTCATTCTCTCTTTTTACAGCTTCATTAATACGTTCACGTCTCCTTGCACAGTTAGAATCTCTTATTGATTTTAGACTTCAAGCAGCATTGGTTAATAGAGTTCTTAGGCAACCATTACACTTTTTGCAAACATTTACAGTCCCAGACTTTGTATTACGTATACAAGGCCTTACACGCATAAGGCAAGGCCTCACAAATTCCGTTTTAGTCTCTCTTTTTGGAGTGGTTTTTGGCTCACTTAACTTTGTTTTGATGTTTTTTTATCAAAGCCGATTAAGTATTTATATTCTTTTAGTCTATATACTGTTTAGTTTTTTCTTTTATAATCTATCAAAAAGACAACAGCGTCTTTCCAAACAGGTACTGGATTCAAATGCAAGCGTGTTTAATTCTACAAACCTTTTACTTGATGCGGTACCTCAGATCAGATCTACCGCCACAGAATCATTCTTTCTCTCACGTTGGGCAAAAAAAGTACGTCTTCAATCAGAATTGAATTTTAAGACTCAGACGATATCAGATGGTGTACAAACCCTTTCTCAATCTATATACCAAATTACAATGTTCTTTCTAATTTTTCTAGTTGCTATTGACTACTATTCTTATTCCTTGAATCCTTCTTCTGCTTATCACTCTATAACTGGACTATTCCCTTATAATATTTCACAAGCAGGTACTTTCCTGGCATTTATTGTAGCTTATACTTCATTTGATAGTTACTATTCGTCATTCATGATTAGTTTGACAGACAATATAGTTGACAGTGTCGCTCAATGGTCACGCTCATCTCCTTTGATATTTGAAAGCCCTGAGCTCGGATACCGTCCAGAATTGCAATCAGTAACTCCATCTGGGCTCATAGAATTCAATAATGTAACTTATTCTGTTGATGACAAACTAATACTTGATAATTTATCCTTGGTTATAAAACCTGGTCAGCAAATTGGCATAACAGGCCCTTCTGGAAGTGGCAAATCAACATTTATCAGGCTTATTAGTGGAGTAATACTTCCTGATAATGGGAATCTTTTGATAGATGGTCACGAAATTCAAGAGATCAACCTTAAAACCCTAAGATCTGCTATAGGTATCGTTACTCAGTCAAGCATCATCCCTTCTACTTCGATAATAGAATTTCTCGCACCATCTTTCTCTTATACTGAAGATCAGGTTTGGCAAGCATTGAAACTATCGTGTATCGATGACGAAATAAATTCCATGCCCATGAAATTACAAACAATACTATCAGAAGGTGCATCTAACATCTCTGGCGGTCAACGTCAGCGACTTTTGATTGCTAAGGCCCTTATTAAAAAGCCCTCACTCCTACTCCTCGATGAAGCGACCAGCGCTCTTTCTGAGGAAACTCAGTCTCTCCTGATTGAGAATATAACGAACCTAAATATTACCTCTTTGTCTATCGCGCATCGACTTGAAACTCTTAGAGGCTGCGATAAGGTTTACATCTTTGCTGACGGTGCAATTGTTGACGAGGGTACATACTCTTCTTTGTCAGCGGCTGATAGTTATTTTTCTGATTCACTTCATTGACTTGTAAATTTATTCAATTATTATTATATTTACCTCCTTTTGTGTAATCTCTTCCCTCAAGCTTTCGGCTTCCAGATCCTAAATCGCCTTAATGTTTATAACTTTTTTGAGTAATTCTGATTGTTTCTTCTTCGCCCAATTGTCAGGTGTATTTCGTATTCGTATGTTTTCCTCAAGTATTGGCTTTGCAATATGCCTTGGTCTTGAATCTATATACGGATTTTAGTAATGCTTTCTTTTGGACTGGATGATTTTAAAAATGTTTAAAAAATCTCTTGTTGCTCAAGGCTTCTAACTTGTTCTCTTCAATCACGCTTCATTGATTTTTAGGTTCTTTCTGGCATGAAATTGTTTGGTCTTAATCTGAGCTTTAGATCTCAAAGCTTTGTCCCTTTGCAATTTCCTTCCTCGCAACTAGCTAAACTTGCATCTCGATCTGACCTATCTCAGCAAGGATGGCCCAGCTCTTCTACGACTCCGATGCCGATCTCGGCCTACTCAATGGCAAGACCGTCGCCATCATTGGCTATGGCTCCCAGGGCCATGCCCATGCCCTCAACCTCAAAGACAGCGGCGTTGATGTGGTAGTGGGCCTATATGAAGGCAGCCGCTCCGCCGAGAAGGCCCGCACCGATGGACTGGAAGTGCTCAGCGTCGCTGATGCTGCCGCCAAAGCGGACTGGATCATGGTGCTACTGCCGGATGAATTCCAGAAAGACGTTTATGCCAAGGAGATTGCCCCTCATCTGAGCTCGGGGAAAGTATTGAGCTTTGCTCACGGCTTCAATATCCGCTTTGAGCTGATTCAGCCACCAGCTGATGTCGACGTGGTGATGATCGCTCCCAAGGGACCCGGCCATACCGTGCGCTGGGAATATCAGAATGGGCAGGGCGTCCCAGCCTTATTCGCAATTGAACAAGATGCCTCCGGCCAAGCACGTGCACTGGCCATGGCCTACGCCAAGGGCATCGGCGGCACCCGAGCGGGCATCCTCGAGACCAACTTCAAAGAAGAAACCGAAACCGACTTGTTCGGCGAACAAGCCGTGCTCTGTGGCGGGCTCTCAGAGCTCGTCAAAGCAGGCTTTGAAACCCTTGTAGAAGCTGGCTATCAGCCTGAGCTGGCCTACTTCGAATGCCTCCACGAGGTGAAGTTAATCGTGGATCTGATGGTGAAGGGCGGCCTCACTGCCATGCGTGATTCGATCTCCAACACTGCCGAATACGGCGACTACGTGAGTGGGCCAAGACTGATCAATGCTGATACCAAAGCTGAGATGAAGCGCATCCTCGCTGACATCCAAGACGGCACCTTCGCTAAAAACTTTGTCGCCGAATGCGAATCAGGCAAACCTGAGATGAAGAAGATTCGCGATCGCGATGCCGCCCATCCAATTGAGCAGGTCGGAAAAGGTCTTCGCGCCATGTTCAGCTGGCTGAAAACAGCCTGACCCTGGCCATTCTGCTGGTTATCACTGCAGCAGGTCTCGACCTGCTGATCGGTGATCCGCGCTGGTTTCCCCATCCTGTTGAGTTGATGGGATCTGTGATCAAACAGCTGCGCCATCTTGCCGAAGCGATCGCCGGGAATCGCCCCGTACTGCTACGTGTTAGCGGCGTTCTGATCACCGCTGTGCTGGTCAGCGGCAGCGGTGCCCTGGGTTGGGCGATCGAACGCCTCGCCCTGCAGGAGGGCATCGCCCCAGCCTGGCTCAGGATCCCCATCCTGGTGATCGCTTTAGCCAGTACCCTCGCCGCCGGCAGCCTCCGCCACAGCATCTTGAAGGTGTTGAAGGCGCTGCCCACAGACGCGGGAGGAGACCTGTCTATCGCCCGTCTGCAGCTGAGCTGGATCGTCGGACGCGATGTAACCCAGTTAAATAAGCAGGAGATTCTGAGGGCTACCGCTGAAAGCGCAGCCGAAAACGCCGTGGATGGCGTGTTTGCACCGCTGTTCTGGATGCTGATCGGTGCTGGCCTCTGGCAGGTCTCCAATGCATGGCCAGGCCCTCTAGCTCTGGCCTGGAGCTTCAAAGCCTCCAGCACCCTTGATTCGATGCTGGGCTATCGGCAGGGAACGCTGCAATGGCTGGGCACTGCCGGAGCACGACTCGATGACCTACTCACCTGGCTCCCCTGCCGCCTGGTGATGCTCAGCCTGCCTCTAATCAGCAAGCCTTGGCGCCAGCTGCCGGCTCTGGTAATTGCAGCGGAACAGGACGGAGCCTTGGATCACTCCCCCAACGCCGGACGATCCGAAGCGATCTATGCCCACTGTGCCGGGGTGCGAATGGGCGGACGCAACCGATACGGCAAACGATGGGTGGACAAACCATTGCTGGCAATCGATCAACCGCCGGCAGACCCAGATGCTCTGCAGCGTATCCTGGCACTCACCGGTTGGCTTGAACTGGTCTGGATCATGATTGCGGTGGTTCTGCTCTAACCAAGCCAATGCGAATGAGCTTCATCACCTCCACAGTTCTGCTGCTGCTGTCGGTGCAGATCCCTGCTGAGGCAAAAACCACAAGAACCTTCAGCGGTTCCAATCCCGCCGAAGTGGAGAAGAACGCTCGTAAGGCCGGCTACAGCTATCCGGAAAGCGAGATGAAGTGCTCACCTCGTTGCAACCAGCGCTGGGCACAAGACTAAACGCTTTGCCTCAGTAGGCACCGCGATCCATAGGCAGCAAAAGCACACCAAAGGTGCGCAGAATGATCGCCAAGTCCAACATGAATGAGCGCCCCCGGGCATAAGCAAGGTCAAGCCGAACCCGCTTGGCATAGCTGAGATTGTTGCGACCACTCACCTGCCACAGACCAGTCAGCCCAGGGCGTACAGAAGCAACTTCATGCATAAACTCCCCATAGCGTTCAAGTTCTTTATCAACGATTGGTCTAGGACCAACCAAACTCATTTCACCACGCAACACATTCAAAAACTGAGGCAGTTCATCAAGGCTGGAGCGACGCAAAAATCGACCGATTGGTGTGATCCGAGGATCCTTGCGAAGCTTAAAATCACTCTCAAATTCAGCCCTCATCGAAGCAGATTTAACAAGCAAATTTGCAAGGATATCGTCGGCATCTGCTCTCATCGTGCGGAACTTGATACAACCAAAGCGTCGATAATCACGACCTACCCGTCGCTGCACATAAAAAACAGGCCCTGGTGAGCTGAGTTTGACCAGCAACGCCAAAAGGAGAAAGACAGGAGAGCCCAGGCTGATGACAGCAAGGGAAAACACCACATCTCCAGATCGTTTAATCGATCTCCCCAAGCGACTCTGCTGCCCAATCAATGCATTCGCAGGCAACGTTGAGGCTGGAGCTGAAAGCACCTCAAGATGACGACGAGAAGCCCCTCGGCCCAGGGCTCTGCTACCCCCATGAAACACAAAGCGCCTGGAGGCCAATCTCATGATCTCTCCAAGCTGAACGCCTACTCAAGATCAGGATCGAAACTCTAAAAGCTCCACAGGGTCACTCGCAGCAACGGCACAGGCCTGCTGATGTTGTTGCCAGGCCTGACGCAGTGCCGTCTCAAAACGCGACGCAAAAGCTTCCGGACGGAATTGTTCTGCGCAAAGGCGTCCGACTTCAGGGGACAACTGGCGCCAAAGCTGACGTTCCTCAAACCAGGCAACCGCCTGCGCGACTGATGCGACTGTCTGTTCAGGAAACAAGACCCCTGTTGGGTAAGGCCTTCCCGCCGCCGCACAACGCACGGTATCGAGCAAGCCACCCCTCCCCAAGCCAATCACTGGTGCACCCGCTGCCATGGCTTCCACTGGTGCAATTCCAAAGTCCTCCAAAGCGGCATAAACGAAGGCTCGGCAACTTGCCATCAAGGCCTCAACCTGCGCCTGGGTTTGACGACCTAGCAACTGCACTGTGGGACCTGCCAACTCTTCTAGGAATGTCCGCTCCGGTCCATCACCAACCACCAACAGTGGCAAGCGCAATCGATTGAAGGCCTCAATCACAAGATCCACTCGCTTGTAAGGGACGAGGCGACAAACACAGAGGTACTCATCATTGCGAGGCTGATCCCAGCGGAAGCGATCCACCTTCACCGGTGGGTGCACCACCTCCGCTTCACGCCCCCAGAAGCAAGCAATCCGCCGCGCTGTAAAGCGGGAATTGGCCAACAGAAGATTCACGCGCGCACCACTGAGCTGATCCCACTGCCTGAGAACATGCAATTGCCAACGGATCAACGGCCCCAAAGCGCTTCGTGCCAAGGCCGAGCGACGCAAATAGGCATGCATCTGATCCCATGCATAACGAACGGGAGTGTGCACGTAGCTCACATGGAGCTGCTCAGGAGAGGTGAGTACCCCCTTGGCCACAAGATGGCTGCTGCTGATGACCAAGGGGTAATCACCCACATCTAACTGCTCAATCGCGAGGGGCAATAAGGGCAGGTATTGCTGCACATGGCTCACTCCCCAAGGGAGATGCTGAATCGGACTGGTCTGAATGGCGCGACCTTCCAGCCAGCTTCCTGGCCTAAGGCTTTCTCCATCAACCAAAGCTGCCAAGTCTGGTTGACAGCCCAATCTGCTCAACAGAGCATCGATAGATTGCACTACCTGCTCAGCCCCCCCCACGGCACGGGGCGTGAACCACTCATGCACCAAAGCAATCCGTTTGGGCAAGTCTGCTGGGGCCTTGCCAGCCATAGCGGATTGATCCTCAGTTCATCACGAAGTCTCTCAGCCGATTGCAGCAAGAGTGCTGCGTTCCGAAGCTGGGGTAAGCCCACTTGAAGCATGCCGATCAATTCCCTCCTTGAAGATGCCCTCAATCAACCTGCGATTGGTGAAACTGGGCGCTTTCGCTGGCATGCCACTCCCGTGGGCATTGCAGCCTTATGTAGACAACAAAATGCCCCACTCACCCCCCCCTTTGAAGATGCACTAAAAGAAGCTCTTCAAGTCGGTTTGGACCTAAGTCGCGAAGAGAGAGAATTCCACCAAGTCAGCCAAGGCCTTGTGCTTCTGTTTCACTCCTGAACGGAAGGCCTAATAAGCAACTCCCGCAAGGCTCGATAATGGAAACACGATTCCCCGCCAAGCCACTGGCTCAATTGCATGCCTTGGCAGTTCTGGATCGATCGCGGTGGAACCTTCACAGATCTTGTCGGAATCAATACGGCTGGAGAATGCGTTGTCCGCAAGGTGCTCTCGGAACAGCCAGACCAGCCTGGTGATCCAGCCGTCCGAGCGATCCGGGAGGTGTTGGAGCTCAAAGCAGGACAACCAATTCCCATCGGCTTGATTAAAGAAGTGCGCCTCGGCACCACCGTGGCCACCAATGCCTTGCTTGAAAATGCAGGAGAAGCGGTTCTTCTCTTCTGCAATCGTGGTTTCAGAGATCTGCTCCGCATCGGCGATCAGCATCGGCCTGAATTATTTGCTCTACAGATCCGCCGCACGCCCTTCCTGGCCCGAGCCGTGATCGAGGTGCCAGGCCGCCTCGATGCCAAGGGGCAAGAAATCGAACCGATCAGCTTCGATGCAGCCCTAGAAGATGAAGTGCGGCGGCATGCCAAGGCAGGCTTGAAAAGCTGCGCCATTGCTCTCCTACATGCCTACCGCAACCCCGAACACGAACTGCACCTGCAGGACTGGTTAAATCAGCTGGGATTTAACTCCGTGGTTTGCTCCCATCAGGTTTGCCCCCTGCCACGCCTGGTGCCCAGAGGACAAACCACCCTGGTGGAAGCGACTGTCTCACCAGTACTTTTCAAGTATCTAAACCAAGTCCGCAAGGAACTCGGGCCGTCAACACGTCTACGCATGATGGGCTCAAGTGGTGCATTACTGACACCTAAATGGTTACTCGCTAAAGACACAATTCTCTCCGGACCCGCAGGAGGGATGGTTGGTGCTGTCGCCGCAGCACGAGCATCAGGCCTCGCCCAACAACCTCTACTGGGCTTCGACATGGGTGGGACATCCACCGATGTGTTTCATGTCCCTGCCGGGCAACAAGAGGGAGACTGGCAGCGCAGCCCTGAAACAGAGGTGGCCGGCCAGCGCTTAATGGCGCAGAGGTTACCAATCCACACCGTGGCAGCAGGTGGTGGATCAATCATCAGCAGTGATGGCGAACGGCTACAGGTTGGGCCTCGCTCAGCTGGTGCTGACCCCGGACCAGCCTGTTACCGCCGTGGCGGTCCACTGACGATCACGGACGCCAATTTCTTGTTGGGTCGCCTACAGGTGAACGAATTTCCAGCGCTATTCGGCCCATCAGCGAACCAGCCCCCAGACCTATCAGTTGTGCAAAAGCGCTTTAGACAACTAGCGGAGACGATCGGCAGCACACCAGAAGACAGCGCAGAAGGTGCCTTAGCAATCGCTATCGAACGCATGGCTGATGCAATCCGACAGGTCTCGTTACTACGCGGTCATGACATCCGTGGAGGCGTGCTTGTGGCCTTCGGAGGGGCCAGTGGGCAGCATGCCTGCCGGCTAGCAACTCAGCTAGGACTGAAGCGAGTGCTGCTTCATCCCTTAGCGGGTGTGCTCTCAGCCCATGGGATCGGCCATGCCCGTCAACGTCAATTACGCGAAAGGTCTGTGCGTGAACCACTTAACGAAGACCTATTGGACAAACTTCAGCAGCTCATCAAGCTGGAACAGACGCAAGCAGAACAACTGCTGCAGGAATCAGGAGACCTTGCAAGTGCTGTTGATTCAGCTCCACCAAAGCGTTGGGCCCGCATAGAACTGCGCTACGCATCCAGCGAACAAGGCCTGACACTGTCACTGAAGCCAACAACTTGCATCAGGGATTTACAAAAGGCATTCGAGGTCGCCCACCAACAGCGCTTTAGCTATGTCCCTCCTCGCAATCAGCCTTTAGTGGTGGAAAGGCTCGAAGTCGCAGTAGTAGCACCCGCATCCCCAAGCGATCAAGGCCTATCAAGTCCAGGTGACGTCCAATTGCATACGCCTCTACCACGGGGCGAGCATCAACATGCTGAGGTGCATTGGCCAAATCTTGGCTGGCAGCAGGTGCCCCTCCATCATCGCGATCGTCTGGTAGCAGGGTCTGTAATAGAAGGGCCAGCGCTGATCTTGGAGGCTACAGGTTGCATCGTGCTAGAGCCCGGTTGGCGAGCAAGCGTGGATCAGCAAGGAGCTCTTGTACTCGATGCCATCGCTGCAGATTCAGTGCTTAACAGGCAACCTGTTGCACTGGCCAAGCAAACGCCAGATCCAGTGTTGCTGGAGTTATTCCATCACCGCTTCATGGCCATCGCCGAACAGATGGGAGAACGACTACGACAAACCAGTCGTTCAGTGAACATCCGCGAACGACTGGATTTCTCTTGCGCCTTATTCGATCACCAGGGTGCACTCGTCGCCAATGCCCCTCACATTCCGGTTCACCTTGGCTCGATGGGTGAATCAGTCGCCGATCTTCTGGCACAGATTACTGCTAGCGAACGCGGACCACTGCGCCCAGGCGAGACAGTACTCAGCAACGATCCCTTCCACGGCGGCACCCATCTGCCAGACATCACAGCGATCACACCTGTGTTCACCACAAGCGACAAGCCAAGCTATTTCGTCGCCTGTCGTGGGCATCATGCCGATGTGGGTGGACTCACGCCCGGTTCGATGCCGCCCTTTAGTCGCAGCATCAAAGACGAAGGACTTCTCCTCCGTAACGTGTCTTTTGTGATCGATGGTCACCACGACCGAAAGAGCTGGGAGCAAAGGCTTCACAGCGGCAACATGCCGCCACGAAACCCAACCGAATTGCTCGCCGATCTACAAGCGCAAGTCGCCGCCAACCAGTTAGGCGTTCAAGAGCTGACGGCTCTTGTAGACAGCACAGGTGATCGACAAGTCAACAGATACATGGCCTATGTACAGGCCAATGCGGCAGAAGCGGTGCGCAAGGTGATCCCAACATTGAACAATCGCGCCTTCTCAGTAGAGCTCGACAATGGCGCAAAACTTTGCCTGCAGATCTCAATTGATAAGCATCAGCGCACAGCAAAGCTGGATTTCACTGGCACCTCAGCCCAGGGCTCTGACAATTTCCAAGCTCCGCTGGCCGTAACAAAAGCAGCGGTGCTTTATGTCTTCCGCTGTTTAGTGAAGGAAACGATCCCACTCAACGCCGGTTGCTTTGAACCGCTTGAACTGATCGTTCCCAATGGCTGCTTGCTCAACCCGCAGCCACCTGCAGCAGTCGTAGCAGGAAATGTGGAAACCTCCCAAGCGCTCTGCAATCTATTGTTCGCTGCCCTAGGGGTTATGGCAGCAAGCCAGGGCACGATGAATAATCTCAGCTTCGGCGACAGCGAACATCAGTATTACGAAACGATTGGCGGCGGCAGCGGTGCTGGCAAAGGGTTTGATGGTGCTGATGGCATACAGACGCACATGACCAATTCCCGCCTCACGGATCCAGAAGTCCTTGAGCAGCGCTATCCGGTACGGCTGGAGCTCTTTGCGTTACGACATGGCAGTGGCGGCCTTGGGCGATGGCGTGGTGGTGATGGGCTGCTGCGACAATTTCGCTTCCTAGCACCAATGACAGCATCGATTCTCTCTGGATCCAGACGGATTGCACCATTCGGGCTATCAGGCGGCCTGCCGGGGGCGTTAGGAGCAAACCAACTTGAACACGTCAATGGAAAAAGAGAGCCGCTGAAAGGATGCGCAACGATCAATATCAAAGCCGGAGAGGCGTTGCTGATCGTCACCCCAGGGGGAGGAGGGTATGGAAAACCGCATGCCTAACCACAATTAGCGATTCATCAACTCATACACCTATCGCTGGTCTGTATGAACCAACGATTGAACCAGTACAGATCAGAAAAAAACAATTAGCGAAGTGATCACCAACCGGTCAGAACCAATCAGAATCAGATGCCTGATCGGGATCGTTCTGCTGAGCTTCACGACGACGGCGTAAAAACTGTCCACTACCACTATCCAACAATCCAGAACCAGAATCGTTGCTCAGCCGCCTGGAGCGATCGGAACGACCATCCTCCTGAAGAGTCTCCGAGCCAATGCCAAAGCTGGGGTTGGGATTATTTGAAATTGCACGCTGATACATCTGCTCGTGCATTCCGACAAAACCAAAATCAGCAACTTCAGCAACAGACGAAGTCGGAGAAAAAGGTTGGGAAGCGAAGTCTTGCTCCTGGCGGAAAGAGCTATATGAGGGATCAGAACTCCTCTCAGAAAGATCGCTCTGCGGCACATATACCGGTTCTGAGAACGCTAGTGACAGCCAACCTCCCTTAGGAAGCTGATAGCCCAGCTCAAGGAGATATTCACGGCCACCCATCGGCACAGGTAGGAACCACCCATTAGCCTCGCTATCGACAAGAATTTCTTTGATGGCATGCCTACTGATCAAGGCATCGGCGTGGCTGTAGAGATCGACCAGCCGCAGACATAGGG